>Ga0255341_1005495_pt1 | contig 12443 bp, 11 predicted proteins | sample wastewater_treat_8_FD_192418 | JGI IMG/M metagenome (GOLD analysis project Ga0255341, IMG submission 192418) | Wastewater microbial communities from Lulu Island WWTP, Vancouver, Canada - plant12 | ecosystem: Engineered > WWTP > Wastewater > Unclassified | place: Canada: Vancouver, British... | reverse complement strand
AATTTCTGACCCCAAATTAGTAAATATTAGCAAAACACCCTTGATATTTTCCTAATAATGGTTATTGCGTGAAGTTGTCAAGGTACATCTATTGTAAAAAAAGAGTTTATGCAGTGGAATCAAATAATATAATACATAACTTTATTTAATACTATCTTTTTTTGCAACATCTGCACTAATTTGCAACATCTGCACTAAACGGTAAATTTGAGACACAATAATTTCTGAGCTTAATGACATTTTATAAATACATAATTCACAATAAATATATAATACAATAAAAATAGGATAATTTAAAGATTTTTTCCTAAGTTTTAAATAATTTTATAATAATACCTATATTTATATTTTATTCTAGCTCCATACATTCCCATAGAAAATATGATATAGAGTCAAAACTCCACAAATTTAGACATGCAAAAAAAATCAAGTCGAAAGTCCATCCAACCTGATTGCATTAATACAATATTTTTGCTTTATAATATTAAACGGTGACAGAAGCCTTCATACTGCGAACATACTCTGTAACATGTGGTACGCAGTCAGCTCCATACCGTGCAATTATTTTTACAATTGCACTTCCGACAATCACACCATCGGAAAACTTTATCATGCTCGATGCCTGCTCGGGAGTAGATATACCAAAGCCAACTGCACAGGGTATATCCTTAACCTCCTTAACATGCCTGATCATATCTTCAACCCCACTACCAATCTCCTGCCTTACACCTGTCACACCCATGGAGGATACACAATAGATAAACCCCTGTGCCTCTCTGGCTATCATATGTATACGGCTTTGTGATGTAGGAGCAATCATTGAAATAAATGTTACATTGTACTTTGAGCAATAAGGTATCAGCTCATTCTTTTCTTCAAATGGGATATCGGGAACGATTATAGCATCAATTCCGGTATCTCCACAATTTTTCATGAACCTTTCGGTACCATATGTAAATATTGGATTGGCATATGTCATAAACGCAAGGGGCACATCACATGTTTTCCTGATACGCTCTACCATTTCGAATATTTTATCGGTTGTTGTACCGCTTGCAAGTGCACGGTAATCTGCCTCCTGAATAACAGGTCCTTCCGCTATGGGATCGGAAAACGGAATTCCCAGTTCAATTAGATCCGCTCCTGCTTCAGCCATTTTATGCACTAGCTGCTCGGTTATCTCCAATGCAGGATCACCTGCTGTTACAAAAGGAATAAATGCATTTTTATTTTCAAAAACCCTATCAATTCTAGTCATGGATTTGCACCCCCCTATAACGTGCTATTGCAGCAACATCCTTGTCTCCTCTGCCTGATAAATTTATCACAATTACTTGATCCTTCCCCATAGAAGGTGCAATTTTCCTTGCATATGCAACTGCATGGGAGCTTTCTATTGCCGGAATAATTCCTTCAAGACGTGAAAGGTATTCAAATGCTTCAACAGCTTCAATGTCTGTCACAGGAACATATTCAGCCCTGCCGGAATCATAAAGGCTGGCATGTTCAGGTCCGATTCCAGGGTAATCAAGTCCTGCCGAAATGGAATATACCGGTGCTATCTGTCCGTACTCATCCTGACAGAAATAAGACTTCATGCCATGAAAAATACCAACAGAGCCTTTTGCAATAGTTGCTGCAGTCCTTTCTGTGTCCACGCCATGTCCTGCAGCTTCACATCCAATGAGACGAACACTTTTATCTTCTATAAAGTCATAAAATATGCCCATTGCATTACTTCCTCCACCAACACATGCCAACACTGCATCAGGCAGTTTTCCTTCACTTTCCAGAACCTGTTTTTTCACCTCACGTCCTATAATGCTTTGGAAATCCCTAACAATTGTAGGAAAAGGATGAGGCCCCATAACAGACCCTAAAACATAGTGGGTATCATCTACTCTCCTAGTCCATTCCCGCATCGTTTCGTTAACTGCATCCTTAAGTGTTTGAGTGCCGCTTGTCACCGCATGAACCTTTGCACCTAAAAGCTCCATACGGTAAACATTCAATGCCTGGCGCTCAGTATCTTCTTTTCCCATGAAAATCTCGCATTCAAGTCCCATCAAAGCTGCTGCTGTAGCTGTTGCAACACCGTGCTGTCCAGCTCCTGTCTCGGCTATTACACGGCTTTTGCCCATACGTTTTGCAAGAAGCACCTGGCCCAATACATTGTTAATCTTATGTGAACCTGTATGATTGAGATCCTCACGCTTCAAATATATTCTGGCACCACCAAGATCTTCAGTCATTTTCTCGGCAAAGTACAATAGAGACGGCCTGCCGGCATAATTCTTAAATAATTCATCCAATTCCTCTATAAACTCAGGGTCACTTTTGCAGCGATAATACCCCTCTTCCAGCTCAATAAGGGCATTCATAAGTGTCTCGGGAACATATTGACCACCGTAAATACCAAACCTTCCTTTTGACATATTAATCCTCCTTCTCGTCTAAGTTAAAAGTGCCAACACTTTTAACAGCTAATCTCGACTATTCTAAACTTACCAAATATTAAAAAAACCCTTATCCCAAAACAGGGACAAAAGTCTTAAAATATTCATTATTACTATCCTTGACCATTTGTTTATACTATTGTAAAGATTATAGCATTGTTATACATTTTTGTCAAATTCACTTTTTAACAAGCAACGAATACATAATTGAATTATAACCCAGAATATGCTAAAATAATTATATAATTTCTTAGACTAAAAATCATTTCTTTTAACTTATCCATATTAAAAAAGCTAAAATCTCTACACCAATGTAATTTTTTAAGCTATGCCGATCTTTTTACTTCACCTAAGAAGGAGGTATGCGATTTGCATGTCAGTAATTTTATAATTATTTTATTATTATCTTCTTCGATTCCTGTAACTTCTTTAAATTATACCTATGAAAACAAAATGTTTAATTCAATTATTCCACCCCTATCGAAAATTTTGTCCGAAATGAGCAAAGTTGAGCCTATTGAAGCCGAAACTACCGAACCTCAAAAGGCTCCACCTAGAAAAGAAAACATTGTAAATCCATATATATCTTATTCTTATGAAAGAATGCTTAATGATTCAGTCAAATTATCTCAAGCTCACCATGATATTATTTCAATAGACAGCATAGGCAAATCTGTTGAAGGCAGAGATCTGCTACTCATAATGCTGGGAAATGGAAGCAGAAAGATATTTTTAAACAGAAGTCATCATGCAAGAGAATATATAACAACCTCTCTACTTATGAAAATGATAGATGAGTATTCTAAAGCATATAGCAATAATGAAGACTTTGAAGGCTATGATGTAAATAATTTGTTAAACGAGTATACCATATATTTTGTTCCCATGGTTAATCCTGATGGAGTAAACCTTGTATTAAACGGAATTGATTCTGTACAAAATCCCAAAAAAGCAAAAAGTATTCAGATGACAAATAAAAGCTACATGGCTTGGAAATCCAATATTAACGGAGTAGACTTAAACAGGAACTATCCTGCAGAATGAGAAAAAATTAATAACGGTTTTATAGCTCCAAATTCTGAAAGGTTTAAAGGTTATTCTAAAGGCTCTGAACCTGAAACCCAGGCAATTATGAACTTATGCAGGAATAATGATTTTGAATTGGCAATGGCCTATCATGCTAAAGGGGAAGTTATTTATTGGACTGACAGCGGAACATGCAACCTAATACCAGAAGCCAGTGCTATATCTGATAGATTATCTAAATTAACAGGATATAAGAAGCTTCCTGTTTCCCAAAACCCATCCATTTATGGAGGCGGGTTTGTTCTTCATTCAGGAAGCTAAAAAATTAAAATAAACATTGAATTAAATTCAGCAAGACCACAATCTACCTTAGAACATCCACCATCTGCTTTTCCAGATTCTTTAACTTGATTCTGATTTCATCTATTTCAAAATCTTCCTTCTCATCTTTCATATCTGTTTTCAGAATCTCTGCAAGCTCGTTAAACTCTTCCTTCATAGTCTCGAGTAACTCAATAACAGCAAGCCTCTTGAATTTATAACTAACTTCAGGTTTTTCCATGCTTTCGATAACTTTTTCTCCGCTTACTACATATGACTGACCTTTATCAGGTATGACAGTCTCTATACCCAATTTGTCTTTAATAAGCTCTGAGAAGGATTTCATTACATCCTCTTCACCATGAACAATAAATATCTTTTTGGGTTTTCTATTAAACTTTGATATCCAGGCGAGGAGGTCATCTCTGTCTGCATGGCCTGAAAAGCCGTCAATTGATGCAATCTTTGCTTTTACAGTAATTTCTTCACCAAAAAGCTTAACCTTTTTTGCACCCTCAACAATTTTTCTTCCTAAAGTGCCAACAGCTTGATAACCTACAAAGAGAATTGTAGAGTCTTCCCTCCAAAGATTGTGCTTTAAATGGTGCTTTATCCTTCCAGCCTCACACATTCCGCTAGCAGATATTATTATCACGCTGTCATTTCTATTGTTGAGTTCCTTTGATTCATCCGCAGTTCTTGTAAATTGTAGTCCCGGAAAATCCAATGGATTATCCCCATTTTCTATGTATTGTCTAGCTTCGTCATCGTAGCAGTCAAGGTTTTTTCTGAAAACTTCGGTAGCAGATATGGCCAAAGGACTATCAATAAATACCGGAATGTCCAGCAGCCTTTTCAGCTTGCCTTCAAACTTTTCTCTCTTCTTATGAATGTCATATATGATTTCCTGGGTTCTACCGACAGCAAAGGAAGGTATAACAACATTTCCGCCCTTTTCAATTGCCTCATTCACAATATCTATAAACTTATCAACCTTGTTGTTTTTATCTTCATGTAGCCTGTCACCATAAGTTGATTCCATGATGACATAATCTGCAGCTTCGATAATGGATGGGTCTCTTAAGATAGGAATGTCTCTGTTTCCAATATCCCCGGAAAACACCAATTTTGTCTCTTCCCCTCTGTCGTTGACCCAAACCTCTATCATAGCCGATCCCAATATATGTCCCGCGTCATTAAATCTAACCTTAACATCATCATTTATTTTTATTGCTTCCCCATAGTTCAAGCCTTTAAATAACTTTATGCAATCAAGGCCATCCTGATAGGTGTAAAGAGGCTCTATTGTATGTTTCCCTGCTCGTTCTCTCTTTCTGTTAATCCACTCTGCTTCCGTTTCCTGAATGTGTCCGGAATCAGGAAGCATTATACTGCATAAATCACGGGTAGCATGAGTGGCGTATACAGTTCCTTCAAAGCCATCCTTGTATATTTTGGGAATTCTTCCACTGTGATCGATATGTGCATGGGTGAGTAGAATAAATGATAGTTCTGATACGTCAAAAGGAAATGGTTCCTGGTTTAGAGTAATCTCTTTGGAGTGACCTTGAAACATTCCACAGTCTACAAGAAACTTACAGCTTTTCGTTTCCACCAGATAACAAGATCCGGTCACTGTTTTTGCTGCTCCGAGAAATGTTATTTTCATATCGGCACCTCGCTTAATAAAATTAAAAGTGATTATAATCTTATATTTGTCACTTTTAATTTCGCTTTATTAGACTGTTCCCCTACTTCTATTATACCAGATATTTCATGGCTTTGAAATCAATTTTGCTGCAGAGTTAAGAAATAACATTTTTAATGTTTATTATTGTGAAATATTTACATATTTTTATTCCTTTTCTTTCAGGAATCTGGATTTGGGAAGCCTCCACCAAAAATAACAACTTTGACACGCCTCCAAAATTAAACATTTGGACAATCACAGCATTTTGTATGGCACTTTTTGCTTTTTGGAATCCTATAAACCCTGAAAACTCAATGCCTGGTTTTAATCCTGTATATTTCTTTACCAATGGTGGCAATAGTATGTTTTGTACTATGACTCCAATGATACTTGCCATATTGTTTTTCTTCTATCCCAAGATAAATACAGCTGCTTTGAGGGTTACCGGATTATGTGGTACCGCAATTGGTTTTACACAACTAGTCATACATTTAGTTATTTTCGTGAAAACCAACTGGTGGGTGGGAGTCTTACATATACCGGTTTTTACCCTATCATTAGCAGCTGTAGTTTTATCATTGAGAGCAGATAAAAAAGCTTATAAAAATTAAAGATTACTCACTGCTTTTTATTTTCTCCAAAACATCAACAGGCTTTATATCGTTATTTTTTAGAATCTTGTCATACTCGTAAATATCTTCATTAGCTTGCTTCTGAACAGCTACCTGATAGGTCTTATAACCCCCGCTTAGGTTTTTAACCCTGTATCCCTTTTGCATAAGGATCCTTGCTGCCAGATAACCCCTCAATCCGACTTGGCAGTATACATAAATGTCCTTGTCCTTCGGTATCTCATCAAGCCTGTCACGAAGTTCATCAACAGGTATATTTACAGATCCTTCTATATTCCCCAATTTATGCTCACCAGGTGTTCTTATATCAATAAGCATTGCCTTTGCAGTATCAATTTCTCCTACCTCATCCCAATGAAATATTTCCACATGTTTTTTGAGAATATTTGAGGCTGTATAACCTGCTATATTAACAGGGTCCTTTGCAGAGGAATAAGGCGGTGCATATGAAAGCTCTAGGGTTTCCAGATCATACACAGTCATATTTGCCCTCATAGCTGTTGATATGACATCCATCCTCTTGTCCACACCTTCATACCCCACTATCTGGGCACCCAAAATTCTGCCGTCCTTTTTACCGAAAAGAAGCTTGATAGACATAGGTATTGCTCCAGGGTAATACCCCGCATGAGAGCCGGAATGGGTAAAGGACTTTTCGTATTCTATTCCGTTTCTCTTAAGCATTCTTTCATTGTTTCCCGTTACAGCGACAGTTATGTCAAAAACTCTAACAATTGATGTTCCCTGGGTTCCACTGTATTTTTCATTAAATCCTGCAATATTGTTGGCTGCAATTCTTCCCTGCTTGTTAGCAGGCCCTGCAAGAGGAATTAATGCTTCTTTGCCGCTTACAAAATCCTTTATTTCTATAGCATCCCCAACGGCATATATGTCTTCATTGGAGGTACGCATATGATCATCAACAAGTATTCCGCCTGTTTTACCGATAGTAAGACCAGCTTCCTTTGCAATTTTCGACTCAGGCCTTACGCCAATTCCCATTATAACCATATCAGCTTTAAGGGTTCTGCCGCTTGAAAGCTTTACATTGACCCATTCATCGTCATCCTCAAAGGCTTCTACTGCATCCTTCAAATAAAACTCAACATTCTTTGTCTTCATATGCTGATGAACCAAAGCAGCCATTTCATAATCCAAAGGCCCAATTACATGATCAGCAAGCTCAACAACTGTAGCCTTCACATCCCTTAAGTGAAGATTTTCTGCCACTTCAAGACCAATAAAACCAGCACCTACCACAACTACCCTTCTAGGCCTCATCCTGTCAACATAATCCTTGATCCTGAAAGCATCCTGCATGTTCCTTAGGGTAAATATGCGTTTGGAATCTATACCTGGCAACTTCGGTCTTATGGGCTCTGCACCAGGAGACAATATGAGCTTGTCATAGCTTTCAGTATATACTTTGTTTTCGGCATGGTTAAATACCTCTACTTTTTTATTGGCTGTATCAATTTTTATGACCTCACTGTTTATTCTTACATCGATCCTGAACCTTTCCTTCATTTTTTCAGGAGTTTGTACCAAAAGTTTCTCCTTCTCCTCTATAACCTCACCTATATAATAAGGCAGACCACAATTGGCAAAGGATATATGTTCACCCTTTTCAAAAAGGATTATCTCTGCTTCCTCATCAACTCTTCTCAGTCTTGCTGCAGCACTTGCACCACCGGCAACGCCGCCTACTATTAATACTTTCATAAAATCTGCCTCCTTTTATTGTTAGTCAAACCTATTTTAACAAAACATGTAATTCTATATATCTATATATTATAATATTAAGTTTTATAATTGTCATTGTCAATACAAATATATCTTAATAAACAAAATCATTCAATTAAGATTTTTATATTAAACTTGATGCAAATACATCCATTGAACTTCATTTGCCAATATAAAATCTTTTATAGAAAATAAACACACATGAACATTTCGCTTATTGTTAACATATTATGTTAACATAGAATTCCATCAAAGATATGGAAGGAGGGCGAAATATATGGATCAATACTATTATACGGAAACCATTGAAAATCCAGACCAAGAAACTTGCGAAGATGAATGCACTGATTATTCAGCTTCACTAGATGAAGCATCAAACCCATTATTCAAAATTCCAACATTCCTCAGCTATGCAACACCATATAACGACTTGCAGCAGGAATTTTTAAATCGGGTAATTGAAGAAATAAAGGACCGTTTGCTTTTTCCAAGGACTCTTGGCAGAACCGATCAATATACTGAAACTCCATTAACCGGAATTAGACGTATGATTCTAAGTAGCTTTGGATTCATGACTATTGCTTTCAGACGTGTTTTTGTTACAGAAGCAACATCCAGACCTTACACCAGTCAACAACAGACCTTCGAGAATTTTTGGCTCAGCAGCCCCTATATACAAATAGAAACCGCAATGGCTTATCAGCGTGGGCTTCCTATCATGATCCTTGTAGAAGAAGGCGTTAGTATGAACAATGTCTTTGGAGGGCTATTGGAACAGGGTGCAGGTCCTTTTACAATTATCAGATTTAATCCTCAAAACCAGCAGTCAATAGAGGATTTCTTTAACAGCGTTTTCTGGAAAGAAACATTTGAAGACTGGGCCAGTGAGGTACGATGCTATTATGATAAATTAACTACTCCTTAATGCAGTAATTGTTTTTGATAATATAACTTAATATTATTGTAAGAAATTATGGTGTCAATCCCTCAATATCATTTAAATTTCGAATAGACACCATAATTTATACATAGATTAAATACGATTAATCTTTTACATTTATCTTCTGCTAAATGTAAGATTAATAACATATTTAATATAGATTAAACTAAAGAATGACTATGATATTACTAGACTTTGGGTTAATAACTTAACAGCATTTTCCACATCAGTTAATGATACCATTTCCGAAGGGCTGTGGGTATATCTACAGGGTATCGATATTGCACCTGAAGGAATTCCTCCCGCTGTAACATGAATAGCTCCCGGGTCGCTTCCTCCGTTTTCAAGTATTTCAAATTGGTAAGGTATTTTAATTTTTTGTGCAGACTCTTCCAAAAGCCTCTTAACACTGTTGTGGCATATTACTGACCTGTCCTTAATCTTTATAGCAGGCCCGCTCCCGCATTTTACTTCCATGGGCTTGCAATTGGGCGTGTCTCCTGTAAGGGTAACGTCTACAGCAATAGCTAATTCTGGAAGCAGCTTATAGGCCGCAGTCTTTGCACCCCTTAAGCCTAATTCCTCCTGAACCGTAAATACGAAATAGATTTCATTGTCGGTTTTGGGCAAGTTTTCTATTGTTTTTATCAAAACAGCACAACCGGACCTGTCGTCTAAGGCTTTTGAGATAACCATATCCCCCGACATTTGAGCTTCTCCGCAAAAAACGGCTGTATCTCCTATCATTACCTTTTTTTGTGCATCTTCCTTATCCTTAGCACCAATGTCAATATACATGTTTGAAAGCTTAAGTCCCTTTAAATCATCAAGCTTCTCTTCATTAAAAACAGTTCCCACAGTACCGTTTTTAAATCTTACTCTTTGTCCCAATGCATAATTTGCAGATACCCATCCAATATTGGAGAACCTTATAAAGCCTTTATCGTCTATATGTGTTGCTATAATGCCAATCTCGTCCATGTGGGCTGCAACCATTATTTTCTTTCCATTTCCTTTCTTAGTTGCTATAAGGTTTCCTAGTGCATCAACTTCTATATCATCAACATATTTTTCAACTTTGCTTTTTATAAAATCTCTTATTTCTTCTTCATTCCCCGATACTCCGAATTTCTCGGTCAAACTTTTTACAAGCTCAAACATATTCATACCTCCCTCATATTATTTAAGGTTTAGGAAATTAAACCGCCAAGTATCTCATCATTGTTAAACCTGCTTAATGCAAGCTTTGCAAGCTCTAGGCAGGAATCATAATCCTTCTTGCTCATAATTGATGCAGGAGAATGAATATATCTGCATGGTACCGATATGGATGCAACCTTGACTCCCGATCCTGTAAGCTGGATTTTTCCTGCATCATTGCCTCCTGTAGTTGTCCTTTTGAACTGAACCTTTATATTATTTTCTTCTGCAAGCTTATATAAAAAATTCACCAGTGCCTTATCCCCGTAGGAAGTCCTGTCCATAATGGTAAGTGCCGCACCTCCGCCTAATGTAGTTGAATGGCTGTGTTCATCAACTCCGGGAACATCAGAGCAGGTGGTTCCCTCCATTACAATGGCAAGATGAGGTTTTATCCTGTATGCAGCTATTTCAGAGCCCCTTAGTCCAACCTCTTCCTGAACTGTAAAGCAGGCATAAAGATCAAAATTATATCTCTCTTTGATAAGCTCCATAAGCATCGCACATCCAACCCTGTCATCTAAAGCTTTAGCTTTTATGGTGTCACTACCCAATTCAGTGTATTGGCTGTAGAATGCAACATATTCACCTATAGGTGCAAGAGCTTCAGCTTCCTCCTTTTTGTCCGCACCTATATCTATATACATGCTTTTAAGCTTTATATTGGCACCACGCTCTTCCTTTTCCTGCAGGTGAACAGGTTTGGCAGCTATAAAGCCTGGAATGCGATTGTCACCTATTAGTACCCTTTTCCCCGGAAGCATTCTTTCATCAATGCCTCCAACATTCTTAAACTTCAACATCCCATCTTGATAACCTGTTACCATCAACCCTACTTCATCCATATGGGCAGAAAGCATAACCTTGTATTTTCCTGTAATCCCTTTCTTAAAAGCAATGAGATTCCCCATGGAATCTATGCTAATGCTGTCTGCATATTTTTCCACATGGCCTTTTATATATTCCATAACATTATATTCACTGCCTGAAATGCCGTTTAATTCAGTCAACTCTTTTAATATCACAAAATTCCCTCCATTCCGTCATCCAATACCGTTAAAAACTCTTTTATCAGCCTGACGGTATTTTCTATATCAGTAATATCCAGGGTTTCAGTGCCAGTATGCATATATCTTACTGGGATTGAGACAAGCACCGTTGGAATTCCCGAACGCGATACCTGAATTGCCCAAGCCTCAGTACCGGTATTATCCGGCTCTATATCAGTCTGATGTGAAATATCATTTTCTTTAGCCACTTCAAATAGCTTCTTTGTCATCTTTCTGTGAAGATTGGGTCCTAGACCTATTGCAGGTCCTTTCCCGAGAGGATAAACCGACTCTTTAGGGCAGTCAGGCATATCTCCATGGCATGCATCAACTACAATTGCTGCATCGGGATCAATAGCGTAAGAGGACACCTGTGCACCCCTTAGTCCAACCTCCTCCTGTGTAGTAGCAACAAAGAAAATATCATTATTTAATTTTATATCGCAAAGCATGTTCATAATCCCTATAACAGTGGCTACTCCACTTCTGTTATCCATAGTCTTTGAACTCACTTTGCTGCCTTGAAGCTCCAAAAACGGAACCTTTATTGTAACTGTATCTCCAATAGAAATATTATTCTTTACTTCATTCCTGTCCAAACCTGTATCAACAGACAAATCCTCAAGTTTAACCGCCTTTTTCGCCTCTTCAGGCTTTAACAAATGCGGGGGCTTTGCACCTATTACTCCTTCAATATCTCTTTTACCGTGTATAACAACTTCCTGGGCAAGCAAAAGCTTCGGATCTATTCCTCCCATGCTTGTCAATGTTAAAAATCCGTTTTCATCAATGCTTTTAACTAAAAATCCTATTTCATCATAATGTGCTGTTATAATTATTTTTTTGGGGCTTTCTCCAATACCTCTTTTTACTCCTATCACATTAAAAAAGCTGTCAATTAAAACCTCATCACATTTTCCTTCCATATATGCCCTGATTCTTTCAGCGGACATATTTTCAAAGCCTGAAACAGCAGGCATTGATACCAGTTTCTTTAATACTTTTTTATAGTCCATTTTTCACCTCGTCAAACCATAAATTCATAATTATACCTTACAATTATTTGCGACAGATAAATACTTGGAGTAATTGATTTTTATTCATTAAAATCGTTATTACTCCTGTATTTAGCGGAGCAAATAATTACGCTTTACAATTATTTGCGACAGATAAATACTTGGAGTAATTGATTTTAATATTAGCATTGTTTTTAAAAATATGCAATTATTGACTAACAATTAAAAAAGTAAAAGTTTTCTTAAAAAAAGGTTAAATGAAAAAGAAAAATCCACTTTGTAAGATTAAAATCCATCCCGTTTAGAAAATTTAGTGATTTTTCTAAAAGGAGTGGATTTTTTATGCGGGTAAATTGTTGTTTTTCATTAT
>Ga0255341_1005488_pt1 | contig 12451 bp, 7 predicted proteins | sample wastewater_treat_8_FD_192418 | JGI IMG/M metagenome (GOLD analysis project Ga0255341, IMG submission 192418) | Wastewater microbial communities from Lulu Island WWTP, Vancouver, Canada - plant12 | ecosystem: Engineered > WWTP > Wastewater > Unclassified | place: Canada: Vancouver, British... | reverse complement strand
GCGACTGCCTGTAGTGCCCGAACCTGTACGGAACGCGGTTCGCTGCCCGGAACAGGTTGAATGTAAAGAAGACCGACAGCAGAGCGTACTTCCCCAACAGCCGGAGCACGCCTTCCTCTCGAAAGCGGCGGTCCGAGACTTCGAGGACAGCCGGGAGCATGCGGAATCGTCCCTTGCATGCTGCCCGGCGAATGAACTCGAGATCGTCGTAGGTGAATCCTGGCCTGAACCCGCCGGCTGCCAGAGCAGTTGTTCGTCTCACGACGATTCCGCTTCCCGCGCCCGAGGGAAGCACCCACTGCAGAATGGCGAACAACACGTTGAACATGCCGTAGACCGCCCTGATCGAGAGCGCGGACGCCCCCGGCCAGTAATAGGGACAGCCGATGTCCAGCCTGCGCCGGGTCAGGGATTGCAGGCAGCGTTCGAGGAAACGGGGGCCCGGCCGCGTGTCCGCATCCAGAAACACGCACCAGTCTCCACCAGAGCGCTCCAGCCCGAGCTGACGCTGCGCTCCAACGGGGGGCGCGGCCGTGAGGACGGTAACCTCGGGGAAGCTGCGCGCCCGCGCAAGCGTCTCGTCAGACGAGCCCGCATCCACCACGATAACCTCCTCCGGACGCAGGGTCTGCTGACGCAGCGCCGTCAGAAGAACGCCGATGTTGTCCTCTTCGTTGAGAGTTGGGATGATGACGCTGATGGTCACAGGCGCGGCCCCGCAAGCAGGAAGAACGCCAGCATCCCGAGACCGGCGTTGACCCACGGGAAGTACCAGTACGCCCGGGCGACATCGCGCGGAGGACGCAGGAGCAGAACCAGAGGCGCCACGGGGTAGCACCACGCCAGCAGGCACCACGGCCACAGAACGCGGAGAGCCGTCACCATCCCCGCCGCGCCAGCCCAAAGCACTGCGCAGGCAACGAGCGCCCGGTGATGCCCCAGCGCCGTCGCCGAGGTCGCAAGCCCGGCCTTCAGATCGCTCTCGATGTCGGGAATGGCCGAGTACAGGTGCATCGCCGCCGTCCACAGCCCGGCTCCAATGACAGCTTCCCACGGCACGGGTCTGCCAGAGGAGATGCCATATCCAACGAACCCCGGTACGGCGTACAGAATGTTGGAGGCCGAGTCGAGAACCGGACGGCTTTTCAGCCGAAGAGGCGGCGCGCTGTAAGCGACCGAAAGCGCGACGAAAGCCAGCATCAGCCATCGGGCGAGCGGCGACGGCAGCCAGAACAGCGTCCCCGCCAGCAGAATCGCCGATACGGCAACCCCGATCAGCAGAGCGCGTTCCTGCGACTGCTGCAATCCCAGCTCTGCCGTTCCCTTGCGCGGGTTCAGCCGGTCCGTATCCCGGTCGCAAAGGTCGTTGATGCCGTACAAAAGCAGATTGGCGGGCAGCAGGAACACGAGAAGAAGCGCCCAGAACACGGGCAACCGCAGGCTGTCCAGAGACGGACTGCCGGCGGTGTAGCCCAGCAGAAACGGGCCGGCCAGATACAGCCAGAAGCGCCAGCGGGAAGCTTGAAGAAGGAGCAGGAGCAGGGCGGGAAATCTGCTCGCGCGCCCGGGATGTGGCGCGGCGGCCCTCACCCTCTCTTCGCTCCGTTCAGTGCCGACAGCAGGGCAGTTCCGATGATGCGCGGCCGCGACGGCTTGACCTTGCCGCGGAACACCACAAAAGGATCCTCCTCGATCTTCTTCGCGGTGTAGGCATACATCCGGGAGGCTGTCTGTATCGCGATTCGCAGGCGCCGCGGGATATAGCCAAAGCCGGCCTCCCCTTCGCTCTGCCACTCCGCGTAGCGCCGAAGCTGGCTCTGGATGAAGGAAGCAAAGGCCTCCGGCTGCGCTCGCGCGGCCGATTCCGTGAGGTCTGTCAGGCCCGCCGAATCCATCTCGTCGCGCGGCAGGTAGCGGCGTCCGAGAAGCAGGTCCTCCTGCAGGTCTCGCACGAAGTTCACATACTGAAACGCGCGTCCCAGCATCGCCGCCGAAGTCAGCGCCTCGTCCGGCAGGCGCATAATCCGCGCCATCATCATCCCGACGACCTCCGCCGAGCCGTGGATGTAGTGCAGGGTCTCGTCCAGCGTCAGGTAATCGCGCTTGTGCAGATCCTGCTCCATCGCATCCAGGAACGCCTCGACCCAGGCCGGATCAAAAGCGCATCGCCGCATGAGTTCCACGAAGGGGTCAATGACGGGGTGGGGCGGCAGCCTGTTGGCGCACGCATCCGAAAACGCCTGGCGATAGGCCAGGAACTCCTCGCGCTGCTGCGGGACGGCGTCCACATAGTCATCCGCCACCCGCACGAAAGCATAGAGAGCGGTGACATCCCGCCGGATATCCGGGGGGAAGAAGAGACTGCTGTTGAAGAAGGTTGTGCTTCCGCGCCGGAATATCTCGCGTGTCTCGCCGGTCATGACGGCATTACGCCTTTCTGATCGCCTCGTGCACAAGTGTCGAAGATATCAGAGCCATCGGCATGCCGATTCCCGGATGTGCGTACTGGCCGGTGTACCAGACGTTCGGCAGCTTGCGGCTGCGATGCCCGGGCCGGAAGACCGCCGTCTGGCGCAGCGTGTGGCTCAAGCCCAGCGCCGTGCCCCGATAGGCGTTGAAGACTTTCGCGAAGTCGCGTTGGGAGAAGAGCGTATAGCTGGCGATCTGCTCGCGAATCGGCTGCTGGAGCAGTTGTTCCATGTAGTCGAGCGTCTGGGACGCAACTGCTTCGCGAACGGAGTCAGAGTCGTCGAGCCCGGCCGCGACCGGCACCAGCACCATAAGGGTGTCGCCGCCCGGAACCGTCACTGTTTCATCGGTCTTTGATGGGCACGAGAAGTAGTACGACGGCCGCTGCGGCCACGAAGGGTTGCGGAAGATCGAATCGAAATGCTCCTCCCAGTCGTGCTCGAACGACAGCGTATGATGCAGCAGGCCTTCGACGGGCCGCTTCAGCCCCAGGTACATCATGAACGCCGACGGTGCGAGCGTGCGGGATTTCCAGTACCGCTCGGAGTAGGTCTGGTAGCGGGCCGGGAGCAGCTCCATTTCCGCATGCGGATAATCGGCGTTGATAACCACGTGATCTGCTTCGTAGAAGGAGTCCGCAGTTCGCACTCCCGTGCAGCGCCGTCCGTCGCCGGTCACAACCTCCGTCACCTCCTGATTGTAGTGAAAAACCGCGCCATTCTCGCGGGCGATCTTCTCGATGCCGTTCACGACCGCCCCCATGCCCCCCTGCGGGTACCAGACCCCGAGGTTGAAGTCAACGTGCGACAGAATCGAATAGAGCGCCGGGGTATTGCTGGGAGACCCCCCAAGAAACACCATGCTGTAGGACAGGACTTTGCGGAGGCGGTCGTTCTCAAAGTAGCGGCGGGTGTATTTCGCCAGGTTCTCGAAGACGTGGAGTTTGCGCCCTTCCACTGCTGTCCGTTTGTTGAAGAAATCGAAGATGGTGCGGTATTCCCGATACAGGAACTCGTTGACGGCGACGTTGTACTCATACTCCGCCTGGGCAAGATAGGCGCGCAGGCGCTCGCCCGCGCCCTGCTCCATCCGCTCGAACAGCGCGAAGTTCTCGTCAAGGCCGCTCGAGACATCCACAAAGTCGTCGCGGCCGAAGTAGATGCGGTAGGAAGGGTCCAGGCGAACCAGCGTGTAGTAGTCGGCGACTCCGCGGTCCAGCAGAGCGAAGAAGCGCTCGAAGATGTCCGGCATGAGATACCAGGACGGTCCCATGTCGAAGGTATATCCCTGGTCCCGGAACACCATCGCCCGCCCGCCGGGGCCGCTGTTCTTTTCGACGACGGTGACAGCGTACCCGTCCTTCGCCAGCAGCGCGGCGAGCGCGAGCCCTCCGAACCCTGCGCCGACGATCAGCACCTTCTCTGACTTCATTCCTGACTCCTGAGGGCCAACGCCGCCCGGCATCCGATGTCCGCGTCAGGGCCCCCTCTGCTGACTTGTGCTCTCAAGCGAGGCGCGCGCCCAGCAGGTTGACAAGCTCCTGCAGTTCGACGGGCTCTGGATCGAGCGGCTTGAGGCAGTCGCTGGCCGCTTTCAGCCTGGACCGGGCAAAGCCGGATTCCGCAACATCGCCGTCCAGACAGTCGTCCACCGCCTGGAAGGCCCGTCCGAGTTCGCGCGCAAACATGCGCAGCGTCCTGGTGACTGCCTCTTCGGGGTCCGCGAAGAGCAGGCCGGCCTTCGCCGCAAGATCAAACAGCGGCACGGTCTTCAGTTCGTTGATCCGGGTTCGTGTTTCCTGGCATTGGCCCGAAGCGGCGCGAAGGTCAATCTCCTGTCCCTCGCACAGCCCGCGAACATCCAGCGCCCGCAGAAGCTCGCACTGGAAACGCAGGATGGACGGCTTCTGATGCGGCTCGCACGGCGCCTCAACCACCGAACGAGCGGACAACGCTACCAGTCCGAAGGCCGCCAGAAGCGCGGTCGCTTCTCCAAACGCCACATGTGTCGCCGCGCGGTTGCGTCTTACGGGCTGGTTGTCCATGCACGGCAGATCGTCAACCACCAGCGAAGCGCAGTGCAGCAGCTCCACCGCCGAGGCTGCCCGCAGAGTCAACTCGTTCTCCTGAGCGCAGAAGCGCGCAACCCTCAGCGAAAGAATCGGCCGGAACCGCTGTCCCTGGCCCAGCACAGCGTAGCGCATGGCTTCGTGGAAGCGGCTCTCTTTGCCCTCGGGTTCGAGCAGATTCGCAAGGCGCGCCTCCACGACAAGCCGGTCCCTGTCCAGGCTGGAGTTCGCTGCGGATATTTCCGCCGTGTTCAATCCAGAACGGTTTGCTGAGACTTCCATAGTGGATTCCCACCCCGCGGAGTGCTCCCGCACAATGATTCGGCGGGCTCGCCCTGCAATCCTCTTGCCCGGCGCACCGTTTCGCGCTAGACTCCCGGTGTGAGGCAGGCAGAAATGGGCCATTCATTATCAGACAAGCTCTTTTCGGCGGCAAGGGATGTGATCCCGGGCGGCGTCAACAGCCCGGTGCGGGCGTTCAAGGCGGTCGGAGGAACGCCGCCGTTTATCGCCAGTGCCCGGGGCGCGCGGCTGTTCGATGAAGACGGCAACCAGTATATAGACTACGTTGGCTCCTGGGGGCCGATGCTGCTCGGTCACGCGCGGCCGGAAGTCGTGGCCGCGGTCCAGAAGGCCGCCGCCGGAGGGCTGAGCTTCGGCGCGCCGACAGCGGCCGAGGTGACGCTCGCCCGCAAGATCGTCGAGATGGTACCCTCCGTTGAGATGGTCCGGCTGGTAAACTCGGGCACCGAGGCGACGATGAGCGCCGTGCGCCTCGCGCGCGGGTACACCGGGCGCCCGAAGGTGCTGAAGTTCGAGGGCGGCTACCACGGACATGCCGATTTTCTGCTGGCGAAAGCAGGCTCGGGCGTAGCCACGCTCGGCGTTCCCGACTCGGCGGGCGTGCCCCCGGATATCACCGCGGACACGATCACAGTCCCGTACAACGAAATCCCCGCATTCAAACAGGCGGCCGAGGCCGCGGCGGACGAGCTGGCCTGCGTCATCGTCGAGCCTGTCGCCGGCAACATGGGCTGCGTTCCGCCGGAACCGGGCTTCCTTGAAGCCCTGCGCGAAACGACTGCGCGCCTGGGGGCGCTCCTGATCTTCGACGAGGTGATGACGGGCTTTCGGGTTGCGCCGGGAGGGGTGCAGGAGTTGACGGGCATCACCCCCGACCTGACCACGCTCGGCAAGGTTCTGGGCGGCGGATTGCCGCTCGGAGCCTACGGCGGCCGCCGCGACATAATGGAGCAGGTTGCACCCTCGGGTCCGGTGTATCAGGCCGGCACACTCTCCGGTAATCCGCTCGCCACCGCCGCCGGGCTCGCGCAGCTTCAACTGCTGACCCCGGGCGTGTACGCCGCGCTCGAAGCGTGCTCCCGGGCGCTGGCGGACGGGCTGCGGGACATCGTCCGCGCGCTCGGAACACGCGCGGCGGTCCAGCGGGCGGGCTCCATGCTGACGCTCTTTTTCACGGACGGGCCGGTCCGCAACTACGCCGATGCCGCGAGGTCGGACCGCGCCATGTTCGCCAGCTTCCACTCCGCAATGCTCGAGAGCGGCATCTACCTGCCTCCGTCCCAGTTCGAGGCCTGGTTCGTGTCTGCCGCGCACGAGGACGCCGACATCGAGGCGACGCTGCAGGCGGCGCGGAGGGCACTGGAGGGGCTTCGCTGAGCACTGCCGGTCCGGACAAACCCCGTGGTCATTGAATCCGCGGAAAAAATTCGCGGCATTTTTCGGGCAACGGCACTTTTGGCACGGTTCTTGCACCTATATAGAGCGGAAACCAAACATCTTTTTCTCCTTCTGTCAGTTTTTTTGACTATCGGCCGGGGCGCTTGCTCCGGCCTTTTCTTTTTGTGAAGCAATGACAGACGCGGCTGACGGGCAACTGGTGTTTCTGGAGCATGTGAGAGACGATATCTACCGCCGCTCTCTGATCCCCCCGCGCGCGCGCGTTGTGGCGGCGGTGTCGGGCGGAGCCGACAGCACCGCGCTCCTTCTCACGCTTCTGGGCCTTGTCCCCGAGTTCGGGTGGGCGATCTTCGCGGCCCACTACAACCACCGCATGCGCCCCGGCGCCGATGACGATGAAGCATTCGTCGCCGCGCTCTGCCAGGAGCTTGGCGTGCCTCTCACCTCGGCCCGCTCGGACTCGCTTGGGCCGCAATCTTCCGAGGAGTCCGCCCGCGACGAGCGACTGGCGTTTCTGCGGGCGGCGGCGGACTCGTGCGGGGCGCATCTCATCGCCACCGGCCATACCGCCGACGACCTCGCCGAGACCGTGCTGCTCAATGTCATCCGCGGGACGGGTCTGGATGGCCTCGCCGGCATCCGCTGGGCGGGCGGCCGCTTCGTGCGCCCGCTGCTCGGCAGGACTGCGCGGGAAGTGAGGGCGTTCATGGAAGAGCGCGGCCAGCCGTGGCGCACGGATGAGAGCAATGCCTCCACGGCCTACGCCCGCAATCGCCTGCGGCATCAGATAATCCCTCTTCTTGAGCAGGAGTTCAATGCGGATGTGCGCGGGGCGCTTGCTCGTCTTGCCGCCACCGCCGGAGAGGACGCCGCGTATCTGAACGAACAGGCCCGCGCGAAGTTGCCGCATCTGCTCATCTCACGCGACAGTGCTTCTGCGCGCTTCGATTGCGCCGCGCTTAGTGACGCGCCGGTTTCCATAGCGCGCCGCGCCGTGCGGGCCGTTCTGGTGGAGCTTCTCGGCTCCCCACGCGACTTGAGCTTCTCGATGGTCGAGCGCGTTCTCGACGCGGCCGGGCGCCCCACGCCCGCTTTCGATGCCGGTCTGGGCATCAGCGTGATGTCCGGCGGTTCGACGCTGACGCTGTCGCTTCCCGCCGCCCGGCCAGAGCCGTACGACCTCGATCTGCCGCCCGGCGTCACGGATGTGCCGCAGGCGGGGGTCTGTTTCTTCGTCGGCGAAGCTGACAGCCAGCCCGCCGTGCACACGCTGAGGATGCAGCCCCTGTCCGGGCGGCTGCACGTTCGAAGCTGGCGGCCCGGAGACAGAATGCGCCCGAAGGGACTCGGAGGATCGAAGAAACTGCAGGATATCTTCACCGACGCGAAGGTTCCCGCGCGCGAGCGGCGGAGATGCCCGGTGGTCTGCGTTGACGAGGAGATCATCTGGCTTCCGGGGCTGGCCATTGCCGGGTGCGTCTCACGGGGTCCGCTCACAATCAGCCTGCGCCCGCTCGATAGCTGACAAGGAATCCTTGCTTCGTTCGCCTAAGTGCAACGGTGCCCACCGCCAAAGGAGACAATCCATCCAGTGTCACTCAACCGTGTGTTCTGCGTTCTTACTGCTGCTGTTGCCGCTGTCTGCGCCGCCTGCCCAGCGCCCGCGGCATCAGGCTGGCCCGCCTCGTTCCGTGAACTGACAGACCTGCGACAGCTTGCCGTCACGAGCCCGTTCACGACGCATCAGTTTTCGAGCTACGACCGAACCGGCGGCAATGCCGACTGGGGCCACTTCCTGTGGGTGGAGGGCAACCGGAAGGTTCTGGCGGACATCAAGGGGCCGGGTGAGATCGTCCGCATCTGGTCGGCCAATCCCTCGGGCGAACTCGATATCACGATTGACGGCGTTCGCTTCGCCGGGGCCCCGTTTGCCGACTTCTTCAACGGGAGCTTCGAGCCGTTCGCCCCGCCGCTGTCCACAACGTCCAGCGGTGGCTCCATCAGCTACTTCCCGATTCCCTTCCGCGCCTCGGCGCTTGTCGAGGCTGTGGACGCTGGCAATTTCTACTACCAGGTCACATACCGCAAATACGGCGCCGAGGCCGCCGAAAGCCGCGCCTCGGCCGCCGACGGGATGGCCGCCCCGGACACCGCCGCCCTCACGGCCGCTCAGCGGATATGGACGTTGCCCGGTTCCCTTCCCGCGGCTAGCCCGGCCACCGACCCGATAGTCGCGGCCGGCGTCACCGAGAAGCTCAAGAAGTCCGTCCTGGTCGCGCCGGGCAAATCGGCCGAGCTGGCCCTGCTCAAGGGAGGAGGGTACATCAGCGAGATTCGCTTCCTGCTTCCCGTCTCGCGAATGACCGCGCTTCGCCAGACGCGGCTTGTCGCGCGGTGGGACGGCGCGGAGCGGCCGGGCGTGGACACCCCCCTGCTCGACCTGTTCGGAAGCTCGTTCGAACTGAAGGATTTCCGGTCGCTGCTTGTTGGAAGAGGGCTGGACAACTGGTGGTATGTCCGCTTCCCCATGCCCTTCAGGCAGACCGCCCGCCTCACCCTCGTCAATGAGTCGAAGCAGGCGCTGCAGATACACGCCACAATCACCTGGGTGAAGGGCGCCCCAAGAGCGGACGCGCTGTACTACAGGACGGCATTCAACCTCCAGACAACCGGGGCCGGCAAGCCGCACCCTGTTTTGCACGCGAGCGGCCGCGGGCAGTTCGCCGGTGTCTCGATGAGCATGCAGGGAACGGGAGGCCTGGGCTTCCTCGAGGGAGATGAACTCGTGTCGGTGGACGGGCGCCCGCACACCGACTACAACGGAACGGGTACCGAGGACTACTTCAACTCGGGCTGGTACTTCCGGGAGGGGTGGGTGTGGCAGCCGCTGCATGGCTGCCTTGTGAAGGATGAAGCCGCCTCCAGCATCAGCGTCTACCGCTATCACCTCACGGACCGCGTTCCGTTTACGGAGAAGATCGCGTTCGACATCGAGCATGGCGGCGTCAACGACGCCCCGGGGGCCGTTTATGCGAGCCTCGCGCACTGGTACAGCGGCAGTCCCGGCGACGCGGCCACCCCGGCGGTGCAGGCGCGCGGCCTCAGCATCCCGCGCAAGCGCGCGGCATTCCCTGCCCATGCCATCGCCCTCTCCTCGCTCAACCGAACCGGCCTGTCCGGCGGCTCCGTCAAGACTGTGGACTGGAAGGAGATATCCGAGACAACCGAAGGAGGGCCGCTTGTGCTGTTCACTCCGAAGAGGGTGGGCAACGCGATCTCGTACAGCGCGAACGTGCCGTTCTCCGACCGCGTTGAGGTTGCGCTGTGGACGGCGGGCGGACCGGGGCTCGGAAAGGTCCGCGTGAGCCTCGATCAGAGGACGGTAGGCGAGGCGGATCTATGGTCGCCCCTGGCGAACCATCCGCAGCGCCTGATCATCGGCGAAATCCCAATAAAGAAGGGCCCTCACACGCTTACGCTGCGCTCGGTCGGCCGAAGCCCCGGTTCGGCCGGACTCACGATTGCCGTCAGCCACATCGAGTTCGGCAGCGCGAGCCCGCCTGTCGCGGACTGGGCTGTTCTCGGCCCGTTCGATGCTCCGGGCAAGGGGCTCCAGACGGCTTTCATCAATGAGACCGGCCCGCTGGATACGGGCAGAGACTATGCGGGGGCATCGGGACCCATCCGGTGGCGGTCTGAGCGAGGCGAAGACGGCGTCCTGAATCTCGGAGACCGCCCGAACTCGGTCTGCTACGCCGCCGCGACCGTCACCGCTGCCGAAGCAGGCGAGACGGAGATGCTGCTCGGCTCGGACGACGGCGTGCAGGTCTGGATCAACGGAAGCCTCGTTCACGAGCGCGATGTTCAGCGCGCGCTCGTTCCCGACGACGATCGGGTGAAGGTGCGCCTGCGCGCGGGCGCGAACTCGTTGCTCTTCAAGGTGCACAACCAGGGCGGACCGGCGGCGCTGGCCGTGCGCTTCCGGGACCCCGATGGCACGCTGAGGTCCTCCTCGCCCGCTCTGGACGCTAAATGAAGGAAGCGCCATTGCCACAGCCGCGAATCACGAACAGCGCCGATGCCATTGACACTCTCCGGCCGCGCATCGGCTTCATGGCCGCTCCGCACGACGCCGTTCAGGTCTGCGTCGAGTCCGCCGCGGGAACGTACGATTCGGGGACAGTTGAGACGGCGGATTACAGTCTTATCTCGGCGCAGCTTGCCCCCGGCCTCGACTGCTCGGCGCGGGTGCGGGTGCGGGCAGAGGGCAGCTGGAGCGAGTGGTCCGGCGCGTGGCGTTTCCAGACTCCGCCGGAACCCGTGCTGCGCATCGTTCGTCCCGCTCACGCCGGCAGCGCCATCGGACCGGATATCGAGGTCTGCTGCGAGATCGAGAGCGCTTCTCCGCTCGCCGGTGTCCGAGCGTCGCTCGATGAGCGGACGTTGCATCTGTCGGCCGCGGAGGACGGGCTCTATCGCGGCATCATGAGCCTCGAAGACGGCATGCACTGCCTGCGCGTCGAAGCCGAGGCGGGGGGTCAGTCTGCCTGCGCCCTCTCCGAGTTCTGGGTCTGGAACTCACCCCGGGAGACCGGCGAGATCGTGGTGCTGGACCTGTCCGAGGCCGGGAGTTGGCCGGTTTCGGAAGACCCCGCCGCCGCGCTTCGGATGTACGATCTGATGCATGCGGCGGCCTGTCTGCAGGGGCTGGCGAACCGCTCCGGGCCGCGCCTGCAGCTTCGCTGTTATGACCAGGATGACGAGTGGCTCGGGTGGCTGTCGCGTCCGGGCGCTTGGCTTGCGGAAGCGCCCGTCCGCCGCATCTCGCGGCCGGGCGAGCCGGAGAAGGCGCTCTTCGAGGCGATCGCGCTGTTCCGTGATGCCGTTCGCGGCCTTGTCGTCTGGGACCCCGGCGTGCCCGCCACGTCCAACGTCGCGACCACCGCCGCGGGGGTGGAGGACCTGCTGCCCCTTCGCGCGGGCAGCGCTCTGGCCAGTGGGTTCCAGTCGCTCGGGCTGGAAGTGAGCCTCGACCTGTCGGGCAAGTTCACGGGCACGGGGCACATTCCGGACACCGAGTTCGCCAGCACGGGCAGCGCCAAGTGCGATGCCTGCCTGTGGGCTAAGGCGCGCTATCTCGATACGGGGCGCGCGAATGCGAGGGTGCTCGGGTACTGGTTGGATGCGTACTGGCTCCAGCGTCCGGGCCGGATGCCCTGGTGGGAACACTGCCTAACCAACCACGACTGGATCGTCCGCAACCGGGGGTTCGTGTTCGATCTCTCCAACTGGGGCGACGAAGCCCCGCAGGACGACCCCGGCCAGACGCCCGGGACCGACCTGGAGACGTTCAAAGCAATCCTCCTGTCCGCATACGAGCAGGCGGGTGGGGAGATGATCCAGGTCTCCGGCTTCACGCCGTGGGCGTTCAAATACACGAACCACGCCGACCCGCCCGGAGCGCACGAGCCCGTCGCCACCGAATGGGAGGTGGTGCGGGTGCTCTCCGCGTACAACTGCTATCTGGACGCCGACGCGCACGGCCTTTCGGCCATGGCCAATGCGTCGCTGTGGACTCAGGCGCCGCTTCCCCCGCGCTTTGTGCAGACACCGCCGCCCACGCGCGCAAGCCTTCAGGCACGGGGGTTCCTCGACGGCGAGGGCGTGCTGGCGCCTCTGGCGTTCACGCTCTTCTACATCGGCGATTTCGACTCGGCGGCGTGGCTGTACCGCCGCGAGATGGCCCTCTGGCGCGACGAGGCGCGGGGGAGCGTTCCGATGGGGTGGGCGTTCAACCCGAACCTCTGCGCGCGTATGGCGCCGGCGTTTCTGTACGCGTTCTCCCGGATGTCGGCGAACGACTGGCTGACGGCGGGCGACTCCGGCGCCGGTTACGTGAACCCGACCATGCTGTGCGAGCCGCGCCCAATCTCGGGGCTGCCTTCGGGCGAAGCGGCGTGGATCCGTCACTGCCGGGAGCTGTACCGCCGGTTCAACCTGCGGATCACGGGCTTTCTCATCAACGGGCACGCGGGCCCTCTGACGCGGGAGTCCGAGGAGATGACGGCGGCTTTCAGCCCGGACGGCGCGGCGACGCAGGCCATGTGGATGGCGGAGGAGAGTCACCTGAATGGCCCCATGCCGGTGGCTCTGCAGCACCACGACCTGTGCCCCGACAACGAAGCGAACATCGCCTGCATGCAGCGCTTCCGC
>Ga0255341_1005480_pt1 | contig 12469 bp, 7 predicted proteins | sample wastewater_treat_8_FD_192418 | JGI IMG/M metagenome (GOLD analysis project Ga0255341, IMG submission 192418) | Wastewater microbial communities from Lulu Island WWTP, Vancouver, Canada - plant12 | ecosystem: Engineered > WWTP > Wastewater > Unclassified | place: Canada: Vancouver, British... | reverse complement strand
TGCTGCTGTTTTTGCCCTGGCCTTTTTTATTGGACGCTTGTCAGTCCAAATTCCTGAAACACCCGCTGAAATTCCGCTTTCAATGTCGGAGATAAAAGCACCCCTGGGTTCAAGGTCAGAAATAAAGTTGCCTGATGGTACAACGGTAATATTGAACGCGGGGAGTCAGTTGACCTACGGGAGTAGCTTTAATTACTCTGACAGAAATGTGAAGATGAGCGGTGAAGCATATTTCAAGGTTGAAAGGAATGAGTCTCTGCCTTTTATTGTAAATGCAGGACCTTTGAATATCACTGCCCTCGGGACTGAATTTAACGTCAAGGCTTACGACGACGATAATTCCATAGAAACAACACTGGTTACGGGGAAGGTTGCAATCACGCGCGAGGGATCAGACGATGGTTCCGGCTATGTCGATTTAAATCCTAACCAGAAAGCTATCTTCATCAGACAAGATGATGGTTTTATTCTGGAGGATGTTGAAGAAACAGTAAAGAAATCAATAAAACCCGTGCAGGCAATAATGCCGGAAATACTGATAGCACCTCATGTCAACACAGATCAGGTGCTGGCCTGGACACAGGGCAGGCTTATTCTGAAGGGAGAAAGTCTCAACAGGCTTAGTGTGCAGCTCGAAAGAAAGTATGATGTGACAATAGTTTTTAAAAAAGAAAGCATTAAACAATTCAGGTTTACCGGGGTGCTTCTCGATGAAACGCTCGAGCAGGTGTTAAATGTCATTAAACTGGCAGCTCCTATAAGCTATTCGCTTGAAGGTAAAACTGTTTACCTGGATCTGGATTCAAATTCGCTTAACGATTTTTCAAAATATATTAAATAATTATAATCCTACTAACTAACTTAAACCTGCTTGCCTATGAAAAAACCGGTAAACTAAAAAAGGGAAAAACAGTTCGCGGCTGTTTTTCCCGTGTATCAAGTCAATCTTATCTTTTACAGTTATGGCCGGCTCGAACTGCAGGCCACTTATGTTTAACTTAATACGTGTCTAAAATTATGAACAAATTTTTGATTTACTATTCATTGTGCCACAGATTTCGAAAAACTTTTCTGTATATGAGATTATCTATACTCTTTATGCTTGTATTTACACTGCATCTTTCAGCAACCGGCTTCGGACAGATCTCGTTTGAAGCAAAAAATATGCCTATAAGGGATGTTTTTGAAATACTGGAAAAGGAAACGGGCTGCCGTTTCTTTTACAATGACGATCTGAAATTTATTGACAAAACAGTTAACATGAAGGTTTCAGATCAGAATATTGATCAGGTGCTAAATCGGCTGTTTGAATCTACCGGACTGAGTTACAAAAAATTAGATAATGATCTCGTTGTTGTAGCTCCAATGAAAGATTTACAGCAGAACGTGGTTACGGGAAAAGTGACCGATGCTTCAAACGGAGATCCTATGCCTGGTGTTAACATTCTTGTGAAAGGTACAACTATAGGAACTCTAACAGATGTTGAAGGCAGGTATTCACTTGAACTAACATCAGGAGACCCGGTACTTGTCTTTTCATTTATTGGATATGCTACAAGAGAAGTTTCTGTTTCAGGCAGAAGTCAGATAGATGTTGAGTTATCACCAGAGCTTACGGGACTGGATGAAGTTGTAGTTATTGGATATGGAACGGCAAAAAAATCGGATCTTACAGGTGCAATAGCCCAGGTTAAAGCCGAAGACCTGAAGAACTATTCACCCTCAAATGTAAGTGATCTGCTGCGTACCAGTATTCCCGGATTAAACGTTGGATATGCCACTTCAGCAAAGGGTAACAGTTCTATTCAGATACGCGGTGAAACTACTCTTACCGCCGGGTCAAGTCCGTTAATAGTGGTGGATGGTGTTATCTACAATGGTGATCTGTCAGATATTAATCCCGATGATATTGACCGGATGGATATAATGAAAGATGCAAGTTCGGCTGCTGTTTATGGATCAAGAGCTACCAATGGTGTTATTTCCATCACAACAAAAAGGGGGTCAAGCGATAAAGCAACCATTAATTTCAGCACAACTCTTGGAATTGCTACTGCAGCTAACAGGGTAAGGCCATATGATAAAGACACTTTCATTCAATGGCGGTCAGATATGTTTAAATCTGTATTCAGCGCAACCGTACCACAGGAACCATGGAGCCCGTTTGATGATCCACGTACTATTGATGCACAGTACCTTAATGAATGGCTCGCATATCATGGTACAACCCAGGAAAATATGGTTGATGCCTGGCTATCAGGATTGAGATTGACAGGAAGAGAAGCTACAAACTATAAGGAAGGTAATATTATTGACTGGGAAGATATAATATATCACAATGGGAAACGGCAGGATTATAATTTAAGTCTTTCCGGGAAACATAACGACCTTACTTATTATTGGTCATTGGGATATATGGACAATGAAGCCCTTACTATAGGAGATGAGTTTTCTACAATACGCTCACGTATAAACCTTGAAGGAAAAGCTGCAGATTTCCTTAAAGTTGGATTGAACGCGAATTTCTCCTATAGGAACGAGAGTTCAGTACCAGCTAATAATGACCAGTATATGAACCTGACACCATATAGCAGCTATTACGCGGATGATGGTATTACACTGAGACTGTATCCAAATGATGATATTCAGGCTTCACATCCATTGCTGGAGCGAACATACAGGGATAGAGAAAATGAATATTACATAGTTGCTCCCAAAATTTATACTGTCCTGGAATTGCCTTTCGGAATTTCTTATACCATGAACTTTTCAACAAAAATCGATTTTTACCACAATTATGTTCATGATTCTTCCAAGCATCCTGAATGGGGTTTATATGGCGGAGCTGCTTCAAGGGATAACAGCCTCAGAAGAGAATGGCAGATTGACAATATAATTAACTGGAACAGGACTTTTAATGAACAGCACAGAATAGATGTTACTTTGCTGGCAAACGCCGAAAAGATAAGGATTGATTCAGATGGTATGGATAATCGAACCTTTTCTCCGAACGATATCCTGGGTTATCATGATATGTCAACAGGGACATTGCCCGAACTTGTAAGCGACGACCAGGTTCAGACCGCGGACGCCCTTATGGCAAGGTTAAACTATGGCTTTAAGAACAGATATTTATTGACAACTTCAATCAGAAGGGATGGATCTTCCCTCTTCGGTTATTCAAATCCAAGAGCAACTTTCCCTGCTATAGCTCTTGGCTGGGTAATTTCTGAAGAGAGCTTTTTTAAACTGAATTTTGTGAACTATTTGAAATTAAGAGCTTCCTGGGGAGTGAATGGCAACCGTTCAATTACCAATTATGCAGCACTCTCCCGGATAGCTGCCAGTAAATCACTTAATGCAAATCAGAACGGAGTAGCTTCAACAATTCCGCTTCTTGTAATCAATACTATGGAAAATAAGGGTTTGAAGTGGGAAAGAACCCAGACTTTCAATCTTGGAATGGATTTTACCCTTCTTGAAGGTATTCTGAGAGGTGCTGTTGAGGTTTATTCGACTTCTACAACTGATGTGCTGGTTAACCGTGAATTACCTACCATTACCGGTTATAACAGGGTTTATGCAAATCTTGGAGAGGTAAGGAATAAGGGTTTGGAATTATCTCTTAGCAGCATGAACATGGCAAAGCGGAATTTTGAATGGCATACTGATCTTGTTTTTTCTCTGAATAGAAATAAAATAGTATCGATTACAGGAGAGAAATTTGATGTTTATGATAAATATGGGAATGTTATTGGCAATAAAGAACCTGATGATAAAACAAATAACTGGTTTATCGGACAGGCAAAAGACGTTATCTGGGATTACAGAATACTTGGAACATGGAGACCAGGAGAGGAAGCCGAAGCAGCCAAATGGAACCAGGCTCCGGGTGATTTTAAGTTGCAGGATGTAAATAACGATGGACTGCTTACTGACGATGATAAACAATTCCAGGGTTACACAACTCCGCGTTTTACATGGACGTTAACAAACAGTTTCAATATTTACAGGAATTTTGAAGCATCCTTCGTATTGTATTCATTATGGGGACAGAAGTCTGTTTATGATCTGGCGAAACATGATAATCATATTGAAGACCGTCGTAATTCGTGGGACATTCCTTACTGGACTCCGGATAATTTATCTGATAAATATGCTCGCTTACGCTCAGCACCTGCTGCAGGTGTGGGGTATTCAAGCTGGTTTGACCGTTCATATATCCGCTTCGAGAACATTGCAATTGCCTACAAGGTACCTGGAAATATCCTGAATAATACTTTTATAAATAGTGTAAAAGTATCATTCAATATAAGAAATGTTGGAGTATGGGCTCCGGAATGGATATTTGGAGATCCTGAAGATGGAACACGCGCCCAAAGGATCTTTTCATTCGGATTAAACCTGACCATTTAAAGTTTAACATTTTTATTGAAATAAAATGAAATCCACATGTATCAAATACACAAACACATATGTATATGATTTTCAAACATGTGGGTTCCTTGTCTGCCGACAGGCAGGCATCATACCATAAAAATCAAAAATATATTATGATGAAATATCTGAATATAATATTTAAGGTACAAAGTATTATCCTGGTAATACTTATCGGAAGTGCATGCAGTGAAAGCTTTCTTGAACCTCAGCCTCTTTCATTCTATGCTCCGGAAAATGTTCTGACCGATGAGGCAGGACTTCAGGCTGTTCTTGATAATGCATTGGTCAGTCTGAGAACAGAATTTTGTAGCGACCAGTCACCGTTTTGTACTAATATGAAATACTCCGATGTTGGAGTTGACGGAAGTACTGATAAAGCTACACCATGGCAGGATTTGAACAAACAGATGCTTCCGGACGGATTGTTCAACCATAACGCTTATACAAAAATAGGATGGTATTGGGATGAATCCTATTATGTAATTAAAGATTGCAACACGGTGATATCCAGGATTGATAATGCAACTTTCAGTTCGGAAGCAGCGAAAAATGCATTGCTTGGAAGTGCTTATTTTATGAGAGCATTTCGTTATTATTCAAAAACACTTCAATATGGAGATGTTCCTTTTGTACTTGAAGAGATATCTGCACCAAAAGTGGATTTCTATACAACTACAAAGGAATCTATCTGGAAAAAAATGATAAAAGACCTGGAATTTGCTGTGCAGCATGTTCCTGAAGCAAATCTTGTTGACAGGGGGCAAGTTACCAAAGCTGCCTGCAAGCACTTGCTGGCAAAATATTATTTACTGGAAGGCAGATTTGATGATGCTATCAGACTTACGACTGAAGTAATAACCGGTGGAGTTCATAACTTAAATACTCAGCGCTTTGGAATAGATAAAGATGTAGCAAATAAAGATGTTATTTGGGATATGTTCAGGGTCGAGAACAAAAGCATTGCCGGTAATACAGAAGGTTTATTAATGACCATTGACAGGTACGGTATGGAAGGAAATACAGGAGGTGTGATTTCAATGCGAAATATTGTTCCTAATTATGGCCAGCCGGGACTTATTAAAACTCCCAACGGGGCAAACGGAATGTCGGATGCAGCCGGTATGGAAATTGGGCTGGTTGAACAATATGGCAGAGGTGTTGCAAGAGTCAGACCAACCTGGTATTCCCAAAAAGGTGTCTGGATATTAAATGGGGTTCATGATACCCTTGATTATCGTCATCGGACGGATAACGGAAACTGGATTACTATGGAGAAGTTAGTTTATAATAATCCGGCACTTAAGACGAGCGGCAATGAATGGTTTGGCAAGAATCTTAGGTTATACAGCTCCACTGGTACATTGTTATGCCTTGATACTATCAGGACATGGTTCAGCTGGCCGCATTATAAAGTATGGGTCCCGGATCATGACCGCGTACAACCTCAGGGCGGCCAGGGTGACTGGTATATATACCGCCTTGCTGAAACATACCTTTTGCGGGCAGAGGCCTATGTGTGGAAGAATGAATGGCAAAAAGCCGCCGATGATATTAATACAGTCAGACAAAGGGCAAATGCTCAGTATATGTACACAGCAGAGGATATAGAAAATCTACAGATTGGTGCAGTTCTGGATGAAAGAGACCGTGAATTGCATTATGAAGAGCTCCGTAAAGTTGAACTGACCAGAATGGCGATAATCTTCGCCAGAACTGGTATTGAATGCTATAATGGCAAGACTTACAGCATGAATAATATTTCAGAAGATAATTTCTGGTATGACAGGGTGAACGAAAAGAGTGATTTTTACAACAAACCCAATGCCAGAACCCCTTATGGGAATTACTTCACGTGTTCACCTTATCATATATTCTGGCCGATTCCCAGTTATGCCATAAACTCAAATACAGGAGGGATCATAAATCAGAATTTTGGTTATCCGGGAACAGAAAGGAATGTTACTCCTCTTGAATATCAAGGAGATTAAGCTATTACAAACAGTCGAGGACAATTATTAATGAGAAGTACCAGACCTTTAAAATAAAATTATTTTATGTGTGAAAGTCTATAGATGAGTTATTATTGTTGTCTCATTAATCAATTGTTCGTTAAATTTTTAAGTGGCCAGAGCACCATTTGATTTATACGATCATTTTATTTATATTCAAAGAATTGTATTAATATTTTATGAACTATCACAATGAAATACAAAACAAAAAATTCAATGTTGACCATTGCTGCCATTTCTGCAACCGGACTGGCAATAGGTTGTAAGCAAAGGCCACCTGAAGAGCTTCCTAATATCCTCTGGATTACCAGCGAAGATAATAGTGCATTTTTTACCGGTTGTTACGGGAATTCCTTTGCCACAACACCAAATATCGACAAACTGGCCGGTGAAGGTTTTTTATATACCAATGCCTATTGCCCGCATGCCGTCAGCTCACCTTCCAGAAATTGTATTATTACAGGCGTTTATGCCAATTCCAATGGCAATATTCAAATGAGAAGTGATTACCCAAAATCAGAGATAGTACGGACTTACGTTGAATATTTACATCAGGCAGGTTATTACTGTACCAACAACTCCAAAACCGATTATAATACAGGGAGTATAATTCCAGATCAGATATGGGATGAAAGCAGCAATAAGGCACATTATAAAAACTGCCCGGAAGGTAAACCGTTCTTTGCTGTATTCAATCTCATGGAAAGTCATGAAAGCAGTATAAACAGGGGTCAGAATAAACCTGTAGATGAGTTGCGACACCATCCGGATAAGGTCATTCTGCCTCCTTATCATCCCGATACGCCTGAAATCCGTTTTGACTGGGCTTTATATTATGATGCTGTTGAAGATATGGATAAAAAGGTTGGAGATTTACTTAAAGAACTTGAAGAAAGCGGACTGGATGACAATACGATAGTGATGTATTATGGAGACAACGGAGGTGTCTTGCCGCGAAGTAAACGTTTTATGTATGAGACCGGTACGCGAATACCTTTTATAATTAGAATTCCTGAAAAATACAAGTATCTGTATCCTGCCAAAAAACCGGGAAATAAGGTAGATCGTCTGATAAATTTTGTTGATCTGGCACCGACATTGTGCAGTATTGCAGGAATTCAGATACCCGATTATATGCAGGGCAAGGCTTTCCTGGGGAATCAAAAGACAAAAGATCCCGAATATGTTTACATGGCTCGGGAAAGGATGGATGAACGTTATGATAACGTGAGGGCGGTAAAAGACCGGCAGTACAGATATATACGGAATTATATGCCTTTCCGTCCCACCATGCAGTATTTACGTACATTGTTTGGACTTCCTTCGACGCAATCATGGGCAAATGAATATAAAGCCGGAAGAACAAATGCTGTTCAAACTATGTTTTTCCTTGAAAAACCGGTGGAAGAGCTTTATGATTCGGAAAAAGATCCGTGGAATATATATAACCTGGCAGATGATCCCGCGTATGAAAAAGTCTTGTTAAGGATGCGTGGAGAAGAAATGAGATGGAGGAGTGAAATACGAGATATAGGCCTGATTCCTGAAGATGAATACATGTATTATGCGAAAGGAGGATCAATGTATGATTATATGCATTCAGAAGAATGTCCGTTTGAAGAATTGATGCAGGCAGCAGATCTTGCCACACTGGGGGGGAAAGAAGATCTGAATACTTTTGTTGAGTACCTGAAAAATGATCACAGCGGGATGCGTTACTGGGGTGCGACCGGAATTTTAATCCTAAAAGAGGAAGCCAGATCAGCTATTCCGGCACTAAAGGAAACTGCATATGACAGAGCCGGATCAGTAGCAACCCTTGCTGCAGAAGCCTTATACGGCCTGGGAGAAAAGGAAGTGGCGATTAAAGCATATATTAACATCTTGACGGACATGGATGTATATGATTGTCTGGACAGGAATTTTGCCTTGAACAGTATAGATATCATCCATGAAACTGATAACGAAATTGCAGGTCCGGAATTGGTTAATGCAGTTAAGCAACTGGTTCAGCACAGGATTGATAATCCTATTTCCGGTACTAACGCGGGTTATGAGATGAGAACAGCTCCATACCTTTTACAAAAGTGGGGTGTGGAGATTGAAATACCCGGTCAATTTCGTTGATCTACACCGTAAGCATTTTAACGTCTGTATAAGCTACACATAAGTAACACCTTCCACCAATAATCTCTTTAATTACTTTTGTGTTGTGCTTCTTAACTGCAATGGTGGTATATAATTGAAATGAAATTTACAGAAATGCATAAATTAACCTTATCTATTCAAAACTTGAAATCTATGAAAGCTCTGCCATCTGCAGTCATCTGTTCACTGGGAGGCGGATTGATCCTGACTTCCTGTCAGGTGAAAGATAGTAAAGAACCAAGAACTCCAAATATCCTTATTGCCATAAGTGATGACCAGGCTTTTGCTCATACCGGTTTTGCCGGATGTAAATTTGTCAATACCCCCGGGTTTGACAGAGTTGCCCGTGAGGTGGCTTTTCGTTAATTGCTCTGGCGTTAAAATTCTCCGGACAGACAATTAATTACGCGATAATTAATTGTATCTTTATTACAAAACAATCAGGATTGTTTGTTCTGATAAGCTTGCTTTAACTTTATGATTTTTGGAAGCATCAGAGCAGGCATATACTGTATGTTGTATTCCGGCTTTTAATATGGGTGATTGCAATTAATGGTTTTCTTTTCAATCAATATTATCAAGTGGCAGACAATACAAAAACTCACCGGATACTTCGTTTGATACTGTGTCTATCGAACGGTTATTCCAAGACTAAAGAGGAATGTAAAGAATTCCTCGGGATAAAGAATACGGCATTTTACAGCTATTGTAACCTGTTGAAGGAAACAGGCTTTGACCTCAGGCAGAAAGAGGGGAGGTATTGGATTGACAGCTCTTTGCCTGACTCGCGTGTCTTGTTGAATGTTCTTCATTTCTCGGAAGAGGAATTATATTTATTGTCAAGATGCATAGATGTTTTGGATGTAGGAAGCGGAGTTTCCTCCGTACTTAGGAAAAAGCTTGTTTCATTTCTGAACCAGGACAGTATTATTGAGAATTATATCTCCAGCCATAAATCGGAAAAGGCAGCGGCCCTCCATAAAGCCATAAAAGACAAACGGCAGGTTCTCCTTATGAATTATTACTCCGGCAACAGCGAGACTGTAAAGAACAGGTTGGTGGAACCTTTTGAATTCAAGGATGATTTTAATCTTGTATGGGCTTTTGACCTTGATTTACAACAGAACAGACAGTTTAAAGTATCAAGGATAGAAAAAGTTGTAGAAACGCCTTTTGTGTGGGAGTGTCCTCACTTGCACAGGGCTAAGCCGGTTGATATTTTCCGGAATACAGGCGATCTGAATAAGGAAATAGAAATAATTGTCAACATAAGAGCCAGAAATCTTCTTATAGAGGAATATCCGCTTGCAGAAAGATATCTTGAAATGATAAAGGGAAACCGGTTCAGATTAAAGGTGATGGTTGCCAAATATGAGGGACCGGGAAGATTCGTGATGGGCTTGTTTGAAAACATTGAGGTTATTGGAGGAGAAGGATTCCGGAATTTTTTAATGATAAAGAAAGAAAAATTATAAAGACTTCGCGATTTCAGAAGTATGGTTTCCCTATTTTCAGGAAAACTTGTGAAGTTATGGATAGAAGTTCGTTTTTGAAGAAGATTGCTTTTGCCGGGGCTATGCTGCTATACCCGAAAGCCGAGGAAGCTGTACCCTTGAGGACGACAATACTAAGTTCGCCCTATATAGCCGGCTTTAGATATTACGGGGGCATTGGGGTACAGGGTTCGCTGCGTGTCAACGGGATGCTTGACCTCAGAAGGGAACCGGGTAACAGACACGACTCGTACGCCGTGGAGGTATATTCCGGGGGGACGAAACTGGGTTACCTGCCAAGAGATGAGAATAGAATAATAGCAAGAATGATTGACCAGGGGATACCTGTCAGGGCAAGAATTACAGGAATTAATTTAACAGAAAGACCTTACAGACGTGTCAGGGCGGAGGTGTTTTTTGAGAGCAGTGTTTAAACCGTTATAAACCGGATAATTTATGAGATTTGGAATCACGTTCAATCGTACCGGGAAGCAACGTATGCTTCCAATGGATTATCAGTATTACCTGAGTGCCTGGATTTATAAGGTGCTGAAACAGGCCGACAGTGATTTTGCTTCATTTCTTCATGAAAAAGGATATGGCCAAAGCGAAACGAAGCTGTACAAGCTTTTCTGCTTCTCGCTTCTGGATTTTGGAAGACCAAAAATGTGGAAAGAAAAAAAACTTTTTGAAATTAGCGGGCATGAAATCAGGTTCCGGATAAGTTTTGATGTCCCTGAGGCAGCATCAACATTTATTAAGGGGCTTTTTATGAACCAGGAGTTTTTCCTTGGCGACAAGTTCAACGGGATAGACTTTAAGGTAATAGGTGTAGAAGCGTTGCCTGATCCGGTATTTTCTGAAACCATGCGCTACCGGCTTGAAACGCCATGGGTGGTGAGTTACAGAACCAAAACGGATAAATATCCTAAATATCTGAAGCCGTACGAAGTTGGTTTTAAAGAACTTTCATTGAAACATATTGCCGAAAAGTTCGCGAACACGGGAAAAGGGAATGTTATGGTTGAAGATTTGTCACTTAAAATTTTCGATGGAACAGGTCGGGATGGCGAACCAATCTTCAGAGAACCCGAACCCGCCAAATGGCTGGAAGAATCAAAGTACTGGAAAAGGCAGGGTTTTCTGATCAAGCCCGGCACCAAAGAAGAATCGCGGGTTATAGGAAATTTGTTCGATTTTGAACTGACTGCGCCGGTTGAAGTACACCGGATGATCTGGCATGCCGGTGTTAGCGAAAAGAGTTCCGAGGGGTTTGGGTGGTTGGAAATGGTTAACTAAGAAAACAAAGACTGTGAGGGAGAATTAAGAAACAGCTGATTATGAATGGCTGAAAAACTATATAAATAATGGATAAAATAGAAATTGAAAAAACTGGAAATTTTTGGATAGACAACGGTATCGTTGCACTATACAAAATATTGCGAAAAACTGGTTATAGTGCTGATTTAAATGCGTCAACATTAACTGTTTCTACTGAGAATAATAATGGAAAAAGTGTTGAAGATATTTTAAATCACGCTAAAGAAGAGGTTGTAAAATTCTACCTTACAAAAACAAATGGCGCAGGGTGGATTTATAATGAGGAGCGGTTTGAAATCTATAGAAAAACCGATTTTAAGATGCATTTAAAATCTTTTTTTACAGGAAAAACACCAACAACAGAAGGAGCTTTATTTACACCTGACGTTGAAGACGAAAAATTAGGGGCAACAGGAAGAAGAATGACTCCCGAGGAATTTCAAGAATTTAATAAATTTAAGTCAGAAAAATCTCCAGTGATAATTGGAGACAAGCGAGTAACTCTTACTAATAAAGGTTTTATTAATAATCCACCGAAATATGAAATAGGGAACGACTTTTCAGAAGACTTTTTAAATGGAGGCAATAAGCTCTGTTTGTTTAGCGGGAAACGATTCAGAAAGACCAATACGATAACAGGAATGAATTATCCTTTTCTGACAGGAGCAAGCGGAGAACTTAATTTTGCCTCACAACTAAATGTAAAACCTGCAATTTCTGCACTATATGATTTTATTTCGCTCTTTTCCTTCTACAATCTAAATTATTTGTTGCAGGATGATTTGAAAAACTATTTTGTTTTGTATGATAATAATTTAAAAGACCTTGAAAGCTTTTATGATATCATAGTTGCAAATGTTAATAATCTTGCCAGGCCTGATTTTTGCAGTTTCGAGACACAGATTATAGGAACTCAATATGAGTCCGAAAGTTTTTTTAATTTTTTACTTTCCGTATATGCTCAGGTAAATCAACGCATTGATAGAGACAAACGCAGAGGAATTTTGTTTAAAAAAAGCGTATTTACCTTATCGAATGATGGTAATATTTTTCGCGATG
>Ga0255341_1005463_pt1 | contig 12514 bp, 6 predicted proteins | sample wastewater_treat_8_FD_192418 | JGI IMG/M metagenome (GOLD analysis project Ga0255341, IMG submission 192418) | Wastewater microbial communities from Lulu Island WWTP, Vancouver, Canada - plant12 | ecosystem: Engineered > WWTP > Wastewater > Unclassified | place: Canada: Vancouver, British... | reverse complement strand
TTTAACGTTTTTAACGTCAGGTTTCATAGCAAACACTGTTACAGGTAATTTAAAGCTTTCGTTAACTCCAAGTCGGCGAGGAGCGGTTCCTAAAATCATTAAAGGTTTTTTTACAGGAGTAGTTTTTTCAGCAGAACCGAAGGCATTTCCTTCGGCAGCAACTACCATTGTTCTAACAGAACCTATATATTGTGGTAATTGAATTTCGTGAGTTTTTGTTTCACCTTTTTTAAGCTCGAAAGGACCGATATATTTTACCATTGGTCTAAATCTATTTGCTTGAGCTAAATCTTCAGGTGCAACTTCATCATCGCCACCGCCAATACTCAACATTTTGCCAGCATCAATTTTAAAAGCACCTATAACATAGTTGAAAATATCCCAAGTTCTTACGCCTAAAGCTTCTTTGCTATAAAAATAAGCCCATGGATTTGGAGTTTTAAATTTTGTTAAATTTAATAAGCCTTCATCAACCATTGCTAGGGTATAGGTCATAGGTTTTCCATCTTTTTCTTTTACTTGAATTTTCACCTTGCTTTCAGCTAATAATTCATTATTCATCACAAGTTCAGGGTTCAAATGAGTGTCTGGATTTTCTACAAAAATTGGAATAATTCCATACATACGCAATGGTCTGTCATTTTTAATTGTCCTCAAGTGTTCCTGTAGATAAATAATGTTAACATACACATTAGGAGCCATTTCCTGAGTTGCTTCAAACTCGACTTTTAGTTTAGCACCGTCAGATTTTACCCAAAAACTATTTAAAACTGTATTGGCATTTTCTATACTAACTAAAGCATGACCTGTATGTGCTGGGAATTCAATTTCTACAGTTTCGCCCACATTGTATTTTTCTTTAGAAGCCGAAAATTTAAGCATTTCAACAGAGCCTTTGTCGCTTTCACTAGCATACGAGCTTGCATAAATTTTTAGTGCTGCAATATGTTTTCCTTTCAAGTCTTTTACAGCTATAACATAGTTCCCAGATTCATTAATAATAAAACCAAAATTTGATTTTCCGTTTGTACATTTTTGATTTTCTCTAAATATTGCATTATTATAGTTTGCTGAAATATAATCAACACCATCGCGTTGGAAATCGTACCACCACGAATAATCTAATTTATACATAGAAATTTCTAAATCTCTATTTTCAGCAATTAATTTTTGATTTAAGTCTAATAAAACTATATCTAAATTCAATTTTTTACCAGTTGGTAAGCTATAAGAGTAATCATCTGATTCTTTTACTTTAACTCCTACAAAAGCGTCATAAGGGTAGTAAACAGCAGTTGATTCATCAATACTAAATTCTCCGCCTTTTTCAAAAACTTTTGTTGTTAAGGTGGCATTTAATACACCGGGAGCATTTTTAATATCATTAAATTTCAAAAGTTGTTTAAATTCACCATCTGCATTTGTTTTGCCAGAAGCAATTGTTTGACTATTAAAATTAAAATTCGCAGTTTGGTTTTCGAAACAATAGTCTTCATATTTTTGAAATGGAGTGTATTTTCTCTCTAGGCTCATAACTATTGTAGTTTGTAAATCAACTGCTGGAGCACCATGTAACCATTTGGCACTAACCATGGCATTAACAGTACTGTTTCCTTTTAAGTAATTTTTATCTAAGCCTAATTCAACACTTAATCTATTAGGTCGTATTGTTTCTACCATTAGAGATTTTGTAAACACTTTACCGCCAATAATAAATTTTGCATTATAGTAACCTGTAGGGTCGTTTGGTTCAGTCTTAAATTTAAAGACATGGAATCCTTTTTTATTTTTATTTTGTTTTTCTGTATAAACTAATTGTCCTTTAGGATTTTTAACTTCTAACACTATTGGATGACCTTCTGGGATAGGGTTGTAGGTCTCGTGCAAAATAAATCCTAAATATATTGAATCGCCTGGTCGCCATACGCCACGTTCTCCATAAATAAATGCTTTTGTGCCTTCTTGACTAGAATCTCCCCACACATCAAATTCGCTTGTGCTTAAAGAGTTGTAGTATTCTAATTTTAAATATGATTTTTGATTATTAAAACTTGCAACTATAAAATATGGTTTTAGATTGTTACTAATAATAAGTTCAGCTTGTCCATTGGTATTAGTTGTAGCTTTTGCAATCACTTGTTGTTGATAATCATAAGCTAATACTTCAGCACCAGTTATTGGTTCGGCAGTTAAAATATTTGTAACAAAAGCAAAAACTTTATTATCGCTTCCAATCTTTGAAACAATTCCTATATTAGTTGCTAAAATGTTGAATTTCAACGCTTTTCTATACCCATAGTATTCAGATTTACATGGATCGTCATAAGAATTTTCATAATCATCATAATAGTAATCATCGTAGTAATAATATTCATCGTCGTAATAGTAGTCAGATGAGTAATCACTATAATAATAATCTGTAAACCATTTCCATTCACTGTCTGCATCAATTTTGTTAAGATTATCATCTTCTTTATTATCCTTATTTGTACTGTTATCACATGGATAAATAGCATTTTCTTTAATAAATCCAATTTCTATTCTATAAATTGCTCCTGGGTCTGGTTCTATTAAGTCAGATAGATTTAAAAAATATGTATTCCATTCACCAATATCGTCAATATCAGCTTGTTCTAGACTTAATGTTTGAGTTTTAACAACTCTTCCAACTCTATTTAAAGAATATGATTCATCAAGCGAATTATCTTGTAAAAACTGCAATATATTGTTTTGGAATATCTTAATTACTCTAATATGAACAGTTTTTATATTAACAGCTTGGAAACTAATCACTTGTCCTTGAGAAGAAGTAGGCAATATTACACCATCATTATCAAAAGCTAATTCTGGTTTTCGCATTTTAAAGTTTAATTCCTTAGATACAGGTTCATCTAAGTACTTATCATGAATATTTTTTACTCCTGATATATTTAATAAATAGTCATTATCTAATCTGTCGCTAGGGATAATTTTCACATTGTTGTCAACAATAATATATTTTAAATTGTAAACATCTTCAATATCAACTATTCCTTCAAGTAATTGGTCTTCTTTTACGGGGTCGCTAAAAATTATATTTACGTATTGTTCTGGATATTGATTTACTTGAATATCAAGCACTTTGAAAACACCTAACTCTGGAATTTCTATTTCACGTGAAAATTTAGAATTTGAATTTATTTCTTTTCCATTGCAAGTTATTTTTAATGTTTGAGAATTATTTGTTCTAGTGATATCTTTAATTAAAAATTCAAATTCATTATTATTTGAACTTTCAATTTCTATATCTAATTTTTTGCCATTAAGTTCTGCACTAATACATTTCTTAATGTTTTCGAGATTTTCGGAATCAGTTAATTTTATTGTTCCTCCAACATTTTGTTTTGTAAAATTATCTCTGTCTGTTGTAATAACTTTATCAATATTCAAATCTATGAATTGATGTTTTACCTGAACTTTAAAAACAAATTCTTTTAATTCTTTTGGAACACTAGAATCTAATTTCCTTAAATTTAGCTTTACACAATAGGCTTGCCCTGATTGTAACGGCTTTTCGGGTTTAAACTCTATAATATTATTCTCTTTCCAAGTAAGTTCGCCTTTTACTTTAGGTTCTATAGTTAATATTTTAGTTTTTTGAGACTTTACTTTATAGGCAAATTCATCGGTTAATTGTACTGTAATTACATCATTTTTTGATATAACAAAGTTTGAATACGCTGCTATATAATCTTTGTAAAGACTTGGGTCAGATAGTTTTACTTTTTTGTCTGAACCGAACATGCTAACAATAGCAAAAATAACTACTCCTAGTAAAATTGCACCAGAAATCCAATAGAAAATTCTTGTTTTATTCATGATAAATGTTTTTTATTTAATACAAAAATAGTTTTATTTTTATATGACTTTATTTTTATTTAAAAATTATATTAACAATTTTGACAGCTTTGTTTTTAATAAAATTATAAATTAAGTTTCAGCTTCTTCTTTAGTAATTTTAATAGTTATACCAGTTTTTTCGCTAAATCCCACAGTAATAGAGTCTCCTTTTTGAATTTCGGCTTTTATTATTGTTTCTGCCATAGCGTCTTCAACATATTTTTGCAAGGCTCTTTTTAGTGGTCTAGCGCCAAATTTTGGGTCAAATCCTTTTTCTGCAACATAATTTTTAGCTGCTGGCGTAAGTTTAAGATTATAACCCAATTCTTTAACTCGTTTATATAGTCCTTTTAATTCAATATCAATAATTTTGAAAATGTCTTCTTTAGTTAAAGCATTAAACATTATAACATCATCAATACGATTTAAAAATTCTGGAGCAAAAGTCTTTTTAAGAGCATTTTCAATTATAGTTTTTGCACTTGCATCGTAACTTGCTTTTTTAGCACTTGATTCAAATCCCACACCACGTCCATATTCATTTAATTGGCGAGTACCAATATTTGAAGTCATTATAAGAATAGTGTTTCTGAAATCAATTCTTCTTCCTAAGCTATCGGTAAGTCTGCCTTCGTCGAGTACTTGTAAAAGAATGTGAAACACATCAGGATGTGCTTTTTCAATTTCGTCTAATAAAACAATAGAGTAGGGCTTTCTTCTTACTTTTTCGGTTAGTTGTCCGCCTTCTTCGTAGCCAACATATCCTGGAGGAGCTCCAACTAAGCGAGACACTGAAAATTTCTCCATATACTCGCTCATATCTATTCTAATTAAAGCATCTTCGCTATCGAATAAATATCTTGCTAAAACTTTTGCCAATTGTGTTTTTCCAACACCTGTAGGTCCTAAGAATATAAATGTTCCTATAGGTTTATTTGGATCTTTTAATCCAGCTCTATTTCTTTGAATTGCTTGCACAATTTTTTTAACAGCTTCATCTTGTCCAATAACGCTTCCTTTAATATCTTCGTCCATATTGAGTAAACGATTACCTTCTGATTGTGCAATACGTTTTACAGGCACACCAGTCATCATGGCAATTACTTCAGCAATATCATCATCGTTAACAATTTCGCGAACTTCATTTAGTTCTTTAAGCCAATTTTCTTTAGCTAATTCTATGTGTCTTTCTATTCCACGTTCTTGGTCGCGCATAGCAGCAGCTTTTTCAAATTGTTGTTGTGTAACTGCTTTAATTTTCTCGTCTTTAATTTTTTGTAAATCTTCTTCTAGTTTAATAATTTTATTTGGAATAGAAGCAGAAGATATATGCTTTCTAGAACCAGCTTCATCCATTGCGTCAATAGCTTTATCGGGCAAAGCTCTGTCGCTAACATAACGAGTAGTTAATTTTACGCAGGCTTCTAAAGCTTTGTCTGTATAAGAAACTTTATGATGATCTTCGTATTTATCTTTAATTTTCTTTAAAATATCTAATGTTTCTTCTGCTGTTGGCGGTTCTACAATTATTTTTTGGAAACGTCTTTCTAAAGCTCCATCTTTTTCTATACTTTTACGATATTCATCTAAAGTTGTGGCACCAATACATTGAATTTCGCCACGTGCTAAAGCAGGTTTTAAAATATTAGCAGCATCTAAAGAGCCAGGAAGACCGCCAGCACCAACAATAGTGTGAATTTCATCAATAAATAAAATAACATCAGGAGCTGCTATCAATTCATCTAAAATGGCTTTCATTCTTTCTTCGAACTGACCTCTATATTTTGTGCCAGCTACAATTGTTGCCATATCAAGAATAACCACTCTTTTATCAAGTAATAGGTGAGGAACTCGTTTTTGAACAATCTTAGTTGCTAGTCCTTCTACAATTGCCGACTTACCAACTCCAGGCTCACCAATTAAAACAGGATTGTTCTTTTTGCGTCTTGACAAGATTTGAGCAATTCTTTCTATTTCAGTATCTCTTCCAACAATAGTGTCAACTTTGCCATCTATTACTGCTTGAGTTAAGTCTATACCAAAGCTATCCAACATAGGAGTAGTTGATTTTGACGAAGATGATGACTTTCTAGGATTAGATTTTGGAGCTCTATAAGATTCTTCTTCATCATCATCTTCTTCTTCATCATCATTATCATCTCTAGAACCAGAATTTTTTGCATAATGTTCTAATTCCATAGTCATTTTAACCATATCGTACTCTATATTAAGCTCATCAAGTAATTGTGAAAAACGACTTGGTACTTTTAAAATTGCCAATAATAAATGCCCAGTATGAATTTCTTCACTATTAAGCGAAATTGCTTCTGAATACATGAACTTTTGAATACGTTCTGTTGTCTTTGTTGGAACAAGTTTGTCAACATCGTCCATTGTGAATTGATTATTCACATTTTTTACATGATTTTCTATTTTAAATTTTAATGAATATGTGTCAATATCTAGGCTACTAAGAATTTCCATAGCATCACATTTTGGCTCACGTAAAATTCCCAAAAATAAATGCTCAGGACCCAAATAATCGTTGCCAAGCCTAATCGCTTCTTCTTTGCTGTATTGTATTACGTCTAATAAATTCTGTGCAAATTTTCTCTTCATAAAATGTCTAATTTATATTTAATATAAACTTATAACTTCAAATAATATTTTGCAAATATAATCAAAAATCCAATTAATTTATACTAATGAACATTGAATTTACAAACAATTAAAACGCCAAATATTATGCCATATTATGCACAAAAACATAGCAAAAACTGATTATTTTAAGGTTTTAAGAAATCTTTAGATTTTAAGCCGTCTTTTTACTTGTAAAAATGTGATAAAATTACTTATTTTGTTAGATAATAAAAAAAGGAAAAGAAATGAAAATTTTAATAAAGAATATTAAAGAACTTGTAGGAGTTGACAACAAAGCCAGATTACTTGTAAAAGGTGCAGATATGGCAAAATTAAACACCATTAAAAATGCTTATTTATTAATAAATGGTGAAATTATTGAGGATTATGGAAAAATGGAAGATTTATCTAATTCCTTACTTGATAATGGTAAAATTAAAGAAATTGATGCTTCTGGTAAAATGGTTTTTCCATCTTTTTGTGACTCTCACACTCATCTTGTTTATGCCGGAAGCCGTGAAATAGAATATAGTGATAAAATTCGTGGCTTGAGTTACGAAGAAATTGCAAAAAGGGGTGGGGGAATTTTAAATTCTGCCAAATTATTGCATAAAACCTCTGAAGATGAGCTTTATAGACAAGCAATGCAAAGAGTTAATGAAATTATCTCTCAAGGCACTGGTGCAGTTGAGATTAAGAGTGGTTATGGTTTAAATACAGAAGATGAATTAAAAATGTTGAGAGTAATAAAACGAATAAAAGAGACAACTCCTTTAATAGTAAAATCAACATTTTTAGGTGCTCATGCATTTCCAACAGAATATAAAGACAATCCTGACGAATATGTGGATTTAATTATAAACGAAATGATTCCGCAAGTTGCAGCAGAAGGGTTAGCTGACTATGTTGATGTTTTTTGCGACAAAGGATTTTTTACAGTAGAACAAACCGACAGAATTTTAATGGCTGGAATTAAATATGGAATGCGTCCAAAAATTCATGCTAACGAATTGGCAAAATCTGGTGGAATTCAAGTTGGTGTGAAATATAATGCTTTATCGGTTGACCATATCGAATATACTGAAGAAGAAGAAATTCAAGCATTATTAAATTCGGAAACTATGCCAACAATTTTGCCAGGAGCTGCATTTTTCTTAAATATGCCATATTCGCCAGCACGAAAAATGATGCAAGCAGGCTTGCCAGTTGCGATTGCTTCGGATTATAATCCAGGTTCATCGCCATCAGGAAATATGAAGCTTATGATGTCGTTTGCTTGCGTTAATTATAAAATGTTACCAGAAGAAGCAATTAATGCAACTACAATAAATACAGCATATGCCATGGGCGTTAGCGATGAAGTTGGAAGTATTTCTAAAGGCAAAATTGCTAATGTTTTTATAACAAAAGAAATTCCAACATACGAATTTTTTCCATATGCATATGGTTCAGATTTAATTGATACAGTAATTTTAAAAGGTAAAATACGGTAAAATTTCGTAAAAATTTAAACATTATTAATTTTAAATTGTTGTACAAGTATTATAAATCAATTAAAAAAAAAGAATTATGGAAAATAGAGATTTAATTTTAAAAGTTTTAAAAGGAAAAGAAATGAAAGCTGGAGAAATTGCTGAACAAACTGGCTTAGATAAAAAAGTTGTTGATAAAGAAATGAACGCTCTTAAAAAAGAAAATTTAATTATTTCTCCAAAAAGATGTTATTGGACTGCTAAATAGTGGCTTTAATTGCTTGTGGCAGAATAATTATATACAATTATATAGGATTATTTTAAAATTAAAACAAATGTAATATAATTTATATTATGTTAAATAGAATTAATTGAGTTAAAAGTTAATAAAGTTTGTAAAGTTGAATAGTTTTAGCTCTATTCTGCTATAATTTGATTGTTTATTTCATTTGTTTTAAACCAATAATAAAATGCTTCAATATTTGTTTTTTTCAATTTATTTAATTTTGTTGACATAGGATTTTCAATGCTTGCATTCTTTAAGTCTGAAATAACGCTCCTATCAAAACGCTCTATTTTAGTTAACTTATTTGCAATTAAAGTTGATAGATATGCTACTTTTGAAGCTTGAAGAACTGCTGTATCAAGTACATATCTTTCGCTGTGAATAAAACTTTGTATTCGTTTTATGCCATCTTGTAAAAGTAAAAAATGTTCTTTGTCCTCTTGACCTTTTAAGCAAATACAAAGTGAAGTTTGAAAGATATCATCTAAAACTTGCTGAATGTTAGTCATATCAAGATTTCTATATGCCAATTCAACTTTTGCAAACCTATGAAAAGTGTTGGTTGTAACAGTTAAATCATTAACAATATCAAATAAAGAAGCAATATCATAAAGCTGCTTTATAATTTCCATAGAGCATAATCTATTATTCTTATAATATGGTATCCCTGTAGTATTTGGTGCAAATGCTGTAAGCTTGTCCCCTAACATATCTTCTACACTAGGTACTAGAACAAAAATCTGTTTGCCTTCAGTTTTTAGAAATTTGCTTTCTATAGGTAATGATACTAAATTAGTGTAGTAATTGTCATCAAACATTACATCAAGCAATATATAATCTTTTTTTATATTTGTTCTATAAGTAACTTCATAGAAGAATTTCACATGACTTTTAGGTATTAAATTTGTTGTTTTGCGTTCAATAAGTTTAATTTCACGAAAACCATATTTTTCAATGTTTTTACTTATATATTTTTCGATATCTGTTTCTGGTGGACAGATAATGTCAATATCAATAGACAAGCGTTTTGAACTGTCTAAATGTAACATTAGTGCTGTTCCTCCCTTGAATATAAACGGACAACCTGATAATGCTAATGATTCCAATAAAGACAATGCTCTAACAGCTTTTTCTAGCATTGTTATATTAGGGAAATTATTTTCACGTGCAATTCTTTGCAACCAATCTATTGATAAACTTTCTGGTAGTATCATAATGCATCGTTATATAGTTTTTTAACTTGATTAAGACGACCTCTTCGAGTAGCATAGCGAAATAATTTTCTTTTGTTGATTTTCTTGCTATCCAATACATTTCTGTAAAAATATAATATCTCAGTTCCTTGTAAAAAATCAAATTCAATATCGTCTACTATGTCCACTAAAATTTTTTCTAAAGTTGGAACTTGCATATTATTCAAACTTAGTAATGGTGATTCTGATATTAATGCTCTAATGATTACAGCTTGGTTCCCTACAATATAACGTTGATATTCTTCTTTACTAGGACGAAAAAATACAGGTCTATGTAACTCATTTTTTAAAAAGTAAAATATAGCTTCTGTTGCCTCCCGCTCCACGTCAATGTAAATATAATTGAGTTCGGGTATGTGGTGCATAAAAGGCATTATAAAATCGCTACTCCACAGACAAAAATGAACAAAAGGAAATTGCTCTTTAAGTTTTGAATTAATTTCTTCCATCTCGTTTGAAATTGGCAAATAAGATGCTGGTAAGCGATAAATGCCATGCCCTATGCGTTCTAAACGATTGGCTTTAACAAGTCTGTAAAGTTGTTGCGATAGTGAATTGTCAGAAAGATCAGAAAGATATTCTAATAGCTCACTACGAGAAAACGAAAGTCTGCCTGCTGCAAAATTTAATATTGAAGTACTAATACTCATTGTAAAATTTTTTAATTATAATGCAAATATACTACATTATTTGGCAATAAACAAAAATATTGCCAAAAAATGTAGAAGTTTTAATAAATAAAATTAATTTTTTACAAACTTTTTATTTACAACTCCTTTTGTTGTATTAATTTGAATTACATACACGCCAGAACTTAAATTAGCAATATTTAGGCTCATATTATCTGAATCGTAAAAACTTTCCTCCATAAGTATTTGCCCTCTTAAATCGAGTATTTTAACGTGCTTAGCTCCTTCTACAGGACATTCTAAACGTAACACATTGTTAGCTGGATTAGGATAAAGAGAAATGTTATTAATTTCTTTAAATTCAACATTTGAACCAGTGATAAACATAAAGTATAATTTTGTTCCACTTGCTACAAAAGCGGTTGTCTTTCCTGCATAATCAGACATATTTACAGGACCAGGACCACCATAAACTCTTTCCTTTTCTCCACTTTTTATATTGAAGCAGTAGTTTTCAGCTCCCGAAAACAACATTAAATTCTCGTTGTCTAATGGGAAAAAACTTTGAACAGACATGTCAAAAATAATTGAGTCCATTTTTTGATCTTCTTCCTTCCAAAGATATAGCTTGTCAAAAGAATCAGGTAAGAAAAAGAAAATTGATTTATCATGTGAAGCCTTTATTTCATCAAAACTATTTATTTTCCCAAAATCAAATAAAACTTCTAGGTTTACACCATTATATCTTTGCCATAGCCCTTTCTGCCCTCTTTTTAAAAGTAATAGAATATTGTTGCTACTTTTTGCTTCCATAAACTCACAGGAGTAAGTGTTAATGTCGTGAAAATTATACATTTCAGTTAGAGTTTTTTCATTTGGGTTAAAGAGCCAAATATATTTTTTCTTATTACTGTCATGCCCCCAAACGTAAATCTCATTTTCATTTAGAACGAATATTTTAGTAAATTCTTGGTTTTGATTTTCAAATGATTTTTCCCAATTTATGCTATCGCTATGCCATGTGTAAATATAATAATAGCCTGAAGTCTCACCACTGTAACGATACTTAATACAAGCAACAAAAAGATATTCATTGCTTTTTTCAACTCCAGACATTAAATTAATATCAAAATCAGGACACAAGTATAAAGTTTCCCCATCGTAATAATAAGAAGCATTATTATAATCTGTTGTGGCAAAATATTTATTTTCAAAAGCATATAGTCCAGTAAAGTGCTGATTATCAGATTCTAAAGCACTACTAAAACTAAAGCTAAAACCACTTTGAGCATTTAAGTTTAACGTTAAGGATAATAATGCAAATAAGTAAATTATTTTTTTCATCATGTTAATTTTTATGTTTTAATAAAATACAAATATATGTTTTTCTTACAAAATCCTTGCAATATTCTTATAAATATCTTTTGAATCGAGTAATTCAAAAAGTTCATTATAATCTGCTTTTATGGTTTGATAGTTTTCTCCTTTTGGTAAGATTTTGTATAATTCTTGAATTAAATTGTCTTTATTTAAGTCGTTCTGTATAAGTTCCTTAACTGATGGTTTGTCAAGTATTAGATTAACTAAAGAAATGTACTTTACTTTAGCTACAATTTTAGCTATTGCTACAGAAATTTTGCCTCCTTTATAGCAAACAACTTGTGGTAAATCAAAAAGTGCTGCTTCTAAAGTCGAGGTTCCTGATTTTATTAAACCAGCTGTAGAATTAGCTAAAATATCATAAGTTTTACCAAATAATAATTTTACATTTTCAGATTTTATGTTTTGTTTGTATAAATCTATTGGAATTGTTGACGTGCCTGCAATTACAAATTCATATTCAGGAAATTTATCAACAATTTCTGTCATAATTGGTAAAATATGCTTTATTTCTTGCTTTCTGCTTCCCGGCAAAACTGCTATTTTAGGCTTATTGCTCAAATTATTTTCGGCACAAAATTCTTCAAAGCTCGTTTTTTCATGGTTTTTAATTGCATCCATCAATGGATGTCCAAAATACTTGACCTCTACCCCATATTTTTTGTAAAATTCCTTTTCAAAAGGCAGTATTACAATCATTTGGTCGATGTAATCGCGAATTTTATAAGCTCTTGAACTTTTCCAAGCCCAAACGTTTGGCGAAATAAAATAAACAGATTTATAGTTGTTCTTTTTTACCCATTTTGCCATTCTTAAATTAAAGCCAGGATAATCAATGAAAATTACTGTGTCAGGATTAAATTCTTTGATTTGTTTTTTACAGAGTTTAAAGTTTTTGAGTATTGTTCTGAGATTTTCTAAAACCTCAACAAAGCCCATAAATGCAAGTTCGTTAATATGTTTTTTAATAAAAGC
>Ga0255341_1005458_pt1 | contig 12525 bp, 18 predicted proteins | sample wastewater_treat_8_FD_192418 | JGI IMG/M metagenome (GOLD analysis project Ga0255341, IMG submission 192418) | Wastewater microbial communities from Lulu Island WWTP, Vancouver, Canada - plant12 | ecosystem: Engineered > WWTP > Wastewater > Unclassified | place: Canada: Vancouver, British... | reverse complement strand
CAGTATGATGTATGTTGAACTGGCCATAATGGTGATATGCTTCATGCTTGTTGGATTCTACATTGGAAAACAATTAAGTAAAGCCCATGGTAATGTTCAAATACAGTTACCAGAATGGTTAACCTATACGTTTGACATCTTTAAGCGATGAGGATTATTAAATGACAACCGAAATAGTGATTTGTCCCTACATGTCAAGCAATCCATACTATGTGGGATGTGAGAAGGGCTATTTAGTATTGTTACCACACAAAGTGAAGTGTGAATACAAATGTGCAGCATGGCAAAATGATAAATGCATGAGATTAAGCGAGGGCAAAGATACTACATGTAATTGTGGAGGTAATGTTAATGCAGACAAGTCTAATTGATTATATGCCAGAACTTTTTACAACTGATTATCAGGTTAGTTTATCACGCTGGATCAAAGAAGAGGATTCCAACTAACCCATCTATTTTATACTTTAAATTGTATACATATACTGATGAAGGATACTCTCAAGCCATTAATGACGAGTAATGCCCAGGATTGGAGAACACCTCCAGAATTGTATGCTAAATTGTGTTCAGAGTTTAATTTTACGCTTGATCCTTGTGCTGATGATGAGAATCATCTATGTCCCAAGTATTATACGGTTGAAACAAATGGGCTTATACAAGACTGGACAGGCGAAACTTGCTTTATAAATCCCCCATATAGCAATTCCAAGGCATGGATTAAAAAGGCTCATGATGAATGGTTTAATCACAATGTAACGAGCGTAATGTTAGTTCCTAGCAGAACTGATACAGTTGCTTGGTTCGACTACGTATCCAAGGCAGCACAAATTAGATTCTTGAAAGGTCGTCTGAAATTTTCAGGACATGCTAATAGTGCGCCATTCCCAAGTGCAATCGTGATATTTAGCAACATTATATATCCAGTTCAGTGCATCTGGGTGGACTATAGGTAGATGTGGACAATGCCATCTTATCCATCCTGCTCAACATGTAAATGACATGAACCATCTGATTCATACTGTATGGATACTATTGTTGTGATTTGAGCATACCATGTGATTTATATAAGTGCAATATGGATGACTTATTTATGAATCAATTAGATGTTGAGACCTACAAGCAGACCCGCATTCTTGAAATCGAAGTTGAAAATTGTGTATCATGCCCAGAACACCAAAGGAAGTCATCAGATATATTTCACTGTGGTATGCTTGGTATGGATCTCTATTATCGGGATATCAGTGATGTGACTACATTTCCAAAGGTATGTAGTTTAACAATTGGTAGTTTAATTAAAGTATAAAGGTAGACCTTAATGAAATACTATGAGACGAAGCGTTATGTGGAAGGTAAATTATTGTAAAGATATAGTTACTGATCGTGATGTTGAAGTTATGGAAATGCTTGAGTGGTTTAAACTCATGGAACAACAAGGTGTATTGTATGATAAGTTTCATGAATGTAACTTTAACATAAGCAAGTATGCAAAGTGGAGAGAGCATGCTTAATAAGATTGTACTTGAACGAGAAGGCAATTGTATCTATACACGTTGCTCATTCTGTGATGGATATGTACCTGTTGATTTTGAACCACTTCATAATGAGGGTATGGTTAGGATCAAAGGCAAATGTAAAAAGTGTACAAGTTATATCCAGATTAGGACACAGCGCTATAACGTGGTAACAAACTGGGTTCCTTAAATTAATAAAACTTTCCACAAACGTTATATACAAGTGTGTTCCATATATAGCATCATGGCCAAAATGATTGAAGATAACCAAGACTTTATCAAGGCTTGGGAAAAGAAGAAAAAGGAATCAGATGCACTCCATAGTAAGGCAGCCAAAAAGATCAAAAATATGTGTGTATTTGCAAAGAACAAACTCACTGGACAGTAAGGTGTGAACATGTTTCACAAACTATTTTTAACGCTACTTATATGCTGTTTCATGGTTATGCCTATCCTTGGTGGATCCACGACAACAGTATATGCAAGTGGCGGAAGCATGACATATAGTCATACTGTGTCAATAGAACGTGCTGATGGTGGATTAAAATACCCAGTATTTGGTACCAATAACACCGGTAGTCCTTATACGTATGATGGGAGTCAGACAAGTGTCTTAACCCTTGGTAGATCATCTATGAAGCGCGAATCCAAGGTTGATACCACTGATAGTAACTTTTATGCTGCACAAGGCACCGTTGCTGGTGACTACATGATTAATGCAGAAGATACTGCAGGCATGTTAAATATTCAACCTAATGAGCCTGAACAGATGTGTGATAGCGAAGGATTCCTTGCAGGATCTGGTGCAACTGGTTCATATCCCGTGAGTGAATCATATGAAGGACGTACAGGTGTTATCATCCATGGTGGTGGTGTGTATGAAAGTGAAGTTGGACTAAATGACGGTGATGTTCATCTGTCTGGTGCATCTGACATCGTGACCAAGGGATACCTCTACGGTAATGTTCATTCGGCCTCCATGAAGGGTTTCGATAAGAATAGCACTGGACTGAACGCAGTAACAACTGAAGATGTTAATTACATAGGTAGAACTGCAGTCAATGGAACTGAAGAAGAATTCCATGGATACTTCAAGCAAGACTATGCAACTGCAACAACCGCTTATGATGCATTGATTGATGAGATTGTTAAGAAACAAGAATCAACGATTACTTCGATTAGTGCTGAACGAGTAAATGAATCTGTAGAGAATTCAACCATTGAGTATGAAGAACCAGTTAATCTTACGACCAATCAAACTCATGGTGAATCTAAAGGTCTTGAAGAAATTTCAGATCAGTCCATTATCAAGGACTAACTCTTTCACTTTTTTACCCAACACTTATATATAATTGTAATCAATTATTTAGCTACATGGTAAAGCAGTATAAAGATGGATACTTTCTGAATGGTAAATGGTATAGTGGACAGTATAATGCAACAGATGAAGTATCTAATTACATTAAAAAAGAAATTATTGATCCGATGAATAAAGATAGTGATGCTTTTATTAAATGTATACGTGAACAGATCTCTGATTACAATGTAAGGCATGGTAATGATATTATAAAAGTGGAGCATACTGAATCTGTCTACCTCCCTGATAATGCGTGGTCCAATGGTGCTTATGGTGAGATCGAAGAACCATACGAGACGAAGTATATTACATATCTATTCTATGGTATCATAGTTATTCTAGTATTGGCAATCTTGTTTGTGCTTATTCAATTCTAAACACTTTTTTATATCTTGCAATTGTATATAGTATACATGTCTGATGATCGAATATGGGTAATCGAAGAATCCACATACATTGTGCGTTCAAATGTCCCATATGTGATATTGTTTTCACGCAACTATGATGATCCAACTGTAACTATGCGACATGAGTTTAAATATACACCATATTTTTATGTACCATATGGTGATGCATACAACGTTACATCATCGTTAATTAAACAAATTGATGATACAAAGTATATTGATGCTCTTGGTAGAGAAGTACAGCGTGTTTATACACATATCCCAAGCGATGTCCCAAAGGCAAAGTTGTTATTTAAATGGAGCGATGAATCAGATGTATTATTTGATAAACGATTCTTGATAGATCATCATATCAAGTATGCTTATAAAATAGTTAATGATATCCCAGAACCTGTCGAATTAGATGCACCATTACCACCACGTAGGTTGTATTTAGACTGTGAAGTTATTGCTCCAGAAGGTATTATACCATTACCACAGGATGCAATATATCCAATTATAATGATACAGTGTCGTGATAGTTTAACTGATAAAACAGTGATATTTACGACAACAATACCAGAAACTGGAGATCCAACACAGTTCTGTTGTAAAAATGAACAAGAATTACTTAAAACATTTGCACTATATGTAAAAGAATTGGATCCAGATGTGTTAGTTTTTTGGAATGGTTCAAAATTCGATATACCGTATATCATAAATCGTGCAAGTATACTTGGAATATCTGTTTCAAATCTAGCACGAAATGGTCAAGTAAAAACATCATATGATAATGGTAAATTCAATAACAAGATAGGTGGGAGATCTATACTTGATATGCTTGAAGCATTTAAGAAATTCACTAGTGGGATGGCAAATCGTGAATCTTACAGTTTAAAAAATGTTATTGCTGATAAAGAATTATTAAACAAGTATGACAAAGACGGGAATCTAATAACAGCATATGCATTTGAGTATCTTGACATGGGGCCTATGCTCCAAGCAGCAATGGACGACAAGCGATACCAAGAACTTATTGATTATGGTAAAAATGATGTTATTGCATTGTATAATATAGACATGTCGCTTGGACTATATACATTTTACGAGAACTTGAAAATGATCAGTGGTGCAAAGTTAGATGACATGCTATATAACTCAAGAATCATTGAAATGCTTATTTGGCACGAAGGAATTAAGCCAATGCCAGAAAAGCAACATTTTGTAGATGATTCTGATAAATTTCAAGGAGCACATGTTGTTGAGCCAAAACCAGGTGTACATAGCATGATGGGTACATATGATCTAGCATCATTATACCCAAACATTTTATGTGCAATGCAACTATCCCCAGATATAGATAAGATAGTTTTGCGAACACTTGAGAAGACCATGGCAATGCGTGAAGAATTGCGTGCTAGATGTAAAGCAGATCCATCAAATGAAGTATTGCAAAATATGCAAAATGCGATTAAGTTTCTTAATAATTCATATTATGGAGTAATGGGGCTTAAATCATTTAGATTATATGATAGACATATTGCTGAAACAGTAACTCGTACTGGTAGAGAACTCAATATGTTTCTACAAGAGTGTGCAAAATCTCAAGGATATGAAGTTGTGATGGGAGATACTGATTCAATTGGTGTTATTTCATTATCAGACATTGCTGCAGGTAAAGCATTGGAAACATATCTTAACAATGAACTTGAAAAATGGTCACGTAACCATAATTGCAAAGTAACATTTACATTGAAATTTGAAAAACTCTATCGTCGTATATTATTCAAATCAGATATTGCTGGTAAAGGTGTCAAGAAAAAATATTGTGGGCATCTCATCTGGGAAGAAGGTCGTGACAAGGATGAATTAAATTATAAAGGACTTGAACTCAAACGATCAGATCAGTCAAATATAACCCGTGATGTGCTTCATTACTTCCTCGAAACTATATTAATTCATGATAATCAATCTAGTGCTGTGTCATATGTGAGGAAGAAATATAAAGAGGTACTATCTGGTAACGTTGATATATACGAAATTAGTATACCAAAAGCACTTCGTAAAATACGATACGATACAAAGAATCCATATATATCAGGTATTTTAAATGCAAAAAACAATTACAATTATATCATAACAGAAGGTGCAAAACCAAGATTAATATATCTAATTGGTGACGAGACAATATGTATTGATGAAGATTTTGATACATCAAAAATATCTGGATGTATTGACTGGAAAAAGATGGCTGAAGTTACTATAAAAAAGAAAATGGAATCTTATATTTGGAGCATAGGTCTAAATTGGGAAGCAGTTGTTAATGGTCAAAACACCCTCGATGCATGGTTTTAATCAGGTATCTTATCAAGGCATTGGAGGATTAATCTCTCATACTCCATGTCTTTTGAATGCAATCCAAGCCAATATGCTATATATAACTGCTGTTGTAAGTATAAATCATGTGTATATGCTATTTGCGTAAGCAACTCTAGTGGGCTGACCAGATCGACTTCATGATATCGTTTGCATAAATACTCCCCTAATTGCACCATTAAGTGTTCAAAGTATACCTCATCGATATCATATAGGGTTCCTTTTATAGTAAAGGGCTTACACTCTTTTTCAATCATCCATCACTCCGTATATATCGTTGAACAGCCTCGTTAACTGTAAATCGTTTACCAGTACAGTCAGTTAGTAGACATGTGTAGGACTTCTCGCGAATTCCTGGCCATTGAGTACAACGCCACTGATAATTACCAACAGTCTCAAAATCATTCACAATCTGTGGCATATATCTATATAATTCACTATTTACAACTATTGGATTATTTAGCATAGACTCAACTGGGACTACTTCCCTTCCATCCAATTGCCAGTAAGGACATCTACTTATACTTTCCATGACCCCACCTTCACACTTGACTGGTTTTGTTGAACCAATACTATATGGACAATACATAAGGCTGGCAACTTTATATTTTCCATACTTAATTGTTTGGACATATCCATACAACATTATTATATATTGGTTGCACTAATATATATGTGCCCCCAAACGACAAGCATGAGGAAGAATTCTCTTTCTTCCTTTTGTTTTGTCAATCATAAAGGTGGCGCGTGTTGCTATTTCATTTTGTTTCCTCCTTGGCCGAGTGCCCGCGGGATTGAGTGCTCGGCGATTAATTTATCGTTTACTTTAGGATCTCTTCTTGGCTAATCTTCGTCACTTCAGTGCTGGGAGTAGTCACTTGGATGAAGTGCATATAGGTTGAGTGCTCCTCATCAGGGGTTGCGTGGCACATAACCTTATATATAATTGCGTCAAATACTATTTGCTACTACGTGGGGTAGTAATACTACAAAGGAGATGAAAACAACCTCCGAAAACCTCACAGAAGGAAAACTGTGGTTCATGAGGTTCATGAACAAAACCACCTGATCTAACCACGATAGATCTGACATAATATTGGGTCACACCATTATTATGTTTTCATCATTGGGAATGCAAGACGCCAGAGAGTGATTGCAAACACTCAAGTCCTTGTATGACATTGGCATTGATGTGTAAGTTGTCTGGACACGGAACACATTTAGACTGCTGGTTCGAATCCAGAAATAGGAACTATAGTCCCGTAGTGTAGAGGTCAATCATATCGGATTTTGGTTCCGATGACGACGGTTCGAATCCGTCCGGGACTATCTTTATTCTTCAACATCTATTTATATTCTTTCGGCTAATATTGATACATGGAACGGAAGTTAGCCAGTATCAGAGTTATAAAAGATATTGCACCAATAGAGAATGCTGATTCTATTGAGGTGGCAACTGTAGATGGGTGGCATTGCGTAGTTAAGAAGGGTGAATTTCATGTAGGTGAGCATGTGATTTATTGCGAGGTGGACTCCGTAATGCCTCATACTGACCCGCGCTTTGAATGGCTACGTCCTAGGGGGTTTAGAATCAAAACGATAAAATTACGAGGGCAGGTTAGCCAAGGACTTCTATTACCTATATCATATCTTAATTTAGGTAGGGGAGAAGTTTATTATGTAGGTCAGGATGTAACAGAGCGTCTGGGTATTGTTAAATATGAGCCTCCAATTCCTGCATCTCTCCGTGGAACCGTGAAAGGGAACTTTCCTACAAATCTACTATCTAAATCTGATGAAGAGCGGGTTCAGAATCTACAAGATCTCCTTACTAAATACAAAGGTGTGAAGGTATCTTATACAGAGAAACTGGATGGAAGCAGTCTTACTTGCATTTATCATGATGGTGAGTTTAGGGTATGCTCTCGTAATTTAGAATTATTAGAAACTGAAGACAATGCATACTGGAAAGCTGCACGATTAGAGAATGTGGAAGAGAAACTAAAAACAGTAGGAAAGAATATTGCTGTTCAAGGAGAGTTAATTGGATTTGGAGTTCAAGGCAATAAATATGCCCTTAAAACTCTTGAGTACTGGATATTTAATGTAATTGATACAGATACCCGGAGATATTACTCAAATACAGAGGTGACGGAGTTCTGTAAGATCTATAATTTTAAATGTGTCCCGTATCTTGGAGAATTTGATTTAGTTGATGATATCGATACAATTATTGAGATGGCAAAAGGAAATAGTAAACTAAATCCAAAAGTCAATCGAGAAGGTATTGTTATCAGACCTGTCGATCCTATACAAGATCCGGATTTTGGTTTGGTATCATTTAAAGCAATTAATCCGAACTTCCTCCTGAAATATGATGAGTAAATATTGTGATGAGCAGTGTCAGTGTTTCCTCATATGCATTCGAATGGGAAAAGGCTGAAATGATTCAAAATCTAATTAACATTACAACGTGAGGAGTATATTATGTCGGAAGGTTTACATTTAAATGAAGTAGAAAAGCAACGTGCTGAAGAATTTTGTAAGCATCACTGTGGTCAGATTCATTACAAGGTGTGGCTTACAGGCGTTGGAGTAAGAATCAATATCTGCTGTGAAGGGTGCAAATTAGAAGAAGACATTACTGATTATGATTGCTGGTAAGGCAACCACTTTTTTATACATGGTAAATAACTTGTAAAGTATATGTGTAAATTATTCGAAGAACTCCTCTGGTTGTATATTAAGTTTAAGTTCTGGTTAGGTGCCTATTAGTCACATTTTACCAACCAAAAATGTGTCAACTATACACATAACTACAACTTAAATGTAAATATATTAGTTTTAATTCTATTTATATCCGCGCTCTAATTTGAAGCTCGGTTAACTTTTCAACAATGTTAACTATGGCAAAATAACAGCCGGGGTATCTAAAGCGTAGCTGCCGTGAAGCAAAAGAGGCACCTAACCTGCTTGATAAAAACAAAGGAAGAGAAAGTTTCCCTTCCATGTTGTTTTTACCGGTTTGGGCACAGTCGTATTGATCTTACATGTATATAAATGTAACGCGTTAAGCCAAGTGGATCGCATTGATCTTAATGACTTCTTCGGCTTCATACCCATAGGAGTTGAGCAACTTACGTTTTAATGTTAGCAATGCTTTATTTAAGTTTTCCATTGCTATTGAATTATCTACTTCCCAATAACCAGATTCGCGCTTATGACTACAATATTTAGGCATCCAGATGTAAAGTGTGGGTGCAAATGGGAACTTAAAACTATATTTTGATGCATCGAGCACTACTTTGAAGTTGTAGGCTTTAGCAGTTTCACTTGCCACGGTAGCCTTTATCATGATATTCTTATAGGACTTGGCCACTGGTCGAGGAGCCTTGACTTGCTTGGCTTCAACTTCTACATTATATGTAGTTGGTTTCACACCTTGACGTAGCCACTTTATCATATCCGGGGTAAGCACTGCCTCAACCACAGCATTACGCTTCATTATGATCAATGCGTGATGTTTCTATATATAATTAATTGGTATACAAATAGTTTTAAGTAGTGAAACATCTACTACTATATATAATGTTTCGTGTTTTGGTATTTGGTGGTTCAGGGCAGTTAGGTAGCGAGATTGTTAAAGTATTCGATGCCATTGCTCCAAGTCATAAGGATCTAGATGTTAAGGATTTTGATGCAACTCACGAGTATATTAGACAGATTGCACCTAACGTGGTTATAAATTGTACCGCTTATCATGATGTTGGTGGATGTGAAAATAATCCACAGTTAGCACACCTAATGAATTGTGAGGTTCCAAAGTCTATGGCAAGTGCTTGTAATGATGTTGGTGCTACATTTGTTCATTTCTCTACCGACTATGTATTTGATGGGAAGAAAGGATCTCCATATTATGAGGATGATCAGGTAGCACCGCTCAATGAATATGGAAGGAGTAAGGTATGTGGTGAACAAGCCATAATGAACACTACTGATAATTACATTATTGGGAGAGTGTCTAGTCTCTATGGTGGGAATGGAATTAGTAACAAGGGACCATGCTTTGTTGAGAAAGTTTTGAATGCTACTGATACGCTCCGAATAGTAGATGATCAATTAATGAATCCTACATATGCTGGTCATGTTGCCATTGGTTTGAAACATTTATTGAATAATAGGGTGAGTGGTATCATCCATATGAATAATGCAGGATGTTGTTCCTGGTATGAATTTGCATGTAAAATAAAGGAAATGGCAGGACTCATCATTGATATTGAACCTATACGGTTTGAATCATTGAGTATGTCATACAAAACACCAATTAATTCATCAATGGGTTCAAATACGTTTTATTCACCACATTGGGTAAGTGGCCTTGCTCGTTATTTGTATGCACGAGGTAAGTTAGTGTGTTAATAATTGAAAGTATTATAAAAGTGATGCAATGTCTGGATACCAAACATAAAATTCAATATTTTATTCGAATTTGTATCACAACTTTGATGCATTTTACAATTGATCAAATCCATGATGATAAGTTAAAATTTCAAACTGTATCGATATGTATTAAAGTATATGAAATATATTTAAAGATTCGTTCATTGTTTGGAATTAAATATGATGAAATGATGGTGTATAAATTACTTAATCATATACAGAGTAAGAAAATACATCAGCATGAGAATTGTTTATTATATGTACATGAATCTATACCAACATACGATCTTAATGGTATCAAAGTTTCCATTGTTATACCAACTAGAGATCACTTTGATGACTTAAAGAGATGTATTCATTCTATCAATAATTCTACGTATAATAATTATGAGATAGTTATTGTTAATAATGATAGTGTTGAGGATAAGACAATAACTTTTTTAAATGACATAGATGCTCTAATAATTGATTATCCTGGCCAATACAACTATGCAGAGTTATATAATATAGCCATTAGTCAATGTTCTGGTGAGTATATCATCATGCTTAATAATGATACTGAAGTAATTGAACCTACATGGATTGAACAGTTGGTTGGTCCAATGATTGAAGATCCTACTATTGGTGTAACTGGTGCCAAATTGTTGTTTGCTGATCATACTATTCAACACGCTGGAGTAGTATTTGATCCATTAACCAAGTTTTTCATGCATATATATAGTGGACAATGTGATCATATTGGTAATGAGTATAAATTTTATCAGTCTGTTACTGGGGCATGCATGTGTATTTCTCGTGAATTATATACACGGTCAGGTGGGATGGATCCAAATTTAAGAATTGCTTACAATGATACTGACTTATGTATGAAGGTTGGTAAGGATGGATATCAGATACTTTATACACCGTTTGCAAAGTTATATCATTATGAAGCATCTACTAGAGGACACGATGATACATTAGGTAAGAAATGGTTACAAACATTTGAACAATTATATTTCTTACAAAAATGGGAGAATATACTGGCATAATATTATATACAACTACATTCTATACTATATAATGGCTTTCTATTTTCATGCATACACAGATATACCAGATGTAAAAATCATCTATCCAAAGCGGATTAATGATGAGCGTGGATGGTTCATGGAATCGTATGTCGAGAGGGAATTCTTAAATAATGGAATTCGACTCGATTTTATCCAGGAAAATCATTCATGTTCACGGGCTGGAGTATTTCGTGGATTGCATTACCAGCGTTATCCATATGATCAAGGTAAATTGGTTCGTTGCACACATGGTTCCCTTACTGATTACTTCATGGACATGCGAAAGGAATCCAAAACATTTGGCAAACTTGGTTCGTATAAATTAACTGCTAACAATAGTGAGATGATCTGGGTACCTAGAGGATTTGCCCATGGTATTCATATCCTTGAGGATGATACCGAGATCATGTATAAGGTGGATAATGTATATGCACCAACCTATGAGTGTGGAGTGAATCCATTATCGTGCATTGAGTTTGATGAAGTTCCACTATTGAGTGAAAAGGATAAAGCATGGCCAGATTTTGAAAATGCGGTGTATTTTTCATGAAAGTAAATAACTTCAATGCTAATGAAAAGATCCTGCAATACCAAGATAAGATTCATAATTATGTGCATGGTCATGAAACATTGATCTCATTTGAACTCGATTTAACTAATAAATGTAATAATCGATGTCCAAAGTGTGTAGGAGTAAAGGAAAATGGTGCAGAACTAACCCTTGAACAAATTACGTCCATCGTTAATCAGATGCATAACTTGAATGTAAAGTCGGTTGTAATTAGTGGTGGGGGAGAACCTTTAATGAGTCCACACTTTGTCAAAGCACTATACATGTTCAAGAATGCAGGGATCAGTATAGGGCTTAACTCTAATGGACTTGCCATGTGCAATGATTACATTCGGAGTGCCATACTTGATTGCTGTACATATTTTAGAATTTCACTTGATGCAGGGACTCCTTCAATGTATGCCTTAACGCATGGAATGAATGAAGAAGAGTTCTGGCAAGTTATTGATAATATTGATGAGTTAATAAAGTTGAGAGATGTATCAGATTCCACCACTTCCATTGGACTTGGTTATCTAACTGGCGAGTCTACACTATCAGGCATCATGGATTTCTTTGAACGTGCTGATAGTTTGTATGTAGACTTTGCCCAGTTACGACCATTCACTGGTGAGTGTGCAGATGTGAGTGACTATATAAAGCAAGGACATAGTTTATTTCCAAATCTAACAATTCGTGCATCGACTCATAAGTATGATCATGTAGGTGAGATCGAGCGTCCCTATACGCGGTGCCATGGTATGTATTTTAATACGGTCATTACTGCAGATAATCAAATGTGGGCATGTATCCATCATAGACAGAATGCAGCATACCATATTGGTAACTTAAA
>Ga0255341_1005454_pt1 | contig 12533 bp, 8 predicted proteins | sample wastewater_treat_8_FD_192418 | JGI IMG/M metagenome (GOLD analysis project Ga0255341, IMG submission 192418) | Wastewater microbial communities from Lulu Island WWTP, Vancouver, Canada - plant12 | ecosystem: Engineered > WWTP > Wastewater > Unclassified | place: Canada: Vancouver, British... | reverse complement strand
CACAGGGCGGGCCACCTGCACCCACGTCCACTTCAGCGTCATAATCGACGGAAAGACCGTCAACCCGGAAAAGTACCTGCGGTGACGACCCCGGGGCGGAGCCACCACGCAGTAGGATCCCTCGCTACGCTCGGGATGACAATAGTCGTAGTTCGCTCGAGATGACGCTAAGCAGGCGACCGCGATGTCGGAAGGCGGCCAGAAGCATGCCGCCTAAGCGATCGACATCGCGGTCGCCTGCTTATGTCGTCCCGAACGGCGCGAAGCGGCGGAGGGACCCTGGCAGAGAGCCACCACGCAGTAGGATCCCTCGCTGCGCTCGGGATGACAATAGTCGCCATTCGTTATGGATGACAATAGTCGTCGTTCGCTCGGGCGGTGCGCACCCTGGCCGCCTTGTCCTCGACGGAGGCTTCCTTCTCCTTTTTCCCTTCCACATTGATGTAAATATTTTTCCTTTCCTGGATTGTAACTCTTTTACCCATAATATAAAATGTGTAAAAGGGGGGGCGATTGACATTAAGGTGCAGAAAGTGGAATCCCTTCGCGAACTCATGGACCACCTGACCGCCCTTGGACCGCTCATCGACTCTATCGGCGACGAGGTTGCCGTGCACGCCACGGACTTGCGCTACCTGTGGGTAGGGTCGTCCAGAGCATCGGCGCTCGGCCGCGACTGCTCGAGCATCGTGGGAGAATACTGCTACGCGCTGCGCCACGGGCGCTCCTCCCCCTGCCCCGGCTGCATCGTGACAGAGGCCATAGACACCTGCCAAGTGGTTGAGAGGGAATACAATTCCCAGGACGGCGGCAGATGGGTGCTGGTCAGGGGCATTCCGGTCGTTGGGCCCGACGGGAGTGTTATCGCCGCTCTCGAAGTGGCGCGCGACATCACTGATAAAAAGATGCGGGAGGCTACGCTGGAGCAGAAGGAGGGCTTCTACCGCTACCTGTTCGACAACGCCCCCGTGGGGATATACAGGGTCTCCCTGGAGGGGCACTACACCGCCGCCAATGCGCGACAGGCGCAGATCCTCGGCTACGACTCGGCCGAGGAGCTCATCGAGCGCGTCGCAAGGACCTCCATAGAGGAGACCCACTACTCCGCCTCCGAGTCGCGGAGCGAAGTCATCGAGATGCTGATGAGGAACCCCAACCGCTGGACATCCCGCGAGACGGTCTTCATCAGGAAGGACGGGTCGCCCGTTGACGTGCTGCTCTTCCACAGGATGGTCTTCTCCGAGGAGGGTGTTCCCCTCTACCTCGACGGCTACATGGAGGACATCTCCGGCAGGAAGGCCCTCGAGCGCGAGATACAGCGGGAGCTGTACCTTCGGCAGAGCATTCTCGACGCGCTGCCGATAAGCATAACCCTGAAGAACCGGGACAAGCGATACGTGCTGGTGAACAGGCATTACTCGGAGTATATGGGCATTCCGATGGACGAATTCCCCGGCAGGCGGATCTCCGACCATTTGCCTCCAGGCCTGGGGCGGTCAGTGGATGAGGAGGACGACAGAGTTCTTTCGACCGGCGAGGGCCTGTCGCTCGAGAGGATCATGACCAGCCCGGACGGCGCGGACAGATGGCATATCGTCACGAAGAATCCGGTCCGGACCCCGGACGGGGAGCTGTTCGGCATCGTCGGCAGCGCCATAGACATTACGCCTCTCAGGGAGGCGATGGAGGACCTGGCCGAGAGCGAGAGGCGCTTCCGCACCCTCGCGGAGGAGCTTCCGGTCATGGTAAGCACCGCCCTGGCCGACGGGACACTGTTGTACGTCAACCAGACGTACTGCGACGCCTTCCGCATGTCCAGGGAGGAGATGCTGGGCACATCCTTCTTTGATTTCCTGCCGGAGGAGGACAGAGCGGCCGTCAGGAGGGAGATAGCCTCTCTTACGCCGGAGTCGCCCAGCGTCGCGACCGAGGAGAGGCCGACGGACGCGAAGGGCGGACAGCACTGGTTCAGGTGGGTGAACCGCGCCTTCTTCGACCCGGACGGGAACATCCAGGTGCTGCACTCGGTCGGGGAGGACATCACCCCGCAGAAGGAGGCGGAGAGGGCCATCCTTGAGGCCAGGGACGCGGCCCAGAGGGCGAGCGAGGCCAAGTCCGAGCTGCTGGCCAATGTCAGCCACGAGATCCGAACCCCCATGAACGGCATCCTCGGCCTGTCGGAGCTGCTGCTGGAGACGAACCTCGACGCGGAGCAGCGCGAGTACGCCCGCATGGTCCACACCAGTGCGTCCAACCTTCTCACCGTGCTCAACGATCTGCTGGACTTCTCCAGGCTGGAGGCCAAGGGGATCGAGCTCAGCGCCGTCCCGTTCCAGCCCGGGCTTCTGGTACGCGAGGCAGTGGAGCTGTTCGCCCCCCAGGCCGCGTCGAAGCGGCTGCGCCTGAAGCTGGACCTCGACCCGGCCCTCCCCCCCTTCCTGGTCGGGGACCCGGTGCGACTGCGCCAGGTGCTCATCAACCTGCTCTCCAACTCCGTGAAGTTCACGTCGTCCGGCGGGGTCTCGGCCTCCGCGCGGGTGGTCCGCTCCGGCGACAGGAGCGCGGACGTGGTGTTCTCCGTGTCGGACACGGGCCCCGGCATCCCCGACGATCTGCTCGACGACATATTCTCCCCCTTCAGGCAGGGGGAGTCCTCGCTGAGCAGGAAGTTCGGCGGCACTGGGCTCGGGCTGGCCATCTCGAGCGGCATCGTGGAGATGATGGGCGGTTTTCTGCTAGTGGAGACCGCGCCCTGCGAGGGAGCAACCTTCTCGTTCATGCTGACTCTCGACAGGGCCTCGGGCGCGCCCGACGAGAGCTCCGATCACCTCGACCGGCCGGTTCCGGTCGCGCGAGGCGCCGCCGGCGCTCCCCCTTCCGTGCTGATAGTCGAGGACAACGCCGTTAACCGCGAGCTGGTGCGGCTGATGCTGACGAAGGCGGGGGTGCGGTCCGCCTCCGCGGTCAACGGGCGCGAGGCGGTCGAGATGCTGTCGAGGGAGCGCTTCGACCTTGTGCTCATGGACATCCAGATGCCGGAGATGGACGGGTACGAGGCCACCGCGGTCATAAGGGACTGGTCCTCCCCCGTGCTGGACCACACCGTCCCGATAGTGGCCCTCACGGCCCACGCCGCGCCTGTGTTCAGGGACGAGTGTCTGGCCAGGGGGATGGACGGCTACCTGTCCAAGCCCTTCTCCTCGGCCGGTCTGATGGAGGTGCTGTACAAGTGGCTTCCGATCGCCCAGGCCGCCCCGCTCCCGACGCACTCGTCGGCCCCGGTGAACGGGATAGGGGAGATGGACGGGCGCGAGGTCTTCGACGCGGAGGGGTTCTTCTCGAAGCTGTTCGACGACAGGGAGGAGGGGAAGAGCCTGCTCGGGCTGTTCCTGGAGGCGACGCCGGAGGACATCGGCAGGCTTCGCGCGGAGCTGGAGAGAGGAGACCTCGAAGGAGCGGCGAGGACCGCCCACTCCATCAAGGGGGCGGCCGGAAACGCATGCGCCTCCCTGATGAGCGGTCGAGCGAAGGAGCTGCAGCTGGCGGCGAAGGACGGCGACGCCGTCAGGGCGAGCGTCCTGTTCGCCGAGCTGGAGTCGGCGTTCGAGCAGGCGAGACAGGCGATAATCGCCGAGATGGAGAGGTAGCTCAGGCTCGGGGAAAGCGCCTCCCGTAGACGGCCATCAACGAGGCCAGCCTGCGCGCTGCCGCCTCGCACCCCTCCGGAAATTTGCGCCTTATCTCCGCGTAGTTGCGCTCCACCTCCTCGGCGGGAGGCCTCACTCGCGGCGCAGTCGACGCGGTTCGCCGCGCTGGGCGCGGGCGCTGGATCCTGCCCGTCGTCACCCTGACGGATTCGACCGGGACGCCGAACCTCCTGGACAGCTCCGACGCGATGGAGCCTCCTCGCATGGAGGCCATCTGGGCCGACGCGGGTCCGTCCGCCCTGATGGCCAGCACGCCGTCGCGCAGGTCCTCCGCGAAGGTCCGTTCAGCCAGCGCCTTTCCGACTATCTCCGGCCACGCCGAGCGGATCTCAGGCAGGGCCAGCCTCCCCTCCGCCCCCCTCGGCAGGGCGGCGCCCAGGATGCCGCTCAGCGGCGACGGGTCAGGGCCGCCCCTGCGCCTCATTCTCCCCGCTCCTCCTCGACAGGGCGTCGAGCCAGACCGACAGTATGTGGATATCCGCGGGAGTCACGCCGCTTATCCTCCCGGCCTGCCCCAACGTGACCGGGCGCACGGCGGCCAGCTTCTGCCTGCTCTCGGTCAGAAGGCTCGGGATGGCGGAGTAGTCGAGCCCGGGGGGAATGCGGACGTCCTCCATCCTGGCCATCCGCTCGACCTGGCGCTCCTGCCTGTCGATGTACCCCCGGTACTTGACCTCGACCTCCACGCTCACGACCTCCTCTCCCCGCGGCGGGTCGGACGGCGGAGAGTGCCGCGCCACCAGGGAGTAGGGTACCTCGGGGCGGCGCAGAAGGTCAGAGGCGAAGAGAGTCTCCGTCAGCGGCGACGACCCGACCCCGGCGAGATCCGAGTTCAGCCCGTCGGAGGGGGCCACCCTGGCTCGGCCAAGACGCTCCAGCTCCGAGTCAACCCTCCTCCACGACTCGTTTATCCTCCTCCACCTGTCGTCGTCCAGCAGTCCCAGGCGCCTGCCCAGCGGGGCCAGCCTGCGCCCGGCGTTGTCGATGCGCAGGATCAGGCGGTGTTCGCACCTGCTGGTGAGCATCCTGTAAGGCTCCGGGCTGCCCTTGGTCGCGAGGTCGTCCACAAGCACTCCGATGTACGACTCGGACCTCCGCAGCACCAGGGGGTCGTCCCCCCTCGCGCGAAGGGCGGCGTTTATTCCTGCCAGGAGCCCCTGGGCGGCGGCCTCCTCGTAGCCCGACGTGCCGTTCAGCTGGCCCGCGCAGAAAAGCCCGGCGACTTTTTTAACCTCAAGCCATGGGGAGAGTTCGGTGGAGTCAAGGCAGTCGTACTCGATGGCGTAGCCGGGGCGGGTTATGAACGCCCTTCCGCACCCGGGCAGGGAGTGTATCATCTCCGCCTGCGCGTCGAGCGGCAGGCTCGTGGAGAAGTTCTGGACGTACACCTCCCTGTTGGAGCGGGAGACCGGCTCGAGGAAGACGGGGTGGCTCTGCTTCTCGGGGAAGTTGATGACCTTGGCCTCTATCGAGGGGCAGTAGCGCGGGCCCTCTCCCCGCATCCACCCCATCGACAGCGGGGATCGGTCGAGGTTGCCGCGGACTATGTCGTGGGTGCGGGGGTTGCTGCGCGTCATGTAGCAGCGGTAGTCGCGTAGGACCCTGCCCTCCCCCCAGAGGGAGAGCGAAACGGGGGCCTCGTCGCTCTCCTGCGCGGTCAGCTCGGCCAGGTCCAGGGTGTCGACGTGAAGCCTGGGGGAGGTGTCCGTCCTCATCCTGCGGAACGCGAGCCCCGCCGATCTAAGCGAGGCCGCCAGCTCGTTCGAGGGCTCCTGTCCGAGGGGGCCGGAGGAGAGGGAGACCGGCCCGATGTGGACCCTCGCCCCGAGGAAGGTGCCGGTGGCCAGCACCACCGCCGAGGCCTCGTAGTCGTAGCCGTACAGGGTCCTGACGCCCCTGGCCCGCCCCTCCTCGATCCACAGGTCCGAGACCTTCTCCTGGCGGACGTCGAGCCCCTTCTGGGTCTGTACCTTGAGCCGGAAGTGTCGCTCGTACTCCTTCAGGTCGCACTGGGCGCGCGGGGCGCGTACCGCCGGCCCCTTGGAGGTGTTCAGCATCCGGATCAGCATCGCGGAGGCGTCCGCGGCATCGGCCTGCTCCCCGCCCAGGGCGCTCCCCTCGCGCACCAGGTGACCCTTGGCGGGGCCGCCTATGGACGGGTTGCACGGCATCATAGCGGTGTTGTCCAGGCTCAGGTTCAGCAGCAGGGTGGAGGCCCCCATCCGGGAGGCCGCAAGCGCGGCCTCGCACCCGGCGTGACCACCGCCCACCACGATGACGTCGTACTTCTTATCGTAAACCGGCATGCCCTTATCTCCTCCGCCTTCGTCAGTCCGCCGGGGTCAGGACTCCGCCCCTGACGCGAATCACCCGTCCGGGCCAGTCCGGGATCACAGCCTCCGCGGCGGTGCCGATCACCTGCCAACCGGTGGCGCGCAGCGACTCCACGAATATCTCCCTGCCGGCCCTGTCCAGCTCGGAGGCCATCTCGTCTATCAGCAGCAGCGGGGCCCGGCGGAGCCTGCGGACGATGCACCTTCCGGCGGCTATCACCAGGGCTGCCGATGCCCGCCTCTTGTGACCCCTGCTGAGGCGAGACGAGGCTGGGATGTCGCCGCACATGAACTCTATATCGTCCCTGTGCGGCCCGACCAGCGGGGTGCAGCAGGCGCGCTCCCTGGGCCCGGCCGCGTCGAGCGACTCCCACCAGTCGTCCAGGCGCGACTCGACCCTGCCCGCGCCCCCCCTCGACAGGGCGAGGTCCAGCGGGGCCGGCAGCAGCTCTCCTACCCGCAGCAGCTCCTCCGACAGAGCCGCCACCGCCGACTCCCTTGCGCCCCATATCCATGACGCGAGGGGGGCCATAGCCTCGGACAGCGGTCCGAGGTCGCCTCCGCGCCGCAGCAGCGCCACCCTGTGGCGCACCGCCCTGCGAAAGTCCGAGAGCCTGAGGGCGTACAGGGGCCACAGCAGGGCACACAGCCTGTCTATGAAGGACCGCCTGCGCGACGGGGCGCCGTCAAGCAGGGCCATGTCGGAGGGCAGGAAGGCCAGCGACGGGGCCACGGAGCGGGCCTCGGAGCATGAGCACCGTCTGCCGTTGTACTTGAGCACCGACGACGCGCCAACCCCCATGGCCAGCAGGGCCTCCTCCTCGCCTGCGAACTGCCCGGTGATGAACGCTCGCCCCGAGCCGCCCCACGTCGGCACGTCGCGCCTGTCCCCTATCGGGCCCCAGCCCAGCAGAAGGTGCAGCGCCTCCAGGCAGTTTGTCTTGCCCGAGCCGTTGTCGCCCAGCAGAAGGTTCAATCCCTCGCCCCACTGGATCTCCCCGGTCTTTATATTCCTGAAGTTGTGCAGGCGCAGGGAGACGCAGCGCATAATCGCCTAGTCCTCTTCCTCCTCCTGGAGATCCCTGTCGGACACCTTTACTGGCATAAGCATGTAGAAGAAGTCCCTGTCGCCCGGCCTGTACATGCTCATCTGACCGCTCGGCCCGTCGAAGTTCATCAGCACCCGGTCGCCTTCTATGGCCTTGAGGCCGTCGATAAGGTAGCCCGTGTTGAAGGCGGCGGTCATGGATTCCCCGTCTATGGTGGCGTCGAGGATCTCCCTCGCGGTGCCTATCTCCTGCGCCGTGCCCCTGATCGTCAGGTCGCCGCCCGGAGATAGGGTGAGGATGGCGGTCCTGATGGAGTTGCGCACTATCACGTCTATTCTCTCAAGCGCTCCGACCAGTGAGGCCTTGTCGATCTCCATGGTGTTGGTCACCCGGTCGGAGAGTATGCTCTCGTAGTCCGGGAAGGCCGCGTCCACCCTGCGTATGGAGAGCTCCACCGATCCGGCCTGGAAGAATGCCAGCGTCCTTTCGGCCAGGACCACTACCTGCTGCCCGGAGTCGACCCCCGTCAGCAGCCTCTGTAGCTCGCGCACCCCCGCCAGCGGCAGCAGGAAGTCGGAGTCGTCGCCGGCCTGCGATGGGTGGAACTCCGACAGGGAGAGCCTTCTGCCGTCGGTGGAGACCACCTTCAAAACGCCGTTCACAAGGCGGAAGAAGGTGGTGCCGAGATATTTCGGGAAATCCTCCCCCACGGTGCTCGCGACCGTCCCCTCGCTGACGGCGGTCAGCAGATCCGCCGCCGCGCAGCTGCAGAAGAAGGTCGCCGTGTTCGAGGCGGGCAGCACGGGGAACTCCCTCGTCGGGTAGGTGGTGAACTTGTACTGGTTTCTGCCCGAGGACATGACTCCCTTTCCGTCCTCGACCGACACCGTGAACACTCCGGTGGGCGCCATCTTGAACAGCTCCCCCACCAGTCGCACCGGAAGGACGGCCTCGCCCTCCCTCTCGACCGTGACGCCGGAGGGGATGCACTTGACCGACGTCTTAAGGTCCGTGGCCTCGAGAGTGATGTTCTCATCGGCTGCGGACGCCCGGACCAGGACTCCCGACAGGGAGTTGATGGTGCTCTTGGGGCTGGTGTTTCTCTCCGCGATCTGCCAGCTTCTGAGGAAGTCCCCCTTGTTTATCTGCAGTTTCATTCCGTTCCCCCCCGAGGCTCATCTTTTATTGTTTTTGTTTTAGGTAACAGTAATGATAATAAGCGGGGTGCATATTGTGGATAACTGTCCGCGCGCCGCTTCGCGGCGGATTTCTCCCCTGTGGGCAGATTACGACCGGTTATGCAAAAGTTATCCACACCGTCCACATCGGTATTCCATAATTTTTGCTTTCCAGACTGGTTATCCACAATCGTGGTCGGGTTGTCACAACTTGCCCTCAATGGAGTCCACAATCTGTTTTATCCTGGGCTGCTCTTTCACCATCTGGGATATCTTCCTGTGGGCGTGCAGGACGGTTGTGTGATCCTTCTTCCTGAACGCCGTCCCCACCTGCTGGAGGCTTGAGTCGGTGACCTTCCTGCAAAGGTACATGGCGATCTGCCTGGCCATCGCCAGGTCGGAGGTCCTCTTCGAGCTCAGCAGGTCCGCGACGGTCATGTTGAAGTAGTCGGCCACGGTGTTCTGGATGGTGTCGATGCTGACCGGGCCGCGCGCGTCCCTCCGGATTATGTCCTTCAGCCACTCGCTGGTGTTCTCCTCGTTTATCGGCTCGCCGGCCAGCTCCGCGCAGGCGACCACGCGGTTGAGGGCCCCCTCCAGCTCGCGTATGTTGCTGGGGATGTTGACGGCCAGGTAGTTGACGACGTCGTCCGGGATGACGTAGCGGCGGAGCTGGGCCTTCTTCTGCAGGATGGCTATGCGCGTCTCGAGGTCGGGGGACTGTATGTCGGTCACGAGGCCCCACTCGAAGCGGCTTACCAGGCGATCCTCTATGCTCTGGATCTCCTTCGGGGGCCTGTCGGAGCAGATTATTATCTGCTTCTTGGAGGTGTGCAGCTGGTTGAACGTGTGGAAGAACTCCTCCTGGCTGCTCCCCTTGTTGCCGAGGAACTGGATGTCGTCTATCAGCAGTATGTCCACGCTGCGGTACTTGGACTTGAACTCCTGCGTCTTGTTGTTCTTTATGGACTGGATGAACTCGTTGATGAACTTCTCCGAGCTGACGTAGGTGACGCGGGCGCCGGAGCTGCGGTCGAGCGCGTAGTGCCCGATGGCGTGCATCAGGTGTGTCTTGCCCAGGCCGACTCCCCCCCAGATGAACAGCGGGTTGTAGGCCTCGCCGGGGGTCTCGGCGACCGCCAGGCTGGCCGCGTGGGCCAGGCGGTTGGACTTGCCGACGACGAAGGTGTTGAACACGTAGCCCGGGTTCAGGCCGCCCCTGTTCTCGATGTTGCCCCCCGAGGCGGCCCTCTCCGCCCTCTCGCGCTCCTCCTTCTTGGTCTCGGAGCCCACCCGCAGCTCCAGCCCCGTCCCCTCCCCGCTCTCCTTGAAGATGCTGCCGAGCTCCTTGAGGAAGCGGGTGGATATCTGCTCCTTGACGAACACGTTCGGGACGTCGAGCACCAGGACCCCGTCGACGAAGGACGTCGGGGCGCAGGTGCGCAGCCAGGTCTCGGTGGCGCCGGCCGGCAGGCGGGAGGCCGCCTCCGCCAGGAGTCTCTCCCAGGTTTGCATAAGATCGTTTTCCACGGTGTTTCACCTCGCGTCGAGAATGCCACCATAATAACACAGAGGTTGTGGATAAGTCCTCGGGGCGCCGACGAAAAAAAGAGGGAGGAAGTCCCGGAATACTCCGTCGCAGACCCGGACGGAGGGGGCCTTCAGTACCTGGCGACATGCTACTTTACTACCACGCAAGGGACGGTGCGTATCGCCCCCGGTGTCACTACGGAGCGCAGAGATCAAGTTATCCACAGAACATATCCACATATCCACACGCGGAGTTCAGTTTTGTGGATAGGGGGAAGGGCGGGGTGGACGGTGGCCGGGGAGTTTTTACAAAATTCGGGGTATGCGGGCGAAGAACCACCGGCTTGCGGCGACGGGAGGGGCGAGTTATCCACAGGTTCTCCACTATTGTGCATATGTTAGAATAACCACCAGAGGCGTCCCGCCTACTTCCGTCAAAAGGGGTTTTTTCATGGAGAGCTCTCTTCTGCACATCATAAGCCACACCGACCTGGACGGAGTGACGGCGGCCGCTGTGGCATGGAGGCGCTGGCAGCCGAGCCGCCCGGTGAAGGTCTCGCTGGCGGGCTACGGCACGGTGGACGCCCTGATACTGGAGACGGTCGAGGCCGGGCAGGACCTGGTCGTGGTCGACCTGTTCTGCCAGGACGAGCGGACGGTGGAGCGCCTCGACAGGCTGCACGAGGCCGGCAGGCCCCCCTTCCTGTTCGATCACCACGAGACGACCGCCGCCAGGTACGGAAACAGGCCGTGGGCCGTGGTCGACACCCGCTTCTGCGCGGCTAAGGTCTACTACCGGTGGCTGCTGGAGCGGGGCGCGCCGGGGATGGAGGAGCTGGAGCGCATAGTGGAGCTGGCCAACGACCGCGACCTGTGGATAAACGAGATGCCGGACAGCCGCCTGTGGCACGCCCTGATCACCCTGTGCGGGCCGTACAGCGTCTTCTCCAGGCTCGCCGGGAACCCGGACGCCGAGCTGGCCCCGCACGAGCGGGCCGCGGCGGTGGACTTCGTCGACAGGCAGGAGAGGCGGTTCGCCGCAGCCGTGGAGAGGATAGGCCGCAGCCGCGACGACCTCGCGTTCGTGGAGCCGGGGGTGCTGGAGTTCGGCGACGTATCGGACTTCGGCGGGCTGGTGCTCGACCGCATGGAGAACCCGCCCCTGCTGGTGGCGGTGGTCGCGAAGCGCTTCTCGGGCGACTGGGCGGTGTCCATGCGCAGCCGCAGCGAGATGGCAGGCAAGATCGTCGGTATGCTCCGCGACGGAAAGAGGATAAGGGGCGGGGGGCACGACGACTCGGCCGCGCTCTACTTCCCGTCGTCCTACTCGCCCGCGCAGATACGCGACACGATAGCCGCCGCGATGAGGAACATGAGGGACTCGGGCGCTCCGGCCGGGGTCACTCTGGGGGACCTGCTGGCGGCCGGAAAGGCGCGAAGGTAGACGCCCGCCGTCCGCCGCGTGTGCTAGAATAGGCTTGCCCGCTGAAACCGGGCGGTTGTCCTGCTGCGAAAATTCCATTCCGGAGGTCGACGCGCGCATGCAGCTATTCATTGAACAGCTTCTCAACGGGGCGGCTATGGGGGCGATCTACTCCCTCATCACGCTCGGGCTGGCCCTGGTGTACGGCGTGCTGCGCATCCTGCACGTCGCGCACGCCGGGGTCTACGCCGCCGGGGCCTACGCCGGGCTCTGGATCCACTCCGTCACCGGCAGCCTGCTCGCCGCGGTGGCGGGCTCGATGCTTTTCTGCGCCCTGCTCGGCGTGGTCATCGAGAGGTTCGTCTACACCCCCCTGCTCAAGTACCCGCCGTTCGTCCCTCTGATCGGGAGCATCGCGGTCTTCCTGTCGCTGGAGGAGATATTCCGCCTGGCATGGGGGCCCTACATCGTCACCTTCCCGGCGGAGCTGCCCTTCTCCGGCCTGACGGTCAAGGGAGTCGCGATAACGCCCGCCATTATCTCCATCTACGTCGTCAGCGCGGCGGTGCTTCTGCTGCTGTGGTTCATAGTGACCAGGACGGAGTTCGGCCTGGCCATCAGGGCGACGTCGCAGGACAGGGAGGTGGCGGGAGCGATGGGGATAAACGGCTCCTTCGCCGTCAGCATGACCTTCGCGCTCGGCTCGGCGGTGGCGGCGGTGGCCGGCATCCTGGTGGGGATCTACTTCAACCAGGTGTACCCGACGATGGGGGCCGTGCCCGCCTACAAGTGCCTCGCCCTGATAGTGGTCGGAGGGCTGGGGTCGCTGCCGGGTGCGGTGCTGGCGTCGCTGCTGCTGGGGGTCGGCGAGACCCTGCTGATCGGTTACGCCAACATCCCGCTGCCCAGGGACTCCCTGGCCTTCATCGCCATGATAGCGGTGCTGCTGTGGAGGCCGGGCGGCCTCATGGGCGGCAGGTAGGGGGGCGCGGACGTGGGCGAGTACACTATAACCATCCTGATCTTCATAGCGATCCAGGCGATAGTCTCCTGCGGTCTGAACGTCATCGTCGGCTACGCGGGGCAGATCTCCCTGGGGCACGCGGCCTTCTTCGGCATCGGCGCATACGCCTCGGCGCTGCTCACCACCAGGGCGGGGCTGACCTTCTGGGCGGCGCTTCCCCTGGTCGTGCTGATCACCGCGTCCATAGGGATGGTCCTCGGGATGCCGAGCCTCAGGCTCCGGGAGGACTTCCTGGCGGTGACGACGATAGGGATAAACTTCATAGTCGAGTCGGTCTTCCTTTACGTGC
>Ga0255341_1005450_pt1 | contig 12539 bp, 9 predicted proteins | sample wastewater_treat_8_FD_192418 | JGI IMG/M metagenome (GOLD analysis project Ga0255341, IMG submission 192418) | Wastewater microbial communities from Lulu Island WWTP, Vancouver, Canada - plant12 | ecosystem: Engineered > WWTP > Wastewater > Unclassified | place: Canada: Vancouver, British... | reverse complement strand
TAATTGTTTAAGCTTCGGAAAAACTTAACGGATTTGTTTCGGAATTCGGAGCCTAAGGGAAAAGATGAGTGATTTTTGAAACGCAGTGAGAAAATTACGAATCTAATCCCTTTATGCTTCTGTCATTTATGTTTTAACTATGTCAAAATTATTAAGCAGGTTACATCCGAGCTTGCTCGATAAGTAACTCGGGGTTAATTATTTAAGCTTCGGAGAAGCTTAACGGATTTGTTTCGGAATTCGGAAACCAAGGGAAAAGATGAGTAATTTTTGAAACGCAGTGAGAAAATTACGAATCTAATCCCACACTATTTCAGAACTTTAGTTTTATCAAACTATAAAAATAATTACATTCGAGCTTGCTCGATAAGTAACTCGGGGTTAATTATTTAAGCTTCGGAGAAGCTTAACGGATTTGTTTCGGAATTCGGAGACCAAGGGAAAAAATGAGTAATTTTTGAAACGTAAATAATATGCAACCAAATAACATGAAATTACATTTATTAAACATTTTGAAATCGCCATTAGCATAATTTACTGCAAACAACACGAATTTAATTATTATCACTTCAAAGTCAAATATCTAATAATCAAGCATTTAAAGATTTAAACAAAAATGCAGAATGTCAAAAACGAAAAAAACATATAAATAATAAATATGCATTTCGTAAAAGACTTTAATTTAATTTTTATAAAACAATTTGCGCATATTAATTATAATCAGTTATAAATCAGAATTAAGAGAATATAGTTTAAATTCATCTTCGTTTTAATCACTTAATATTTTGAATTTTAAGAGAAAACAGATAAGTCATTAAAATATATATTTGCATAACAAAATTCCTTAAAATGAAAAAAACCATACTCATCCTGGTAGTTATTTTCAGTTGCTTTAATTTAAATGCTCAAAAAACTAAAATCTTTGAGTACCCTACACCAAAAAGAGACAAAGGACAAACGGATGTTTTACAATTACGTTGTGAACCATTGGATACGGTACGTATAGCTTTTATTGGTCTGGGAATGCGCGGCTACGAAGCCGTACGCCGTTATATGTATATAGATGGGATAAAAGTTGTTGCCTTATGCGACGTTTCGCAGGAAAAAATTGATTCCTGTCAGAATATTTTAAAGAAATACAATTTGCCGGCAGCTGCTGAATATAATGGTGTTGAAGATTGGAAAAAAGTGTGCGAGCGAAACGATGTTGACATGGTATATGTTTGTACTCATTGGTCATTACATACCCCAATTGCCACTTATGCTATGCTTCATGGTAAACACGCAGCCATAGAAGTACCTGCCGCCCTTACAATTGATGAATGCTGGCAATTGGTAAATACAGCCGAAAGAACCCGAAGACACTGTATGATGTTGGAAAACTGCTGTTACGACTTTTTCGAAATGGCAACGCTCAATATGGCTCAAAAAGGAATATTTGGCGAAATAATTCACGCTGAATGTGCATATATTCATGATTTACGATGGTTACAATTTGACACAACCAATGGTTATTGGGATATGTGGCGCCTCAAATACAATACAAATCATACAGGTAATCCATATCCTACCCATGGACTTGGACCCGTTTGCCAAATAATGAACATTCATAGGGGCGATAAATTAGACTATTTAGTCTCTATGTCAACAAACCAATTTGGAATGAGTATTTATGCAAAAGAAAAATTTGGAGAAAATTCTTCATTTGGGCAAACACCTTACAAACTGGGTGACATGAATACAACTTTAATTCATACAGCCAAAGGGAAAACCATTTTGATTCAGCATGATATAACAAGTCCCCGTCCTTATGACAGAATACATTTAATAAGTGGGACCAAGGGTTTTGCAGTGAAATATCCGCAGGAACAAATTGCACTTGAGCCAAACTCGCATTATTTTTTACCACGGGAAAAAAGAGATTCGTTATTAAAAGTATATGAGCACCCTTTTTCGGAAGAAATTGGCGAAAAAGCAAAAGAAGTAGGTGGTCATGGCGGTATGGATTTTATCATGGATTACAGACTTATTTATTGCCTCAGAAAGGGTCTTCCGCTGGATCAAGACGTCTATGATGCGGCTGAGTGGTCGTGCATAGTGGAATTGTCGGAAAAATCAGTTAATAACGGTTCAATGCCCGTTAGAATTCCTGATTTTACCCGAGGTGCATGGAATAAATTAAAGGGGCTGGAATTTGCAAAGTAGTGCCAATCTGCACTTTAAATTAACTTATGCGAATGGGCTCTCATTTTTACTAACATTGAAATAATTATTATAAAATGAACACAAATAAATCAACAGATCGATTGAATGCAGTTAAACCAAAAGTTGGAATTCGCCCAACAATTGATGGTCGTCGTGGTGGAGTACGTGAATCACTTGAAGAACAAACCATGAATATGGCTAAAAATGCAGCAAAACTAATTTCACAAAACCTTAAACATGCCGATGGCAGCAGTGTGGAATGTGTTATTGCGGACACCTGCATAGGTGGTGTAGCCGAAGCTGCACAAACAGCAGAAAAGTTTAAACGCGAAGGCATAGGGCTTACATTAACCGTTACTCCATGCTGGTGTTATGGTAGCGAAACCATAGATATGAATCCGCAAATTCCAAAGGCAATTTGGGGCTTTAACGGAACTGAACGTCCGGGAGCCGTATATTTGGCAGCTGCATTGGCAGGTCATACTCAAAAAGGATTACCTGCATTCGGAATTTACGGGCATGATGTTCAGGAAGCAAACAATCAAACCATACCCGATGACGTAAAAGAAAAAATATTACGTTTTGTTAAAGCCGGCTTAGCCGTTGCCACAATGCAAGGTAAGTCGTACTTGTCAATAGGCTCTGTATCAATGGGAATTGCAGGCTCAATTGTTAATGAAGATTTCTTTCAGCATTATTTGGGAATGCGTAACGAATATGTTGACATGTCTGAAATAACAAGGCGAATCGAGCGTGGCATATACGATAAAAATGAATTTGAAAAGGCATTAAAATGGACGAAAGAAAATTGCATTGAAGGAGCAGACAACAACAAAGCAGCTAATATTGCCAGTCGCGAGCAAAAAGATAAAAATTGGGAAACAGTTGTTAAAATGACAATCATAGTTCGCGATTTAATGATTGGCAATCCTGAATTGGCAAAAGCAGGTTTTGGCGAAGAGGCTTTGGGCCATAATGCCATTGTTTCGGGTTTTCAAGGTCAGCGTCATTGGACCGATCATTCGCCAAACGGCGATTTTATGGAAGCTATTCTTAATTCATCATTCGACTGGAATGGTATTCGGCAAGCATTCCTTGTGGCAACTGAAAACGATTCACTAAATGGTGTTGCTATGCTTTTTGGACATTTACTGACTAATACTGCTCAAATATTTGCAGATGTCCGCACATACTGGAGTCCTGATGCTTTAGAAAAGGTTACGGGATACAAGCCTGAAGGAATACTTAAAAATGGTATTATCCACTTTTTAAATTCAGGCGCGGCATGCTTAGATGGAACAGGAAGACAAAGTATCGACGGAAAACCTGCAATGAAGCCATTTTGGGATATTTCGGAAGCAGAAACCAAAGCATGCCTTGATGCATGTTCATGGAGACCGGCAAATACAGAATATTTCAGAGGCGGGGGATACTCATCAAACTTTTTGTCAAAAGGTGGTATGCCAATGACAATGATGCGCGTTAATCTTGTTAAAGGCTTGGGTCCGGTTCTGCAAATAGCTGAAGGCTATAGTGTTGATATACCTCAAAATGTACATGATATTATAAATAAGCGTACGGATGAAACCTGGCCTACAACATGGTTTGTTCCCAATTTAACGGGTAAAGGAGCATTCAAAGATGTTTACTCCGTAATGGCCAACTGGGGCGCGAATCACGGAGCTATCAGCTATGGACATATTGGCGCAGATTTATTGACACTTGCATCAATGCTCAGAATTCCCGTATGCATGCATAATGTGGACGAAAACCAAATATTCAGACCATCTGCATGGGCATCGTTTGGCATGGATGCTGAAGGCTCTGATTACAGAGCGTGTGCGGCCTATGGTCCTTTATACAAATAAACCTTTATAAGTGTTTTTGATGACAAATTGTTATGATACATATTGAGGAGCATTTTTTTAAAACTTTTATTGAAACTGCACATGCTGTTGGCGGCAAATATTCATTATGCAGCAGCGGAAATTTATCTCTGCGGGTAAATGACAGTATTTGCCTGATTTCAAAGACAGGCTCGTGGATGCAAAACATTACCAAACAAGAAATATCAATATGCAATTATAAAACCGAAGAGATTTTAAATGGTTTAAAGCCATCCTCGGAGTATAAATTTCATTTTGGTATCTTTTGCGAAAGGGCAGATGTTAATGCGATAATTCATTCACAGCCAATGTATGCCACAACCATTGCCTGCAGTAAAAAAAGACCCTCAGATTATAATATAACGGCAGAAATACCTTGTTATATAGGAAACGTGGTTGAAATACCTTATACCCGCCCGGGATCTGCGGAATTAGCCAAAAAGGTAATTAATGCTCTTAAAGATAATCAACTGGTCTTATTTTTAAATCATGGTATTGTAACCGTTGGGAATACCGCTGATGAAGCATTTCAGCGTACCTGTTTTTTCGAAATGGCATGTAGGATAATTATTCAAAACGCTTATGATTACAATGTTTTGAGCAAACAGGATGTTAAAGACATAGATAAATACATTCTGGGAAAAACAAATTAGAAACATGAATTTCCTTGCTGTTGATTTTGGTGCCGGTAGCGGAAGAGCAATTGTTGGTTCAATTGAAAAAGACTGTCTTAATCTTGAAGAAATTCACAGATTCCCAAACCGTCAAATTAAACTGGGTAATTCCTTGGTCTGGGACTTCCCCGCTCTGTTTGAAGAATTGAAAACAAGTATTAAACTCGCGCTGCAAAAATATAAAAAAATAGAAAGTATAGCAGTTGATACGTGGGGCGTTGATTTTGGCTTACTCGACTCAAAAGGGTCTCTTATAGGCATGCCTGTTTGCTATCGCGATAATCGCACAAACAATATTCCTGAATTAGTTTTTGAGAAAATTTCTCCGCAAAAGTTGTATTCTCTTTCAGGAACTCAGCAAATGGAAATTAATACAATATTTCAGCTGTATAGCATGTGTTTAAATGATTCGCCTTATTTAAAAATAGCTGAGTCCCTTTTGTTCATGCCCGATTTATTCAACTATTTTCTTTGCGGTAAGAAATCAAATGAATACACCATAGCTTCAACATCAGGTTTGCTAAACTGTAATTCGAAAAAATGGGATGATGATATTTTTTCCGGTTTACAACTGCCTAAACACTTAATGCAAAATGTTAATCGCCCGGGTGAAATTATTGGACAATTATCACCTGAGATTTGCAAAGAAATCAACTGTAATCCGATTAATATAGTATCAGTAGGCTCTCATGATACCGCAAGTGCTGTATCAATAGTAAATTCAACCAAAAAAAACAGAGCCTTTATCAGCTCAGGGACGTGGTCTATTCTGGGAATCTCATGTAAAAATCCAATTACTTCGGATTTAGCTTTCAGCAACAATTTTACCAACGAAGGCGGAATTTGGGACGACATCAGATTTCAGCGAAACATTACGGGATTATGGCTTTTGCAATCTGTATGCAAAGAATGGGGAATTAATGATTTTTCATCTTTGGTAAACGATGCTAAAAAATCAAATAAATTTCAGGCAATATTTGATGTTGATAATCCTATCTTTGCAAACCCACAAAGCATGAGTAATACAATAACAGAATATTGCAATAAAACAAAACAGAAACAGCCGGGAACCAAAGGTGAATTTGTCAGGACAATTCTTGAATCTTTGGCTGTAAAATACGGTGTTATTCTTAAAAAACTTGAAAATACCGTTGGGTATAATGTTGACGAGATTCAGGTAATTGGAGGCGGTTCTCAAAACGATTTGCTGTGCCAGTTAACCGCTGACATCTGTAAAGTACCGGTACTGGCCGGCCCTGTTGAAGCAACGGCAATAGGTAACATAATGACACAGGCTCTATCACAAAACCAAATAAGCAAGGACGAGTTTTTCAACAATAATAATTTACCATTTGAATCTAAAATCTATTATCCTGAAAATGAATTTAAATGGGAAAATCTAAATGAAAATATTGAATTATGGTAAAAACAAATAAGTCACTTTTTATAGGCAAGGATGGAATAAACTATTCTTTTCCTTTTATTTTAATAACGTGTTTGTTTCTATTATGGGGATTTGCCCATTCGTTGCTTGATGTCTTAAACAAGCATTTTCAGGATGCTCTTAATCTGACCAAGGCTCAATCCGGAGCAGTGCAGGCTTCGGCATACGGTGCTTATTTTTTAATGGCCATCCCGGCAGGAATTATAGCAAAGCGTTTTGGGTATAAAACAGGCGTATTGGTTGGTCTGGTTTTGTTTTTTATTGGGTGTTTCTGGTTTGTCCCGGCTGTTGGCATAAATGAATTTTGGGCTTTTCTTTTAGGATTGCTCATAATTTTTTGCGGATTAACATGTCTTGAAACCGTTGCAAACCCATACACAACAGTATTGGGCCATCCGCAAGGAGCAGCCAGCAGAATTAATCTGGCTCAAACCTTTAATGCTTTGGGATGGATTCTTGGTCCGCTTGTAGGGAGTCTGCTGATTTTCAAAAACGAGAACTCCGAAAATCCTTTTATTTCGTTTTGGAATACCATACAATCATTATTCACCGGCAAAGCACATACAATAAACAATGAAATTACAAGTGATGCAGTAAGTAATTCAGCTTTAATTGTTCCTTATGTAGGCCTTGGAATAATTGTGGTATTAGTTGCTGTAATGTTCTTTTTTGCCAAATTGCCGGAAGTTAATGAAGATTCCGAAAGTTATAGTGCCAATGATAACACCACAAGTTCAGCAATAAAAAATAAACCGCTTATAAAAACTCCTTATTTTGTACTGGCAGTAATAGCGCAATTTTTATATGTGGCAGCGCAAACCGGTATAGGCAGTTTTTTTGTCAATTACACTATTGAGGTTAAGTCTCTTGCACTGAGCGAGTTCCATGCAGGGATTTTGCTGGGACTTGGTGGAATGGGATTATTTGCCATTGGTCGTTTTTCGGGCAGTGCTATAATGAAATCTGTTAAGCCTAATTTTTTAGTCGGGCTTTTTGCTCTGATAAACACTATACTTATGGTTATTGTAGCTTTTAACCATAACAATGTCGGTATTATTGCCTTGTTGCTCTCTTATCTTTTCATGTCAATTATGTTCCCGTCAATATTTGCACTGGGAATCCGCGGATTAGGAAACAAAACCAAAGCTGCATCATCTATTCTGGTAATGACAATTGTTGGTGGAGCTATTTGTCCTTCATTAATGGGTGCCATAGGCGAAAACAACATGAGTATCGGATTTATTATACCTTTGTTCTGTTTTGCTTTTATTTCGTTTTATGGTTTTATTGGAAGCAAACTGAAATAATAAAATAAAAAAATATCGTTTTTAATTAAATGAAAAAAATATTTTGTACCGTACGAAATCATGGGATATGCACTTACAATGTGTTGATTATGCTATTATTGTTTATGTTTTTACAAAACAGCATTTACGCACAAAATATTCGTGGTGAATTCATTGGAGGTTTTAATCTTGCCCAAGTAGATGGAGACGAAGTTGTAGGTTATCGCAAAATAGGCTTTAATGGCGGATTTGGGGCTGCACTCCCTTTTAGCAAAAACTGGTATGTTTCAGTTGAAACTATTTTTAATCAAAAAGGCGCATACAAAAAATATCCTTTAAACTCTAATAATTTGAGCCTTCCCTATTATAATCTGAGGCTCAATTATGCAGAAATACCACTTCTGGTACATTACAACGATAAAAATCAAATCACTGCCGGTTTAGGACTTTCTTATGGGCGTGTGGTTTCAATGCGCGAAATTGAACATGGAAATCAAATTAAATGGAATAGTGTTAGTGGCCCTTACAATACCGATGATTTTAACATCCTTGTTGATTTTAGATTAAAGGCTGTTTGGAAATTGTATTTTAATTTTCGTTATGCCTATTCTGTTTCAAAAATCAGAACACGCCATTTTGATAATAGTGTTAATACATGGACACGCAAACAATACAATAATTTAATTAGTTTCAGATTGATTTTTATTTTTAATGAAAAAACTCATTAAAATGAATCTAACGTATTTGTTATTAATGTTTTTGCTATTACTATAAAGGCAAAAGATTTTTATTGGCATTTAATATTTGTTAATTTCCTTTTTAAAATTTAATATTGAATTTAATTTTTATAAAAAAGATAGTATATTTGTTGTCAAATGTTAAACCTAAACCAAACCAATTATGAGAAAAGTTCTATTGTTAGGTGCTGCAATGCTGGTTTCTTTTGGTATTATGGCACAAAATGCGGCAGATTTTAAACTTATTGGAGCTTCAAACAGCTACAAACAAGTTGATAAAAATCAAAAAAATGATGTTGGCGTTAAGCAAACGACAACACCGGTCAATAAACCCTCGCAAGTTGCAAAAACCAGAGCTGCTGGAGCTATTGATAAAACTTATATAGGAACTTCAGCCAATGTTTTTAGTGTTCTTGTTTCTGAATCAGCAGGATTGTCGGCAAACGAAGAGACTGGAATAATTATGATGACCCATCGTCAAGATGGAACAACTCTTCCTTCATACACTATTCAGTCGAGTTTTTCCGTTGATGGCGGTTTTTCTTTTAATAATTCATCTGTTGTTGTATATCCCGGTTCTGACGCACTTCGTGGTCGTTACCCTAGTGGAGTAATTTATAATCCAGCCGGAAATACGACTCCTACTAATGCTTTTGCTGTAGCAGCAGGTCCAATGTCAAATAGTGGCGGTTGGATAGGTGGCTTCTTTGCTTCTGAAAAATTTGATGGAACATTGAATAACGTAAAAACATCATTATATACAACAGATACAGCCGGCGGTGTTGGACAACTTAATCAATTCCCTCGCTATTATATGCAAGCCAGAGGAAATAAAGTATTTTTATATGGAAATGATAATGCGGATAATGGAACTGACTATACGCAAATCAAAACTACTGTAAATATTGGAACATTTAATACAAGTACAAACAGCTACGATTGGGTTAGAGTTGGTCATACACCTGATTATTTAACTGATGGCGCCGGACTTCCTGACGGATATGCTACTCCGGGATTTGTCATGAGCGAAGATGGTACAACCGGCTATATTATATATATTGGAAGAGATGGCTTAGCTACGGATCAATTAACATTTCAACCAATGATTTATAAAACAACCGACGGTGGTTTACATTGGGTTAAAGAACCTGCTTTTAATTGGACGACTATAACTACTATTCAAAACTTTGCCACAGAGCATTCTCCTGTATCAAGACCAATGTTCTCATATGTAAAAGATGTTACTCTGGATGGTGATGGACGTCTGCATTTCACAAACTTTATTCATCCCGCATGGAGCGACAATCCAGACTCCCTTGGATACTATGGTGTTTTCAATGGAATTAAAGGAATGATATTTGACACATATCAAACTGCAAGCGGCTGGTCAGCTGTAATAGTTGATACCGTATGGGCAAAAGATCCTGATAAAACTAGCACATTGATTGACCCGGGTACAACTGAATATGTTGCTTGGGACGAACGTTTCCAAATGAGCCGTACAGTTGATGGTTCAAAAATTATTTACGCATGGATGGACACAGATCCCACTTTATCTGAAGTTAACGTATATCCGGATATTTATGTAAAAATGTTTGATGTTGCAACAGCGACATTAGGTCCTAAAATCAATCTTACCGCAGGAACCGATTATGACGCTATGAACTATTGGATGTATTTGGCTGATATTACTTTTGATAAAGGCTCATATTATCAAGTTCATATTAGCACTTCAACATTGCAAACAAACAGCAACAACCCTGTTGACCACGAGTATATTACCGGTGTTTATTTAGATGAAACAGGAAACCTTATTGCAAGTGTAAATAATCTCTCATTGGATGCTGCTATTTCCATGTATCCAAATCCAACATCAGGTGAACTCAATATCTCTTTCAATAATATAGCTGCCGGAAATTATAATGTTTCTGTTTATAATACAATTGGCAGTCTAGTATTGAATCAGAATATGAATGTTAATGGCGCTGTAATTCGCACAATTAACTTGAACGACCTACCTAACGGAATTTATATGGTTCAGGTATCCAACGAAAACGGTTCAACAACCAAAAAAGTTATTAAGAACTAATTAAATTTCTAATTCATATAAAAGCTGTCTAATTGTTATTGGGCAGCTTTTTTTATTTAAAGATTCTAAAATCAATCAACTATATCTTCCAAATTTACTTTTCAATGTATTTTTGTATTAATAAAAATTTAAAACAAAAATCCTGATATTAAGCTCATTTACTTGCCACTTACTGTCAAATAAACTAAATTGTTTTTAAAATAAAATACGAAATGACAACAAAAAACTTTCTAAATTTCTTTATTCTAATAACACTGACCTCAATGCTTTCCTGCAGCAGTCAGGAATGTCGTTTTTGTAATGAAAAACAGCAGGGGGCAGTATTTCAAAATATTCGCTCGAAAGCAGATACATCTGTGTTTTATAATATTTATGTTCCCGCTAATACTAAAAATAACAAATTGCCTGCATTGATATTTTTTGATGCTCATGGAAACACAGCGCCCGCAATAAAAAAATATACCACGCTAGCCGATAAATACTCAATTATGCTTGTAGGATTCAATGCCTCGGAAAACGGAATGCCTTTTGAAAATATTTGGGGTGCTTTTAACTCTTGGATACCCGAACTTTATAAAACTGCACCTGTGGACAGCAACAGTTTGTTTCTCGTCGGATTTTCCGGTGGAGCAAGAGTTGTGTCATTAATTGAAAATAAAATGCCAAATGTTTTGGCGACTGCTCTCTGCTGTGCAGGTCCTTCGGATATTGAATTGTGGTTGTCTAAAGCTACCCCTTCTATGCTTTTTACTGGAACAGGGGATTTTAACTACTTTGAAATAAACAGCCTGAAAAATAATACAAACGTTCCTCGCACATTTAATATAAATGTTTATCAAGGCAGCCACGAATGGCCTCCGGTTGAAGCATTCGAAGACTTTTTTGTTTTAATGTCCAGATTAACAAATAAAAGTTTTAACTGTGAAGAGAAATATTGTAAAGACAGAGCAATAAATTATAGCAAAAACGGACGGCCTGATTTGGCATTTTATTCGGTTTCATCAGCAATTTTTTCTTTAGGTAATAAAGCATCAGCTAATTTACTGTCATTTGCAGATAGCCTTAAAACAATTATACCGGTATCTTTTACTGAAGAAATTAATCTATGCGCAAATGAAGAGTATTCTCTTAATAAACGTATAGGCTTTATGTTCCAAAATGCTGATACCACATCTTTTTTTGCATTAATGGATTCGATAGACAGCAAAATACAAATTGAAAGCTATTCTGTTAAAGCCGATGCCTTTCAAAGAGTTAAGGCATGGGGTGGAATAGCTGCTTATTCCTTTTCAAAAAAAGCCAGAGAAATGGATGTGCCGTTTTTGTTCAGCATACTCAGGATGTATGAGTATATTGAACCTGATAACACAGACATGCTTGTGTTAATGTCGGCCTACTATGCAAAGAATAATGATTGCATAAAAGCCAAGCAATATTTAAAAACCGCCAAAAGAAAAGGTTTTAACAATAATAAGCAACTAAAATCAATGAAAGAATTCGATAATTGCGAGGGTATTCTTGATTAAATTTCTTTAAAAATTATCTTTTCAATTGTTTTTATTGAGGCTTGGTTTCTTACTTGTTCCCTTCATTAAAAATCCCAATATGGCTTATACAGGGTTCTGCCTTAGAAGGCAATATGCATATTTTTATTTTATCAGAATAGCAAGGTTTTTCAAGTTCTATAATTCTCAAGGCGCCAATGCTGGTAGCAAAAGCAATCTGCTCCCATTCTTTTCCAACCGAAATATAAATTGCAACCGAATCAATACGTTGGCCCATCTTAATGTTTTCGCGTATAGCAATGTATTTAAAATGTTGGGGTTTTTCCCATTTAAAAATTATTTCTGCTTCTTTTACCCCGTCATCAGTTGCCCAATAAGAATATCTACTTGAATCTATTAGATTTTTAACTCCAAATTGTTTTTTATTTTTGCCTCTAATATTACTTGCAGTTATTTTTGCATAACATGCCAGATTGTTTTCAAATGTCTTTTGCAGCCAATTACCAAAACGGGTTAACGTGTCAATGTCATTTTGATGTAAGCGCCCACTAATATCAGGTGCCAACCCTAAATCCAGGCACTGCCCACGGCCAACAGAACTTAAATAGTCGTCCCTTAAAAAAAGCATTTTTCAAACCGTCCATAGTTTGAAAATTTGCTGAAAAACCAGGCGATAAATAAAACACAGAAAATCTTTCTTGATTTTCTGCATC
>Ga0255341_1005444_pt1 | contig 12546 bp, 9 predicted proteins | sample wastewater_treat_8_FD_192418 | JGI IMG/M metagenome (GOLD analysis project Ga0255341, IMG submission 192418) | Wastewater microbial communities from Lulu Island WWTP, Vancouver, Canada - plant12 | ecosystem: Engineered > WWTP > Wastewater > Unclassified | place: Canada: Vancouver, British... | reverse complement strand
AAAAATATAGTATAATAATATTTATTATTATTATAAAATAATGGAACAAGTCCAAAACAAACAAATCGAAAATGAAAAAATTCGTTTACCATATTATAATAATGGACCTATAGGTAATTATTATAGGAATATAAAATGGAAAAATGGTTTCGAAAATTGGAATTTGATAAGAATAGATACTATAGCAGATGGTAGTTGTTTATTTCATGCAATAGCAAATGGATATTTTGTTCCTTATTCTACAGGAATATTAAATGATGATAAAATTACAAAAAGAGAAATAGTACAAAAAATGAGAAAGGAACTTTCAGAAAAATTATCAGATCGTATATCTGATGACCCAAATTCTAAAACTCATTATGAAATAATAAATTCAGGAAAAACTGCTGAATTTCCTGTATATCATGATCTTCCAGATTGTGATTTTTCTTTAAATAATATGGTAAAACAACTCAATAGTGATGAATATATTGGATATGGATATATAGAATATATTAGTAATGCGTTAAATAAAAATATTTATATTTTACATGGATTGGGTAAAGATATATATCCATTTGAGAAAAATGAATTAATGAATCTGTATAAAAAAAATAGACCATCTATAATAGTTTATTATATACCACCAAATTCTGGGTCTGTTGGTATACCAGAACACTATGAATTAGTCGGCGTAATGAATAATGGTATTATTGATACTTATTTTGATTCAGAACATACATTTATTAAATTTTTGTATAGTAGAGTGTTAGAAAAAGTTAACACAAAATAGTAAAAATATATTATGTTTTATAATATATTCTAGTACATTCTTATTTGACAATGTTTATTATGGTATCATATAATAAATCCAAAGATTTTCTAAAAGGATCATTTTTATTAGGATGTAAAGAATAAATTTCTTTAGGAAAAACAAATTTATCATTGATAGTAAATGTTTCTATAAAATCAAAGATAAAAGTTTGGTCTGGATTAAAAATTTCAATATCTGGTTTATTTTTAGGGTATCTTAATTCTGCTTCTTTTATTAATTCATCATCATCATCAAAAACAGATTGAAATAATCCATCAACATCAATTGTAATTAGTTCAAAATGATTATTTTTTTCAGATATAACAATATTTTTTCTGCCAAATTTATAAATTCTATTTGTTACTGATTCTATATCATCTTTTGTTATTTTAACAACATAAATATTTATATTAAATAGTTCAGCAAGAAATATATATGTTTCAGGATATAATATTTCTCTAGAATTAAATAATTTAGTTAATCCTTGTAATGTATAATCATTTATCATTGGATCAATTATTTGTTTCATGACCATTTTAGGAAAAATACCACATCCTACAGTTTCCCAATATGTGTATTGTTTATCATCAGGATTTCCATAATTTAAAATGACAGCTAATTGATTACGAATATTAGTAACTAATTCTAATCTAAATTGACAATCGTTATTATTTTGATATTTGGGGTAAAATGCTTTAAGAATACAATGTAAAAAAGAATTATTATCATCAATAGTTGCTATTCTAAATAGATTATTAAACCATTTACAATTTATAGGAGCATATGTGTCATCATCTATTGCTGATCCTATAGATGTAATACTAACTTTTAATGGTTGTAAACTATCTTCTGGTAATTTTTTAGGGTTAGGAATTATAGGTAATTCTATATTAATATCTATTTCTTTTAATTTATCATCATCTATATTAATATATGATCCATAACTATATAGAGAAGTATATATTAAATTTTGTTCTGATAATAATAAATTAGGTTCAATAGCTTTAGATATATTTTCTAATATAAATCCATATTTAGATAATTTATCTGTAAAATTTTTAAGATGAACAACATATTCACGTTGACCTCCTTCTTCAATAATAGATCCAGGTAATTCAAAATCTACAGGTCTCCCCCAATATTTCCCTAATTGAGGATATAAATGTATTTTAGATCCTGCTATTTTCATCATTTCGACTTTTTTATTGTTTGTATTAAATAGTTCTTCTAATGAATCACCATCAATTGTTAAAAATATTATTTTACCTCCTGGTTTCAAATTAGTTACTATTGTATTAACTAAAGCATCTAAATGTTTATCACTGGACCAAAAAAATGACATTGATAACATTAAAGATACTACATCAACTTTACCTCCAGGGATATTTTCTTTAACTGCTTTAGTTATCTCTACAGTTTTTTCTCCTCCTAAAGGAACAACAGTAACTCTATGTTTGATCTTGCTTTTATTTATTCTTTTAATTAAATCATCTCTATTAACTTTATAAGGTTCAACTGCTATAATATTGCCATTAAATTTCAACCATTTACCAATATCACCACCACGACCACTTCCTATATCTAAAAGATTATAATTTCTCTTAAATTCAAGACCAGTTTGATAATATAAATTTTGTTTAATCTTATTATGATATTTAATTGCTAATTCGGGAGTATCACCAATTAAATCTTCAATTAAAATAGGATCCATAATATCTTCCCATACATCTTCAGCTATTATTTTTTGATTAGGATTATTTTTATCTTTACGATATTTTCGAGGTTGCAATATAATTGTATCATTTTCTTTAATCCATTCAAATTCAATTATTTTATTATTTAATGTTTCATCAATTGTAAAATTAGGTCCTTTCATTCTGATATTATTTTGATTTAATGGATATCTATCAGTTCCATTAAATTTAACTTGTTTATCACCATCAAATACATAAAGATTTAAGTTTCTTGAATTATCTAATCCAGCTCTGATTTTAATCAAAAAATCAATTGTTAAATCTTTTGGAGGTTTCCATTTACATACATCTGGTGTGTTAGTTAATAATTTATTAGGTGATACATCGGGACTAGTAATATCATCCCAAATTTTTATTGCAGAATAATTTGTATCAGCTTTCTCTGCTTCTTTTATAGGAATTAATTTTTTACCGTTCCAATAATATTCTACTATTTTATTGTTAAAATAAGGTGTAAATTCTACATTTTCATTATTAAATATTTTGTTTTCAGTTCCTATAAATTTTATGTATTTATTATTATCCCATACATTTAATGTATTATTTATAACTTTAAATTTTATAGTTTGTGATCTAGTATTGTAGATTACATTATTTGGTGTAAATATAAATCCATCATCACCCCAATTTAAAAATTCTCTTTTTTGATAAAAATCTTTTATTAAAATAAAGAATAATTTAGGATCATCAGGTAAAAGTATTGCTTCTTTAACTTGGAAAGTTATTATCGAATCATTTAATTTTCCTGATAATATATTACAATATTGTAATCTTTCTTTGTATGATTTATTTTCCACATTTATTCCACCAAATACTAAACAATCAAATCCTAAAACAAAATGTTCTATATTATTTTGATTAACTTTAAGATTAACTAATTCTGTATCAAAAACTGAATTTTTATATGAATTTATAAAACGAGAGTATTTCTCATCTGAAGATGTTATTAGTAAATTATATTCATCATCAGGATATACTAACCATATTCCTGTGTCGTGAATTATAAAATATTTTCTTATTCCATCAGCTTTATATGTAATATAATAATCAGTTCCTTGTTTATTTTTATCAACTAACACGTTTTTATTTTTGATTGAATTATTACCAACAATTCCTCCATAAACTAGATCTCTATATTTAATATTACGTGCTTTTACTAAATACTTAGAAGTTATTTTATTATATTTATATTCATACTTTTGAATATTTTGATTTTTAGATGTAGGTTTTATTTTTAATAATAAACTTATATCATTATCAAGTTTAGATTTAATTTGATTACTATAAATATTTTTAGTTCCTTTCATTAATTTAAATGTTTCTTCAACAATATCAAAAAAATCTTGTATTTCAGATCGTGATCCATGATATTCTACTTCAACTTCGTATTTAATTTTAATTATTTTGCTTTCTTTCACTAAAATCTCATCATCTTGATTTTCATCTTCTTCTAATACAGAATCAATTTCTTCAGTAATTTCAGTAATATCAATAATTATAGGATAAATTTTTGAATAATAACTACGTCTAATACGTCCTCGAGTTAATCCTATTGGTATGATATTATAATTTGTTATATCTATTAATTTTTCTTTATTTAATGATACACGAACATTATAATTTGTTATATCAATATTTTTATCTATTTGTATTTTTTCTTCATAGATTATTTCTCGCTCACCTTCTTTGTCAATTGATATTTCACGAATATTATTCTCGTAAATAGATACATCAGATTTTTCTATTTTTCTATCATAATTATCATTTTTATCTAAAATTTCAATTAATCTTATATAATGAACATATGGAACTCCACTTGTAAATTTCTTTTCATCATAATCATATGAAAGAAATTTTGCTTCTAATTCATATACTGAACCATCCTTTAATTTATCATCTAAATTATCTATTTTATTGTCTTTTAATTTTTTGATAATAGTGTCTCTATCAAAATCAAACATCTTTTTAATAATAATAATTATTTATTATTAATCATTTTTATAAAAAATAAAAATAATTTAAAATTTTTATTTTTTATTTTCAATTTTATTTTAGATTATTATCTTTTGTGCGATTTTGTAATTCTTTAGTAATTAAATTTTGAATGCCAGAATATTTATTATCATAAATACCAGATGAATCTCTTAAAGAATCTATATAAATTAAAATATCATATAATTGTTTATATGACAAAATTGATAAATCTGTGTTGTTTTGAGTATTTATATTTGATTCAATTACCAATATTATATCAGCATGAGATGATGTTTCTGTTATTAGTTCAGGATTAAGAATTATGTTTAAATTTTTATCAATATTTATTTTTTCTATATCATAATTTATAATTATATTATTATAAATAGTTATTACATTTTTAACAGCTAAAATTTGTTCAATTTTAGTATCCGAACTTATTATTTGATCTACCCAATAACCTAAATTTTTGATATCTATTTTATTAATTAAAATATCATTATTTGTTTCGTATTTATTTTCAATATTTTTGGATAAAAATATTGAAAGATCGACTTCTAATAACATTTTATGACTTGTATAAATCTTAAAAAAACATTTTTTAAGTTTAGCAATCTCATTATTTATAATAATATCAAAATTATTATCTACAACACTGATATAATTAGCAGTTTTTTTTAATTTAAGAGCTAAAGTATTTCTAATAAATTCACTAAAATGATGATTTGTATTAAAATTATTTGATACTAAAAGTAACACTTTATTAATTAATTCATCTCCATGTTTTTTATTATTAATTATATTTAACAGATAATTATTATAATTTCTATTATAATTATATGATATTAATAATCCAGAAATTATATCAATGAATCTTTCTTCTAATTTATCTCTTATATCATTTTTTTCGTATTTTAATATATTTGTAGTGTAAACAGAAGGAAAATTTGTTGTTTTATTTTCATTGATTGCATAAAAATCTATTTTTGAAACATATGATGATGTAATAAAATATGATAAAACACAATGAGATATTGACCATTTTATATGATAAGAATCATATAAATCAAATAATGTTATATTGTAATCACCGTTCTCATTTATATAATAAAATCCTACAGCATTATATTTATTATTGTGTGATATTGCTATATTATCAATTAAAATATAAAAAGGATCTATAAGTTTACATGTTAATATTCCATATCTTCCTATTTTATCATTCATTTTATATTATATTTTTAAAAATTATTTTATTTCTTTATGATGATTTATTTAACATACTATAAATAAATAAATTTTCATTCATAAATTAATAATGAATGTTATTAAACCTGAAGAAGAGCGTTTTGCTGATACTGCAGTTCAATTATCTAAAGCAATACATTATAATATCACCACATTATTTAATTTAGGATACCAAACAGTAAATCCTGATATGGTTTTATTAGTTTCAAATGGTATTTTATTTTTTGATAAACATAAATTAATTCAAGAATTTATCAAAAATTCACATTCGATGTGTTGGGAAAAAATAAAAGATAGAGATGAAAATTTTTTTGTTGAAAATGCAAATGATATTTTTAAAGATATACCTGCAGGTAATATAAATTTATTTAAAGATTTATTTACTACTAAAGATTCAAACGGTGTCTCTATTATTAATGATGATATTAAAACTCAAATTTGGAGATTATTTGATGCAATGGTTAAAATTTCAATAAAATATATTCATAAACATAGATCACCTTTTGCAGAAAAATCTGATGAAACTATAAAATTTTTTTATGAGAGAAGTTTTTTTGATGATGTTGATATTAGAAAACATTCTGAAAAATGGAGTGTTGTCTTGGAATTTCATCCTAAAATTTAAATTTATAATAAATAATGTAAATAATATATTAGATATATTATTTATTCTTCATGTGGAGGATCAAATCTAACAGGTTCATTTAATGGTTGAGGTTGACCTGATGGTTGAGGTTGAGCATTTGGTTGCATTAATCCTCCTAATAATCCTTGTAACATATTATTTCCTCCTAATAATGGTCCTACCATATTCATTATAGATCCTAAATTTAAGCCTCCAATATTTAATCCTCCTGCAGGCGCATTATCTGTTGTATTTTGAATTGGTTGATTATTTTGTAATGGTTGATTTAAATTTGGTAATTGAGTTGTACCATTAAGTAAACCTCCTAAATTATTTATTAATAAAGATGCCGCTTCCTTTGAAACCCCAAAATTTTTGTTTAAATATCTAACCCCAAAAAATATTAAAGCATTAGTTAAAGAAATAACAACTATATTAATTTGTATAGGCCATTCTGTGCTAACACCATTTACAGTTTCACCACCTTTATAATTTAATTCTCCTAATTCAAATAATAATTTATCATATTCTTTTAATGACGCTATTTGAGAATTACAATATTCTCCTATATCAATTTCCAACCCAAAAGCTTTCAAAATTACACCTATTATTAACCATAAAAATCCTAACCACATTCTATTTTTTCCAACATCCCTAGTTATAGCTATATGTCTCAAATATATTTCATATCTAGTATGAATTTCATATAATGATTCAGTTGGTGAAATGTTAGGAACATTTAATTCAGGATGATCTCTCTTAATTTTTTCAAATTGTACTGTAAAATATGATCTATGATGAGCTCGAGTTTCTAGAGACATGCCATCATAATTTGGTAATTCAAGTCTAGGTAATGATATTATAGATCTGGATACTCCATTATCCATAATTTCCATTCCATTTTTTCTATTTGGATTAACTTCTTCTACAGAATCTTCATCTATAGAATCATTATTTTTATTATTTATTACTTGATTTTTATCTACTATAATAGCATCCTGAGATAATTGTATTTGAGATTGTGGTACTGGTATTTGAGATTGTGGTACTGGTATTTGAGATTGTTGTACTGGTATTTGAGATTGTTGTACTGGTATTTGAGATTGTTCTATTGGTGTTTGAGATTGTGCTATTGGTATTTGAGATTGTTGTACTGGTATTTGAGATTGTTCTATTGGTGTTTGAGATTGTGCTATTGGTATTTGAGATTGTTCTATTGATATTTGTTTTTGTTGTATAGGTATTTGTTTTTGTTGTATAGGTATTTGTTTTTGTTGTATAGATATTTGTTTTTGTTGTATTGGAATTTGACTTATCTGATTCTGATTCTGATTTTGTCTTATTGGAATTTGATTTTGTTGTACTGGAATTTGTCTTTGTTGTACTGGAATTTGTCTTTGTTGTACCGGAATTTGTCTTTGTTGTACCGGAATTTGTCTTTGTTGTACCGGAATTTGTCTTTGTTGTATCGGAATTTGTCTTTGCTGTACCGGAATTTGTTTTTGTTGTATTGCTATTTGTTTTTGATTTTGTTGTACCTGCATTTGATTTTGTGGTACCTGCATTTGATTTTGTGGTACCTGCATTTGATTTTGTGGTATCTGCATTTGATTTTGTGGTATCTGCATTTGATTTTGTGGTACCTGGATATGATTTTGTTGTATCGGAATTTGCCTTTGTTGTATCGGAATTTGTTGTTTTGGAGTTTGTTGTACTGGAATTTGTTGTTTTGGAGTTTGTTGTATTGAAATTTGTTGTACTGGAATTTGTTTTACTGGAATTTGTTGTTCTCGAGTTTGTTGTACTGGAGTTTGTTGTACTGAAGTTTGTTGTACTGGAGTTTGTTGTACTGGAGTTTGTTGTACTGGAGTTTGTTGTACTGGAGTTTGTTGTATTGGAGTTTGTTGTATTGGAGTTTGTTGTACTATAATTTGTTGTACTGGAGTTTGTTGTACTGGAGTTTGTTGTATTGGAATTTGTCGTACTGGAGTTTGTTGTATTGGAATTTGTCGTACTGGAGTTTGTTGTACTGGAATTTGTTGTACTGGAATTTGTTGTACTGGAGTTTGTTGTACTAGAGTTTGTTGTACTGGAGTTTGTTGTACTGGAGTTTGTTGTACTGGAATTTGTTGTACTGGAGTTTGTTGTACTGGAATTTGTTTCTCTTTTTTTTGTACAATAATTTGTACCTCTTGAGTAGCAAGTTTGTTTTCTTGATTATCAACTTTATTCTCTCGAATATCAACTTTATTCTCTTGAATAGCAACTTTATTCTCTTGATTATTAACTTTATTCTCTCGAATATCAACTTTATTCTCTTTAATAACAACTTTATTCTCTTGAATATCAACTTTATTCTCTTGAATATCAACTTTATTCTCTTGAATATCAACTTTATTCTCTTCAATAGCAACTTTGTTCTCTTGAATAGCAACTTTATTCTCTTGAATAGCAACTTTATTCTCTTGAATAGCAACTTTATTCTTTTGAATTGCAACTTTATTTTCTTGATCAGGAACTTTATTCTCTTGAATAATATCATTAGACGTATCATTTTTAACAAAATGATTGTTTTCATCAATTTCTTTTATTTTAGCTTTTAAATTTTTCTCTTGGTCATAATTTATTACTTTATTTAGTTCAGATTTATTGTTATCAGAATTAGTTTTGGAAATTAGGTTAAATGGTTTATTGTTATCATTGTTGTTATCATTGTTATCATTGTTATCATCTACATATTTATTTAAATCAAACTCCTTAGGTTTGATAGTTACAGGTATTGCTTTTTTATTTAAAGACCTACCATTTCTAGATATTATATTATTTTTATCCAGATTAATATTTGGTCGAGCTGGATGAATAATAATATTTGGATCAATATGTTTAAATGGTAAATTTTTATTGTTTAGATATTCTTTTTGTTCTTCAAAAATTTTCTTTTTTTCGAGATGTAATGCATGTTCCCCATGTATGTTAGATTTATTATCAATATTAGATTTATTATCAATGTTAGATTTATTATCAATATTAGCTTTATTATCAATGTTAGATTTATTATCAATATTAGCTTTATTATCAATGTTAGATTTATTATCAATATTAGCTTTATTATTAATATTAGCTTTATTATCAATGTTAGATTTATTATCAATATTAGCTTTATTATCAATGTTAGCTTTATTATCAATGTTAGCTTTATTATCAATGTTAGATTTATTATTAATGTTAGATTTATTATCAATGTTAGATTTATTATCAATGTTAGATTTATTATCAATGTTAGCTTTATTAGCAGTGTTAGCTTTATTATTAATGTTAGCTTTAATAATATCTAAATGGTATAACTCATCAATATTAATGATATCATTAATGTCTTGATTATTGATCTTTTTATCATTATTAATATTTTCTAGATGGTTGGTAATTGTTTCAAATACAGGGTCTGCATTTTCATTAATAGATTGATTGTTAGTTATTGATTTATTATATGATTGAGTAATATTTTGATGATTTTCATTAATTTTCAATTCAGATAATTGGTCATTATTAATTTGATAATGATCGATAACATTTATTGGAATTATTTGATCTAAATCAATTGATATACCATTAATTTTTATTTCTGGTTCTTCAATTATTTCAGATAATTCAACATTATTTATTATTAATTCTTCTGATTTGTTATTTTTATTATTAATAGAATTATTGATTTGATCATTTATAGCAGAATTGATATTATTTATTTTTAAAGTTCGGTCTACTTCTGGTAATTTAGATAATTTTTCCTCAGGTGTATTAGGTAATGTAACTTGTTGAATTTTTAATAAATGTTGACTTAATTCTTCAGGACTAATTATATTGTCATTCTCTTGTGTTCTAGTTAAAGTACTTCTAGGAGGAGGTATTCTGAATGAATTTTTAGGAGGTGAGTTTTTCGGACTTGGAATAGGACTAGTTTTACGAGGGGATGGACTAATTAAATTATTGCCTATAGGAAAGGTTGTATTTTTATTATTTGTAGATTTCATAATTATCACATCAATCTTATTATGTATTTAAATATATATCAATGCTGTTTTAAAGTTATAAATCAATAATGTTGTTTTCTATAATTAGAAGAAAAATATTTTAAATTAAATTTTTTGATATGATAAAATGTTAAATTCTTCTTTATCTACTGCTTCTGATCATAACGCAAATATTATAAATGATGATAAATTAAAAATAATTAATGTAGTAGAATTTTATCAAGGAGACGAATTATGTCAAAATATCGAGAAACAAGAAGCACCATCTCCATTAAAATGTGATCCATGTGCAAATACTACATCAGTAAATTCTTCATGGGAATGGTTTGGATTATTTGTTTTATGGTTCATCGCATTAACTGTATTATTCTGGTTGATATATTATTCATTAAAACCACCTTTTGTATTACAATCTGATGGTAATCAAATAGATACAGCTAAAGTATTATTAGCTGCTGTTATATCTGCTTTTGTTCTTATAGTTATTATTTGGTTAATAAAAGCCGCTATGGGTAAATAAATTTTATAGTCATAAATGATAATATAAAAAATAAATATTAAAATATATATTATAATATATTTTTTAAATAAAATGGTAAATTGTCCATTATTTTTAACAACTTTAATATTATCTATATCATCATTCTTATCAGGATTTTTAATTTTTGGGTTTGATGTTTTGTTTATTATAAACAAAACATCAAATCAAACTGCTCTATTAAACATAGATATCTCATTGTCATTTATTATATTTAGTATTTTTTGCTGTAGTTATAATATATATTTAATATCATTATTTTTTATCAATGTTGACAAACAAAAATATTATATTAGCATAATGAAAAGATTTAAAGTTTATAATGGAGATTATTATAAATCACATGTTACTATGATGTGTAAATTATTGTATATTTTTATTTTCATAGTAGTATTATCTAAATTATTAGGAATAATATATATTATTTTGGAAGGTAAACATTTAGTCAAAGATGTGCCACATTACCAATTATTTACAATTGGATTTACCATTATTTTTATGTCTATAAATGGTGGCTTATCTTGTTTGGGTTGTATATGGATTAAAGAAAATATTAACGAAATATTACCAGAATATACAGAAATTGAATCTCCTTATATATAAAAAAATCAATTAATTAATATTTTAATATTAATTAATAAAATGGAACATTCAAATTTAATGAATTCTAATAATTGTTTTGCTCTTTGTAAAAATTGTAATAATATTACTGTATATAAATTTTCAAAATGTCATAAATGCCAGACTAATATTGATAGAAAGAAATATAATTTATGTTCAAATATGATTAAATACAAATATTTAATTAATGCATTAATGACATTTGAAATTGATATTATAGATGATTGTTATAGTATGATATCCATAAGAGATGAAAATGATAACAGTGATGCTCCTGAATTATATCAAATATGGAAAAGAAATAATAAATATATATTTGCTCATTTTGAAAAAAATAGTCATAATATTATTCATAAAGAAATTATTGATCCTAAAATTTTTATACCTACAATACAACAATATAAAAATCATAAAATTGAATTATTATATGGTCCATATAATATATATGTTTAACAATAAAAAACTAATATGTATTAGTTTATGAATCAACTTCTAAATATATAAGAAAAGCTGTGAATAATGATGATATTGATATAATTAATGATAAAGTTTTGATTATTTCTATATAAATTATAGAACTACAACATTTTCGTATTTTATTATTTTTATATATAAGTTTATTTCCTATAAAATATGTAAACAAAAAGCTTACAAATGAAATAAATGAAAAACAATAAAAAATATTTAACATAAGATCAATAGATTCAATTCTAAAATTTAAATTTAATTCTTCATGTGTATTCATTTTAATATAATATCATAAATATTTATGATATCATTTCATATAATATAAATTAAAACATAAACAATATATAATAAATAATATTAATATAAATATCATATAGTGATTATAACTGATTAATATATATTATATAGTGATTATAACTGATTAATATATATTATATAGTGATTATAACTGATTAATATATATTATATAGTGATTATAACTGATTAATATATTAAAT
>Ga0255341_1005440_pt1 | contig 12553 bp, 8 predicted proteins | sample wastewater_treat_8_FD_192418 | JGI IMG/M metagenome (GOLD analysis project Ga0255341, IMG submission 192418) | Wastewater microbial communities from Lulu Island WWTP, Vancouver, Canada - plant12 | ecosystem: Engineered > WWTP > Wastewater > Unclassified | place: Canada: Vancouver, British... | reverse complement strand
CCCAGGGCGTTGCCCTGGGCTATCGCATGGCGCCCCGTTGGGGCGCGGGGGCGGGCGAGCGGGGGTGGTGTTCCTGGGGCGTTGCCCCGGGCTATCGCATGGCGCCCCGTTGGGGCGGGGGGTGGGCGGGGCGGGGGGAGCGGGCCGTGGCGGGGGTTGCTGAGGATGACGTGGTCGAGGACTTCGGTTTTGAGGAGCTGGCCAACGCGGATGAGGTCGCGGGTGAGAATTATGCGCTTGCCTTTTGGTGGCAAAAGCGTATGCCATGACGGCATGGCAGAACACGTGGAAACGCGGGCAGCGAATCGGGGCGGCCGCGGGAAATGCGTCGCCGCCGTGCTGGCTTTGCTGGTCATCGGCCTGGGGTGCGGCGCCCGGCCGGAAGCGCCGGAGGAAAAACCGTCCCGCCGTTCGGTTCCGTCCGAGTCCTCCGCCCGGGAGGCGCGGCGGGTGCGGGAGCCGGCGGTGGCGGGGTTGTTCTATCCCGGCGAGGCCAAGAAGCTTTCCGGGATGATTGACGCCCTGCTGGCGAGCGCGCCGGATCACAGCATCCCCCGGTTGAAGGGGCTGGTTTGTCCGCACGCGGGCTACGAGTTTTCCGGGGCGACGGCGGCCATTGCCTATAAGCTGCTGGCCGGGCGCGACGCGCGGACGGTGGTGGTCATGGGAGCTTCCCACTATGCGCTGCTGCAAGGCGTGTCCCTGCCGGATGCGGACGCCTATCGGACGCCGCTGGGGCTGGCGCCGATTTCGGAGCGGGCCCGGGCGCTGGCGGGGGTGGCGCCGTTTGCGCGGGAGCCGCGCTGCCCGGTGCGGCGGCCGGATTGGTGGCGGCAGGCGTCGAAAGCCGCGCCGGAAGCCGGCCAGGACACGCCCGAGACCTGGGAGCACTCCGTCGAGGTGCAGGTGCCGTTTCTGCAAAAAGTCCTTCCGGACTTCCAGTTGCTGCCGATGATCCTGGGCGAGGTGAACCCGGAACAGGTGGCCCGGGCGCTGGCGGAGCAGTGGGACGACAAAACAATAGTTGTCGCCAGCACCGACTTGAGCCACTTTCATGCGTACGAGACCGCGCGCGGGCTGGATCGCCGTTGCCTCCGGGCGATTGAGGCGCTGGACCTGGAGGCGATGTCGGCCCAGGAAGCCTGCGGCAAACTGCCCGTTCTGGCGCTGCTGCACCTGGCGCGGCAGAAGGGTTGGAAGGCGCAAGTGCTCGATTACCGCAATAGTGGCGATGTCAGCGGCGATAAAAACCGCGTGGTGGGGTACGCGGCGGTGGCCTTCTATGCGCCGGGGCCCGAGCAAGTGGCGGCGTCCGAGCGGAAATTTCTGCTGGAGCTGGCCCGCCGGACCCTGCGGAGCGTGACGGCCTCCGGCGGCCTGCCCGAGGTCGCCGACGCGGACGTGCCGCCGAAGCTGCGGGAGAAGCGGGCCTGTTTTGTCACCCTGACCAAAGGCGGCGCGCTGCGGGGCTGCATCGGCCACTTGACCGCCCTGGAACCCCTGCACCGGGCAGTGGCCGAGAACGCGCGCAACGCGGCGCTGCGCGACGGGCGTTTCCCGCCCGTCCAGGCCGGGGAATTGGACGAGATCCGGATCGAGATCAGCGTGCTGACGGAGCCGCAGCCGCTGGCGTTCACCTCGCCGGACGATTTGCTGGCCAAGCTGCGCCCGCACGAGGACGGTGTGCTGCTGCGCATCGGCGCGCGCACGGCGACGTTTCTGCCGCAGGTCTGGGCGCAGTTGCCCGACAAGGTCCAGTTCCTGGAACAGCTTTCGCGGAAGGCCGGCGGCGACGCCTCCGCGTGGCGGGGCAAGGATGTCACTCTTTCCATCTATCACGTGGAGTGCTTCGCGGAAGAGCCGCCCCGCTCCTGATCCCCGGGGGCGGGTGCTGGCGGCGGCCGGGGCGCTGGGCGCGTCGTGCGTGATGGCGCAACTGGCGCTGATGCGCGAGTTGCTGGGGGTGTTCGCCGGCAATGAGATGGTGCTGGGGGTGACGCTGGGCTGGTGGCTCCTGCTGATGGGAATCGGCGCGCGGCTGGGGCGCCGCGCCGAGCGGCTGCGCGACCCGCTCGCCGCCCTGGCCCGGGTCCTGATCCTGGCGGCGGTGCTGCCGCCGCTGCAGGTGCTGGCGGTGCGGGTTCTGCGCAACGTGGTGTTTCCCCGGGGCGCGGCGGTGGGCATGGCGGAGACGGCGGGGGCGGCGCTGGCGCTGTTGCTGCCGTATTGCCTGGTGGCGGGGTATGGTTTGACGCTGGCCTGCTCGATCCGGTCGCGTGTCGAGGGCGCCCGGGGGATTGGGCGGGTTTATGTGGCCGACAGCCTGGGCAGCATCGTGGGCGGCGTGGGGTTCAGCTTTGTGCTGGCGCGGTTCCTGGACCATATAGCGCTGCTGGCCGTTCCGGCGGGGTTGAACCTGGCGCTGGCGTGGCTGGTGGCCTGGCCGGCCCCGGGCGCGGGGCGCGCCGCGCGCGGGTGGCTGCTCGCCGCGGTGCCGGTGCTGGGCGTGGGCCTGGCCGGCGTCACGCTGCTGGCCGACCCGGACGGCTGGTCCACCGCCCGGCAGTATCCGCGGCAGGAGGTTGTGGCCCATGCCAATTCGCCGTATGGCCGGCTCGTCGTGACCCGCTCGGCCGGGCAGTATGATTTCCTCGAGAACGGCATCCCGGTCGCCTCGACCCGCGACGATCAGCGCGTCGAGGAGACGGTGCATTACGCGCTGGCGCAACGGCCCGCGGCGCGGCGGGTGCTGCTGGTGTCCGGCGGCATTTCAGGCACCGCCCGGGAAATCCTCAAGTATGGCGTCGGCGCGGTGGATTACGTGGAGCTGGACCCGCTGGTGCTGGCGCTGGGCCGGAAGTATCTGCCGCAGAACCTTGATGATCCCCGGATTCGGGTGAGCAACACCGACGGGCGGCTGTTCACGCGGCAGGCGGCGGAGAAGTATGAGGTGGCCATTATTGACGTGCCCGCCCCGGCCAGCGCCCAGTTGAACCGCTTTTACACGGCGGAGTATTTCGCGGAGGTCAAGGGCGCGCTGGCTCCCGGGGGCGTGGTGTGCTTTGCGCTGGGGCAGTACGAGAACTACGTCAGCCCCGAGCTGGCGCGGCTGCTGTCCTCCGCGCGGCGGACGGTGGAGCAATCGTTCCGCAATGTGCTGGTGATTCCCGGGCAGCGGGTCTTTTTCCTGGCCTCGGACGGGCCGTTATCCGCCGACATTGCCGCGCGCCTGGAGCCGCGGGGAATCCCGACCCGGCTGGTGAACCGCCATTACCTGTCCGCCATGCTGACGCCCGACCGGATGCAGGCCCTGGCCGATGCCACGGCCCAGCCGACGGCGGTGAACCGGGACTTCAGCCCGGTTCTTTACTACTACCACCTGCGGCACTGGCTGCGCCAGTTTGATGCGCGGTTCGGGCTGGTGGAGGCGGCGCTGCTGCTGGGGCTTGGCTATTACGTGGCGCGGTTGCGCGGCAGCGCGCTGGTGTTGTTTGCTTCGGGCTTTGCCGCTTCCGCTCTGGAACTGGTTTTACTGCTGGCCTTCCAGGTCCTCTGCGGCTCGGTTTACCACCAGTTGGGGATCATCGTGACGGTTTTCATGGCGGGCCTGGCGCTGGGAGCCGCGCTGATGAACCGGCTGGCGGTGTCTCCCCACCTCCACCCGCCGGGCGTGCTGACTTCCCAGCCGGCTCCGCGGTTGCTGGCGATCCGGATGGCCGGCGCGTCCCGGCGTTGGGGCGCGGCGGCGGATGCGGGGATGGCCATGCTGGCGGGTTGCCCGGGCCGGAGATTCATCCGCTGGCTTGCGAACGGGCGGGGGAACGGCTTGTCGTGGCTGGCGTTTCTCCTCGCGGCCTACGCCGCGGTGCTGCCGCTGCTGCTGCCGCTGTTGAATCGCATGGGCGGCCCGGCGGGGTCGCGGGTGATGGTCAAGGCCGGCATCGCCCTGCTGACGCTGGTTCTGGCGCTGCTGGTCGGGATGCAGTTCCCGCTGGCCAACCGGCGGGAATATGACGGCACCGTTCGCGGGGCCGCGCGGTTGTATGCGGCCGATTTCATCGGCGCCTGCCTGGGGGCGCTGCTGGCCTGCGCGCTGCTGATTCCGCTGCTGGGCGTGGGGGGCGCCTGCCTGGTCACGGCGCTGTTAAACCTCGCCGCCGGGTGGGCGGGCCGCCGGCCGGCCGCCGGGGTTTGAGCGCGCGGGGAGCGGCTACCGGGGCAACTCCAGTTCCGCCGCGGCGGCATTGGCGGCCACCTGGGCCGGGTTCATGCAGCCGGGGATGACCGTGGAGACGGCGGGATGCTGCAAACACCACGCCAGGGCCCACTGCGCCATCGCCATGCCGGCGGGCAGCTCCGACTGGCGAATGCGCTCCACTTCGGCGAGGTCGCGGCGCAATTTGTCGGCGTCGAGCGTCGAGCGCCAGTCCTGGGCGGGGAAGGCCGCGTCGGCGCGGTATTTGCCGCTGAGCAAGCCGCTGGCCAGCGGGACGCGCGCCAGGATGCCGAGGTGGTCCCGCTGCGCGTGGGGGAAATAGAGCTGCTCGGGGCGGCGGTCGAGGCGGTTGTAAATCACCTGAAGGGTCTCGGCGCCAAGCCGCCGCGCCTCGCGGGCCTGCGGCTCGCTGCCTTTGCCCGGGATCGAGATGCCCAGGTGCCGGATTTTGCCGGCCTGCTTTTGTTCGGCCAGCATCGCCCACAGGTCGTCGTTCAGGAGCTGGCTGTCGGAGCCGGAATGGAACTGGTAGAGGTCTATGGCCTCCAGGCGCAGCGCGCGCAAGGAGGCTTCAAGCTGCTGGCGCACGCCCGCGGGCGAGAAGTCTTCCGCCCGGGTCATGAATCGCTGGAAGCGGTGGCCAAACTTGGTCGCCACAATCCAGCGCGACCGGTCGTGGCGGCTGAGGTAATCGCCGACCAGGCTTTCGGAGAGGTGATCCCCGTAACACTCGGCGGTGTCGAGGAGGTTGATGCCGAGCGCGCCCGCCTGATCGAGGATGGCGTCCGCGTCGGCCTGGGAGAAAGCGCGGCCCCACTCGCCGCCAAACTGCCAGGTGCCCAGGCCAATGACCGACACCCGCAGCCCCGTGTTGCCTAGAATTCGATAGCGCATGGGAACAGTTTAGCGCAGAATGGGAAGCCTGTTAAACGAATAATGTCCGGTGCAGAATCGTGGTAAAAAGGCCGGTGCGGCCGTGCGGCTTTCCGACGGTGGCTTCCCGGGGGCGGCGGCGGCCCGGCGCCGGCGGTGGCTGACGGGCCTGACCGTCAGCCTTTGGCTGGCGGGCGGGGTCAGCGTGGCGGCGGATTCCTCCCCCACCAACGGCGTGGTCCGGTGGCTCGATCTGCCGCATCCGCAACTGGAAATATGCGGGCTGCCGTGGTTCAAGGAGAATGCGCCGGACTTGTGGCGGCTGCCGAAGCGCGCCCAAACCCGCGTGCCCAAAGGCGTCTGGAACCGGGCGGTATCGCCCGGCGGCGGCCGCATCCGGCTTTCCTGCAACAGTTCCTGCCTGGGCCTTCGCCTCGCCGCCGTCCAGCCCGGCGGGAAGCGGTGCTGCTTCGATGCCTTCGTGAACGGCCAATACGCGGGTTCGGTGAGCCCGCAGGGCACGCAGCGGGTGGACCGCGTGATCTTCGCCAACCAGGGCCGGGCCTGGAAGGACATCACCCTCTACCTGCCGCACCGGAATGAGGTGCGGGTCTTCGCGGTGGGCTTGGACGCCGACGCCGAGCTGAGGCCGCCGCCGCCGTTCGCGCAGCCGCGCCCCCTCGTCTGCTATGGCTCGTCCGTCCTGCAGGGAACCGGGGCGCTGCATCCCGCGCAGACCTATCCGGCCGCCCTGGCCCGGCGGCTGAACCTTGACTTTGTCAACCTGGGCTTCGGCGGCGCCGGCAAGGCCGAGCCGGAGGTGGTGGCCCTGGTCAACCAACTGGACGCCGGGGCCTATTTGTTTGACCTGGGCAAGTCCTACGGCGCGCCGGAGCCGGAGCGGTATAACCGGATGCTGGACGCGATCCGCGCCGCGCATCCCACGGCGCCCATTTTCTGCGTGACGCCGATCTACTCGACCCGGGAAGCGGCCCAGCCCGACTACCGGCAGCGGTCGGAGGCATTGCGCGCGCTGATGCGCCGGGCGGCGGAGGAACGCCGGCAGGCCGGCGACCCGCGCCTGTTTGTGGTCGAGGGGCTTGAGTTATTTGGCGAACCCGACAAGGCGCTGCTGGCCGACGCGGCGCACCCCGGCGACGAGGGCAATGAGCTTATGGCCCGGCGGCTGGCGGCGCGGCTGGAGGAGGTCCTGGGCGGCCGGGGCCAGCCACTTCCCGGCGGCGCGGCCGCCCGCACCAATGCGGCGCCTCCCGGGGCGCGGCCATGACTGCCGCATCGCGCCGGGCGGCGCCGGGGCGGGACCTGGGGCGGCGCGCCATTTTTCGGGATGTTCGCGTCATTGACAGCGGGCGCGGGTGCGCCACTATATGGCGCAAATCCGCGGCCCTGGTGCGGGCGGCGGCGAATGCATGTTGAATCAACTTACCATTTCGGAGCTGACGGCGAAGCTGGCCCGGCGCGAGGTTTCGGCGCGGGCGGCCACCCAGGCGTGCCTGGATCGAATTCAGAGTGTGGATGGCCTCATCCGCGCGTTTATCAGTTATGACGCGGCGGATGCGCTGGCGCAGGCCGGGGAAGCCGACCGGGCGCTGGCGGCCGGCCAGACGCACGCGCAGCGGCCCCTGCTCGGGGTGCCGCTCGCGGTCAAGGATGCCATCGCCGTTAAGGGCCAGCCCCTGACTTGCGGCTCGCGGATGCTGGAAGGATACATCTCGCCTTACGACGCGACCGTCATTGAAAAGCTCAAGGCCGCCGGCGCGGTGATCTTTGGTCGGCTCAACCTGGACGAGTTTGCCATGGGCAGTTCGACTGAGAACTCGGCCTTCCAGGTTACGCGCAATCCGTGGGATCCGTCACGCGTTCCGGGCGGTTCCTCCGGCGGATCCGCCGCGGCGGTGGCTGCCGATGAGTGCATCGTGGCGCTGGGTTCCGATACCGGCGGCTCGATTCGCCAGCCGGCGTCGTTTTGCGGCTGCGTCGGGCTGAAGCCGTCTTATGGGCGGGTGTCGCGTTACGGACTGGCGGCGTATGCGTCGTCGCTCGATCAAATTGGCTGCCTGGCCAAGGACACGCGGGACGCCGCGACGGTGCTGGGGGTTATCAGCGGGCCTGATCCCCGCGACTCCACCAGCGCGCCGCTGCCGGTGGGGAATTATGCGGCGGGGCTGACGGGCGACATCAAGGGGCTGAAGCTGGGCCTGGTGAAGGAGTATCGGGTCGGCGGCCTGGAGCCGGCGGTGCGGCAAGCCCTCGAGGCGGCGGAGCGGCAGTTCACCCGCTTAGGGGCGGAGTTGGTGGAGGTGTCGCTGCCTCATACGGATTACGCGATTGCCGCCTACTACATCATCGCCACGGCGGAGGCCAGCGCCAACCTGGCGCGGTTTGACGGCATCCGCTATGGCCTGCGCGTGAGCGGGTCAGATCCGACCGAGCTGTACTGCCGGACGCGCGGCGCGGGCTTCGGCCCGGAAGTGAAGCGGCGCATTATCTTAGGCACCTACGTGTTGAGCAGCGGCTACTACGACGCCTATTACCTGCGGGCGCAAAAGGTGCGGACGCTGGTTCGCCAGGATTTCCAGGCGGCGTTTGACAAGGTGGATGCCATTCTCGCGCCGACCACCCCGACGACGGCGTTTCCGGCCGGGGAGAAGACCGCGGACCCGCTGCAAATGTACCTGATGGATATCTTTACCATCTCCTGCAATTTGGCGGGCCTTTGCGGTTTGGCGCTGCCCGGCGGGTTCACCGAGGGCAATCCACGGCGGCCGGTGGGGTTGCAGTTGCTTGGCAAGCCGTTCGGGGAGGAGACCCTCCTGCGGCTGGGCCACGCGTACGAACAGAGCACGGAGTGGCATCAGCAGAAGCCGCCGCTGGCGGGGTAGGACGCCTATTCGTTGCGCAGCGCCGCCAGCAGGTTGCCGCGCAGGGCGGCGGCGGCGGCCAGCCAGGTCCACAGCAGGCCGTTGAGCAGGACGGCGGCGAGGGTCAGCGCCAGCCAGCCATACGACCGCGGGGGGCCGGGCGTCAGCAAGGCCGGCAGCACCGCCACCATCGCCGCCGCGATGCCCAGGCCAAGCCCCAATCCGAGCAGGACGCCGTGTTCGGCCATGACCAGCCATTGCAACCGCCGCCGCCGGAATCCCACCGCCCCCAGCAGCCCCAGTTCGCCGCGCCGTTCGAGCACGTTGCGCAGGACGACCACCCCCAGGCCCGCGCTGCCCAACAGCAAGCCCAGCCCGCCCAGGGCCTGAAAGGTGCCCAGGTAGGTATTCTGCACGGTGTTGAACTCGTTCAAGCGCCGCGCGGCCGGCGTCAACTCCAGGCCCGCATCCTGCAAGGCGCGTGTCAGCACCGCTGAAACCCGCGGCACCGCGTCCGCGGGCGCGTCAACGAGGAACATCCGGTAGCCGCTTTCGCCGGGGAACCGCCGGGTGAACTCGGCTTCATCAATCAGCAGGCTTCCTTGCAGGATCGAGTTTGCCACCGCGCCCACCAGCCGCACTTTGAACGCCCGTCCCAGCTCGTCGGTGTAGTCCAGCGTGTCCCCGATCTTTTTGCCCAGCGCCCATTGGATCGAGTTGGCGTCGCCGATGGCGGGAACCGCGTCGGGGAGCGCCCCGGGCCGGCGGGGGTTCGCAGAGAGAAGTGCCCAGCCCCAGCGCCGGTCGTAGCCGGCCGCCGGGGTGAAGGCAAACCGTCCCGCCAGCCGCTCGGGCTTCACGCCCAGGAGCCGCGGCCGTTGGGCGCGGTTCAAATTGAGGCAATTGGCGGCGTCGCCCTCGCGCACGCGCAGCGGCACCACGTTCACCCCGGCCAGCGGCGCGTCATCCAGCCCGTAGAAATCCCGGCCGGTCCGGGTGTTGAGGTCCGCCACAACGGGCAGCGTGGATTCGCCGATCAAGGCGAATCCGCCGGTGCCGGAATCGCGCCGGACGGCGTCGGGCTGCGCCTCCAGCCGGAAGACCCCGATGGCGAGCAGCACAAAGGAGCCGCAAGCCAGCAGGGCGACGCAGGCGAGGCTTCGGTTCCGGCGGCGCGCGCATCCGCGCGCGCCCAGGCCGGGAAGCGTCAACCGCGCCGCATCCGCCGCCCCGGCCCGCCGCCCCAGCCAATCGGACGCCGCGGCAAGCCCCGCCAGCAGCACGAGCACTCCCGCGCCGAAGAATACGCCCGGTTCCGCCTGCCGATGGCTCAGCAGCGCCCAACTCACCAACCCCGCCGCTGCCGCGCCCGCGCCCGCGGCGGCCCACGGGCCGCGATTTCGGTGGCGGGGGACGGGGCTTGGGATTTCCCCCGTTAACAGTGCGCGCACGGGCTGCCGGGCCTGCCGCCGCAGCGTCAGCCAGATCGTCAGCGTCGCCACGACGGTGCTGGCGCAGAAACCGGTGAGCAGGCTGGCGGCGGTTGCCTGGAAATGAAGCTCCGCGCTCCCGATGGCGCCGCGCCAGACGGTGGTGAGCGCCTGGATCATGGCCCAGGCATAGCCCAGCCCTCCCAGGGCCCCGATCGCGCCGCCCGCCAGCGCCAGCGCGGCGCCCTCGAACAGCAATAAACGCCGCACCTGCCTGGGCGTCAGGCCCAGCGCCAGCAAAATCCCGACCTCCGCCGACCGCTGTTCCAGCTCGAACTGGAAGAGCAGCGCCATCAGCAGCAACGCCGCCCCGACTACAAACCAGCTAAACCCGAGAAACAACAGCCCGAAGTCCTGTCCCTGCGCCGCCGCTTTGAGCGCCGCCGCGCGGACGGCCTCGAACTGCAGCCCGGCTTCGTCCGGGCGCAAGCCGGTCCGCAGTTGGCGTTTCACCGCTTCGCGGACGGTGTCGGGCGGGGTATCGTCCGGCACGGGATACCGGATGGCGGTGAGCGTTCCAAAGCGGCTGGCCCACATCGCCTGGCCGGCGGCCAGGGTCACAAAGGCCTTGGGCGTGCCGCGATAGGTTTTCCAATACGCCTCATCCCGGGCCTGAATCGGGTAAACCAGCGAAAACCCCGCATCCCAGTCGCGCGTGCGCTCGGCCTGGGCCACGCCGGGAAACTCCGGCATGAGCGTCCGGTCGGCATAGCGGCCGCGCAGCGGCACCACCTGGCGCACGCGGAAGGAGTTTGTGCGCTCGACGAGGCGGCTGCCCGAATCCACGACATAGTAGCTCAGCGCCACGGCATCGCCGGGCTTCACCTGCAGATCGTCGGCGAGCCATTCGTTAATGAGCACCTCGTCGTCGCGCATATCCGGCGGCACCAGCGGCGCCTCCGCCGCCGTCACCATCGAATACGGGGTGGCCCGATTCCCGGCGCGCATCAGGTTGGCCAGGTAGGTCAGCACGCGCATGCCGTTGGTGGCGAGCGGGCCGCGGGCGGATTCCCCGGTTCCGTCCGACCGCCAATCCGCCCGGGGCGTGAGCGCGGCGGCGACGATGGAGGGCTCAAGGAAAATGCGGGCGCTGCAGATCTCGACGAAGGGCGGGACGCGCTCGCCACCCGTCCTGTCCGGCGGCGGGGCCACCACGCGCACCGTCAGGCCGGCGTCTTCCGGTTGCCAGGCGCGCGCCAATTCGCGGCCGAGCCGGGGCAAATCCCATTCCGGGCCGGCCGCCAGCAGGTTCGCCTGCCCCGGGACGCCGAGTTGCGCGGAAAGAAAGTCCAGCGGCAGAAACAGGTTGGCCGCCGGGCCCGGCTGGGCGGTCAGGGCAAAGTCGCCCAGCCGCTCGGACGGCAGAATTGCGCCAACCTTCAATCGGAGCGCCACGGCGTCCTCGTTGCGCGGGCTGAGGGCCGCGTCCAACCCCAGGGCACTGGGCTTGCGCATGCGCACGATCAGTTCGTCCCCCGCCCGGACCGCCAGTTTCCGGGCCAGGGCTGGGTTGATGAACGCCATGCCGCCGCGCTGCCAGCGCGCAAGCAGTTCTTCCTCTTCTTCGGGCGGTGGCATCACCACGCCGCCGCGGTTCGGGGGCTCGCGCGCGGGACCCCGCCGCCTGGCGTCGGGGGACAACGAGCCCCAGTGGGCCAGGCGCGGCCAGGATTGAGGATCCACGCCGAACACCTGGACGTGGTTGACGCGCGCGGCGCCGTCCGGGCGGGTTGCGATGCCGGGGAGGGTCAGCGCCGCAGACAGAAGCACCGGGACGGCTCGATTCGCGGCCGCGGCGGACGGGTCCGCTGAGTCCGGCGGCTTTGCTCCAGCCAGGCGTTCGCGCAGGTTCGCCGGGAACAGGCGATCCTGCGTGGCGAGGGCAAAGTGGATTTTGCCCAGGCGGCGCCGGGCCATGCCGGCCAGGCTTTCCCGAACCGAATCGCCCACCACCAGCGCACCGATCAAAGCCGCGCTGCCGACCGCCGCGCCGAGCGCCACGCCCAGATGCGCCCGCGCGTGGAAACGCAGGCTGCGGTGGATGAGCGTCCCAAAGGTCATCCCGCCCCTTCAGGAAACCGCCGCCAGCCGTCCACCCTTCAACTCCAGCATCCGTCCCATGCGGCGGGCCAGGCTCAGCGCATGCGTCACGACCATGAGCGCCACGCCTGCCTCGCGATTCAGTTCGAGGAGCAACTGTCCCAGTTCCCGCGCCGCGGCGTCATCGAGCGAGCCGGTGGGCTCGTCGGCCAGCAAAAGCTGCGGCTGGTTGATCAGGGCGCGGACGACCGCCACGCGCTGGCGCTCGCCGCCCGAAAGTTCGCCGGGGCGATGGGCGAAGCGTTCCCCCAGCCCGACCCGCCGCAGGAGGTGCCGCGCCCGTTGACCCGCCCCATCGCGCGCCGCGCTCCGCCGAAAGGCCAGCGTCGGCACCAGCACGTTTTCCAGAACGGTGCATTGGGGAAAAGGTAGTGCGCCTGAAAAACGAAGCCGATTTGCCGGTTCCGCACCGCGGCCAGTTCCTCCTCGTCGAGGGCGCCTAAATCCCGCCCGTTGAGCAGAACGGAGCCGCTGCTTGGCCGATCCAACGCGCCCGCGATTTGCAAGAGCGTGCTCTTGCCGGATCCCGACGGGCCGATGATGGCCAGCGATTCGCCGACGGCGACCTCCAGTGAAACCTCGTTCAGGACAGTTAACGATTCTGACCGGCCGGGCGTGTCGTAGCGCCGGGTCACGTTAGCCAGTTGCAAGAGTGGTGCTGGCAAGGCCATGCCCTAATCTGGCGCAAGATGGCTAAAAAAGGACAGGAAAAACGGCAACCCCCACTAAAACCGCCGGCCGGGGCACGGATATCCTTGTTCCCGCCGGGCAGTATGGGCAGGCGGGCGGGAGGGCTTCCATCCGGCAGGGAAAGCGGGGGTTGATGTGAACCCGGCTTTCCGGGCGCTGGGAATTGGCGGCCGCGGGCATATCCGCCCATCCGGGCTCGCGGCGCGCGGTTTGGGCGAAAGATTACCATTCCTTGACTCGCAAGGAGGTTTTCCTAGTATAAGGCCCTCACTTGGAACAAGGTGAGCATGGAAACCCACGGT
>Ga0255341_1005433_pt1 | contig 12562 bp, 11 predicted proteins | sample wastewater_treat_8_FD_192418 | JGI IMG/M metagenome (GOLD analysis project Ga0255341, IMG submission 192418) | Wastewater microbial communities from Lulu Island WWTP, Vancouver, Canada - plant12 | ecosystem: Engineered > WWTP > Wastewater > Unclassified | place: Canada: Vancouver, British... | reverse complement strand
GTTTGGCAGCTTACGTTCCGACCCCGGCAGCTTCGAATTATGCCGAGTACAGGCAGATTCCACGGCTTCGATTAATCTGATGGAAATGGGGTCTGGTACGATCCAAGTCGAAGGCACCTGCCGTTCCACATGTTCGGACTCATTGTGTTGTGGCGCGTAAAAGCCCCCACCCCCGCTCTCTCGTGTTGATCATTTCAAAGGATCTTACTGCAGCCACTGCGGGATGCTTTCGCCCCTGACCAAATCGTCGTATCCTTCCCGTTTCCGGACCAGGTGAAATTCCTTGCCCCGCACCATCACCTCCGGAACGCGGGGGCGGGAGTTGTAATTGGAGGACATGGTGAAGCCGTAGGCCCCGGCGCCCATGATGGCCAGAAGATCATCCGGCGCCACCCGAGGCAGCGCCCGGTCGCGCGCGAAAAAGTCGCCCGATTCGCAAATGGGCCCGACCACGTCCGCTACCATGGTTGCATCACCGGCCGGCCTGATCACCGGCTGGATGGCCTGAAAGGCGCCGTACAGGGTGGGGCGGATGAGATCGTTCATGGCGGCATCGACGGTGACAAAGGTTTTCTCGGTGCCCCGCTTGATATAGAGCACCCGGGTGACCAGGATACCCGCGTTGCCGACAATGACCCGGCCTGGTTCGAGGATGAGCGTGGCGTCAAGGCCCTGCATCTCCCGTATGAGGGCGGCGGCGTATTCGCGGGGATGGGGCGGTTGCTCCCGGTCGTAGGTGATGCCCAGGCCGCCGCCGACGTCGATGTAGCGCAGCGGGATGTCATGGCCGCGCAGGGTGTGCACCAGCTCCTTGATCTTGGCCAGGGCGTCGACAAAGGGTCCGCTCTCGGTGATCTGCGAGCCGATGTGGCAGTCGACGCCGACCACCTCCACGTGCTTGAGCTGCTGCGCCCTGCGATAGTCTTCGATCGCCCGCTTCATTTCAATGCCGAACTTGTTTTTTTTCAGTCCGGTGGAAATGTAGGGATGGGTCCGGGGATCGATGTGGGGGTTGACCCGGATGGCGATGGGCGCCCTGACGCCCAGGCGGCCGGCGACCTCATCGATGGCGGTCAATTCCTGGGAGGACTCCAGGTTGATCATCAGGATGTTGTGCTCCAGGGCGTAGGCCAGCTCCGGGGGCTGCTTGCCCACTCCGGAGAAGACCACCTTGCGCGGGTCCGCTCCCGCCCGGAGCGCGCGGAACAGCTCTCCGCCCGAGACGATGTCGAATCCCCCCCCCAGGCCGGCAATCAGCCGCAGCACCGCCAGGTTGGAATTGGCCTTTACCGAAAAGCAGGTAAGGTGTTTGATGCCCTCGAAGGCCCCGTCGAAAACCCTGAAGTGATTTTCAAGCGTACGGGCGCTGTACAGGTAAAAAGGGGTTCCCACCGCCGCGGCGATATCCCTGACCGCCACGTCTTCGCAGTACAGCTCGTCATTTAGATAGTTAAAATCATGCATCTCGCTTCCCAGGCAGGCGGTTGAGAACGCCCGGTGATTGGTGATTCGGAGGGAAGTGGCTGGTGACGCCACAACAATTTGTTTAGCCGCTTACGGCACGACCCGGTGCCTTGCGACTTAAACCGCAGACCGGCAGCTTTGCAGAGGCTTCGACACGGGCTGTTGCCATGCGGGTCTGTCGGATAAAGTGAGAGAGATGCTGCCGTTCAAGCGGTTCCGAATAATTGTGTTGTGGCGGCAAAGCCCCTCTCCTCTGAGTCACCCATTATGAGCAGGCTTTTGTACCGCCTGCGAAAAACCGTTTTTTCAAAAATTGCAGGTGATGGTGATCTCCTCGGATGGTTTGCTTTCATTGGGAACGGTTGCGTCATCGAGCGCCGTAACCGTGTAGGTATAGGTGCTGTTTTTCACCACGGTCGTGTCGGTATAGCCGCCCCGCACAATCGGCGCGTCGTTTAATTTAATCGGCCGCGCGTCCCGCGGCGTCCGGCGATAGAGGTTGTAACCGGCAAGGTCCTCCTCCTGGTTTTCGTCCCACTTGAGAACCATGCCGATGGTGGTGGGCACGGCAACCAGGCCGACGGGGGGACGGGGCGGGGTGTGATCGGTGGTGTTGACCGCGACCTCGGCGGAGGCCTCGCTTTCAACCGCGGTTTCCCGCACCTTCCGGATGGCCCGCAGCGTATAAAAATAATCGCTGTCCCTGATGATTCCCCGATCGCGGCAGGACAACGCGGCGATGGGTTCGCTGTTTACCGGGGTAAGCGCGTAGGAGGTGTCGGGCGTACGCCGGTACAGGTTGTAGGCGACCGGGCCTTCAAACACGGTGCCGTCCTGCAGGGCGGACGGCGCTTCCCAGCTTAAGACCACCGACCTTCCCTGCAGTTCGGAGCTGATCGCCCGGGGCGGAGCGCTCGGAATATCCCAGAAAATATCCGGGCTGGTTACCGGCGGGCCGGGCCGCTTATCGACATTGTAACAGATGATCCGGTAGGTGTAAACGGTTTGAAAGGCGAGGGCGGTGTCGCTGTACTCCACGGTAAGCGCCTGGGGATTGTTCATCAGGTAAGATTTGTAATCGATGTCGTAGATGACCGCAAACCGCTTCGGGCAGTCAGGGCATTCCCGGGCAAGGGATTGCTCGCTGCGCAGCACCGCGAATCCCGCAAGATCGGCAAGGTTCGAACCGTCGGTATTTTTTTCCGGTTTGGCAAAGCTCAGGGTGATTGCCTTGCCCGCGGGCCGCACCGTGAGATTCTGTACCTTCCCCGGCGCCAGAACCACCGGGGGTATGGGATCATCCTTCTTGCCGCATCCGCCGCACAACAGCAGGCAGAGCAGGGAAAAAGCCAGCAGTGGGTTCAGCCCCGGTGGTTTCACGGTGTTTCCTGAAGCGAAGGTTGGTTGTGACGCTGACGGCCGGGTCAGCGCTTCGCCCTCAGCAGGCGGTTGATCTTCAGCCGCAGCGCGTTGAGCTGAATAAACCCCTCGGCGAGCCGCTGGTCATAGACCGCGTCCTCTTCGAAGGTGGCAAACTCCGGGTGGTAGAGCGAATCGGGCGACTTGCGACCCGCCACCGTGCAGCTGCCCTTGTAGAGCTTGACCCGGGCCACGCCGTTCACGTGCTTCTGGGTTTCATCGATGGTCTTCTGCAACAGCTCCCGCTCGGGAGCGAACCAGTAGCCGTAATACACCAGCTCGGCGTAGCGGGTGATCAGTCCCTCCTTGAGGCGCATCACCTCGCGGTCGAGGGTGAGGGATTCCAGCGCCCGGTGGGCCGCATGCAGGATGGTGCCGCCGGGGGTTTCATAGACCCCGCGGGACTTCATGCCCACATAGCGGTTTTCCACCACGTCGACCCGGCCGACGCCGTGCATGCCGCCCAGCCGGTTGAGCTGCGCCAGCAGCCGGGCGGGGGAGAGCGCCTTGCCGTTGACCGCCACCGGGTCGCCCTGCCGGTAGGTGATGTCAAGGTAGAGCGGCTTTGCCGGCGCCTTTTCCGGGGAGACGGTGAGGACAAACATGTCTTCCGCCGGCTCCTTCCAGGGATCCTCGAGAATGCCTCCCTCAAAGCTGATGTGAAAAATGTTGCGGTCCGAGCTGTAGGGCTTCTGCGGCGTCACCTGAATGGGAATGTTCTGCTCGCGCGCGTAGGCTATGAGCGACTGGCGCGACTTGAACTGCCAGAGCCGCCAGGGGGCGATGATCTTTATCTTCGGGTTGAGCGCCAGGTAGGTGAGCTCAAAGCGCACCTGGTCATTGCCCTTGCCGGTCGCGCCGTGGCAGACCGCATCCGCCTTTTCCCGGTGCGCGACCGCTATCTGCTGTTTGGCGATGAGCGGGCGGGCGATGGAGGTCCCCAGCAGGTAGCTGCCCTCATACACGGCGTTCGCCCGCAGCATGGGGAAGATAAAATCCCTGACAAACTCCTCGCGCAGGTCCTCCACGTATACCTTGCTCACCCCGGTCTTGAGCGCGCGTCTTTCCATGGCGCGAAAGTCATCCTCCTGGCCGAGATCGGCGGCGAAGGCAATCACCTCGCACCCGTAGGTATTCATCAACCACCGCGGGATGACCGACGTGTCCAGCCCGCCCGAATAGGCCACCACGACCTTTTTTATCTTTTCCATAGATCCCATTGCTCCTTTAAGCGGTTTCGGCGAGAAAATGCGCCAGTATCGCCTTCTGCATGTGCAGCCGGTTTTCCGCCTGATCGAAAATGACCGCGTGGCTGCCGTCGGCCACCTCGTCGGTGATTTCTTCACCGCGATGGGCGGGCAGGCAGTGCATCACCAGGACATCTTTTTTTGCCGCCGCGAGCAGGGCGCGGTTGACCTGGTACTTTTTAAACAGTTCCTGCTTGCGCCGCATTATTCCTTCTTCCTGGCCCATGCTTACCCAGGCGTCGGTATTGATGATGTCGGAATCCCGGGCGGCCTCGAAGGGATCGGTAAAAAACCGTATCTGCGCCGGCGCCTCGGCCTTGGCCCGGGCCACGATCATTCCGTCCGGCTCAAAGCCTTCGGGGCAGGCAATCCTGAGCCTGAAGCCGAGCTTGAGCGCCGCCTCGATCCAGGAATTGGCGACATTATTTCCATCCCCCACATAGGTGATGTTCAGGCGCCGGTAATCCCCTCTTTTTTCCACAATGGTCATGAGGTCGCTCAGGATCTGACAGGGATGCAGCAGATCGGTAAGGCCGTTGATCACCGGAATGGCGGCATGGCGCGCGTAACCTTCAAGCGTGTCCTGGGAAAATGTCCTGATTACCAGGCCGTCCAGGTAGCGGGAGAGGACCCGGGCGGTGTCTTCGGGCGATTCCTTCCGGCTCAGCTGGGTGTCCCGCGAGCTCATGTAGAGGGCGTGCCCGCCCAGCTGCACCATTCCCACCTCAAAGGAGACGCGGGTTCGGGTCGAGGGCTTTTCGAAAAGCAGGCCCAGGGTTTTACCCCTGAGCGGCTGGTGAAGCACGCCGGCCTTCTGCCGCTTCTTGAGCTCGATGGCCTGGGAAACGAGCAGGTCAATATCGTGCGGGCTTAAGGAGTCGATGCGGAGAAGGTCGCGTTTCATGGGTCGGTCAGGCGATTGCGGACAATGAGTTTTCAACCGCTGCGAGCGCGGTATCAATCTCCCCTTCGGTGATACACAGCGGGGGGATGAAGCGCAGCACCCGGTCCATGGTGCAGTTGATCAGCACCCCCTGTTCCATGCAACGGGTGACCACATCGGCGCCCTCCCGCGCCAGCTCCAGCGCCAGGATAAGTCCCTTTCCCCGGACGCCGGTAATCACCGGGAGCTTTTGCTTAAGCGCGATGAGCCGGTCATAAAAATAAGCGCCCCGCTTCTCGCAGGTTTCCAGGAATCCATCCTGCAGCAGGATGTGCATGGCGGCAACCCCGGCGGCGGTCGAGAGCGGGTTGCCTCCGAAGGTGGAGGCGTGGGTGCCGGGCGAAAAGCTCGGGGCGATTTTATCCGTGCCCAGCATGGCCCCGATGGGTACTCCTCCCCCCAGACCCTTGGCCAGGGTCATGATATCCGGTGCGATGCCGTAGTGCTGATAGGCAAAGAGCTTGCCGGTTCTGCCCATGCCCACCTGCACCTCATCAAAGATAAGCAGCAGGCCGGCCTGGTCGCAGATGCGGCGCACCTGTTTGAGATAGTCCGGCGCAGGGCAGTTCACCCCGCCTTCCCCCTGGATGGGTTCGAGCATGACCGCGCAGGTGGCCGCGGTGACCGCCTTTTCCAGCGCCTCGGCGTCGTTGAAGGGCACATAGCGGAATCCGGGCAGCAGCGGCTCAAAGCCGCGATGAAATTTCTCCTGGCCGGTGGCGGAAAGCGTGGCCATGGTCCTTCCGTGAAAGCTTCCCTCCATGGAGATGATCTCAAAACGGCCGGTCTGCCCCCGGTCATGAGAGTACTTGCGGGCCAGCTTGATTGCCGCTTCGTTGGCCTCCGCGCCGCTGTTGCAGAAAAACACCTTGTCCGCGAAGGAATTGTTCACCAGCAGCTCCGCCAGCGCTGCCTGCGGTTCGCTGTAGAAAAGGTTGGAAACCTGCATGAGCGTTTCGCTCTGCCGGTGAATGGCCTCAATCACCGCCGGGTTGAGATGACCGACATTCAGGACGGCAATGCCCGACACCAGGTCGAGGTACTCCTTGCCGCCGCTGTCCCACACGGTGCTTCCCTTGCCCCGCGTGAGCACCAGAGGCGCCCGCCGGTAGGTGTTGAATATGTAGCGGTTGGTCTTGTCAATCACTTCCTGCTTGGGGGCCGGACACATAGACTATCCTGTAATTTGGGTTCCGATGCCGACGTCGGTAAACACTTCGAGGAGAATGGCATGCTTGATTCTGCCGTCAATGATGTGAGTCTTGCCCACGCCTTCCTTGAGCGCCTGCAGGCAGCATTGCACCTTGGGGATCATGCCTCCGGAGATATGCCCCTTCTCCATAAGGCGGGTTGCCTTCTTTTCGTCCATGGAGGAAATCAGGCGCCCCCGGTCATCCAGCACCCCTTCGGTGTCGGTCAGCAGCACCAGCTTCTCCGCCTTGAGCGCGGAGGCGATTTTGCCGGCAACCGTGTCGGCGTTGATGTTGTAAGACCGGCCGTCTTCCCCGCAGCCGATGGGGGCGATGATGGGTATGAAGTTGTTGCGCTCCAGGGTATCGAGGACCAGGGGGGCCACCGCCTGCACCTCCCCGACCAGTCCGATGTCCCGCGCCCGCGTTGATTTGCCGGATGCGGAGCGGGTGATGATCTTCAGCTTTTTTGCCGTGATCAGATTTCCGTCCTGTCCGCTCAGGCCCACCGCCTTGCCGCCCTGGCAATTGATCAGGCTGACTATTTCCTTGTTGATCTTGCCGACCAGCACCATCTCCACCACATCCATGACCTCCTGGTCGGTGACCCGCAGCCCGTTGACGAAGCGCGGGGTTTTACCCAGCTTCTTGAGCACCTCCCCGATCTGGGGGCCGCCGCCATGCACCACCACCGGGTTGAGCCCGATGTAGTTCATCAGGGTGATGTCCATGGCGAAGCCCTGCTTCAGGGTGTCGTCAAGCATGGCGTGGCCGCCGTACTTGATGACGATGGTCTTCCCGTAGAATCGGCGGATGTACGGGAGCGCCTCCATCAGAATGGAGGCCTTGTCGATCAGTTTTTGCATCATGTGCGGCACGTGCTTAAAAGGTTGCGGTTAGAGGATGTAGCGGCTTAAGTCCTCGTTCTTTACCAGGGAGTCCAGTCTGCCGCTCACGTAGGCGGCGTCAATGATGAACTTTCTTTTTTTCGAGTCCGGGGCGTCAAAGGAAATTTCCTCCAGAAGTTTTTCCATGATGGTATGCAGCCGGCGCGCCCCGATGTTCTCGGTCCGCTGGTTGACCACTTCCGCAATCTCGGCCAGCTTTTCGATGGCGTCACCGTCAAAAACCAGCTCAATGCCCTCGGTATCCATAAGCGCCTTGTACTGCTTGATCAGGGCGTTCTGCGGCTCGGTGAGAATCTGCACGAACTCCTTCCTGCCCAGCGATTCCAGCTCCACCCGGATGGGAAACCGCCCCTGGAGTTCCGGTATCAGGTCGGCGGGCTTGGCGCTGTGGAAGGCGCCCGAGGCGATAAACAGGATGTGATCGGTTTTTACCATTCCGTGCTTGGTGGTGACGGTGCAGCCCTCGACGATGGGCAGGAGGTCCCGCTGCACCCCTTCCCGGGAGACATCGGGGCCGTGGGTCCCGTTGCTGCCGACGATCTTGTCAATCTCGTCGAGAAAGATGATCCCCGACTGCTCCACCCGCTGGATGGCCTGCTTGTTGACTTTGTCCATGTCAATGAGCCGCTGCGCCTCTTCCTGGGTGACGATTTCCAGGGCCTCGGCGATCTTTACCTTGCGCCTGCGGGATTTCTTGGGAAAGAGGTTGCCGAACATGTCCTTGATGTTGATGTCCATCTCCTCCATGCCGGCGGCGGAAAAGATCTCCACCATGGGAACGACGCGCTGGGTGATCTCCAGCTCCACCATCCGCTCATCCAGCTTGTGTTCGCGCAGCAGCCGGCGCAGCTTTTGCCGGGTGGTGGTTTCATCCTCCTGCTCGATCAGCGCCGGCTCCGCCGGTCTTGCGGCCGCGTCCGCCGGCGGCCGCTTCTCGCGCCGGGGAGGCAGCAGCAGGTCCAGGATCCGCTCCTCGGCAATCTCCTGCGCCTTGAGCTGGACCTTTTCCGTCTCCTCCGCCTTTACCTGGTTGATGGCGAGATCGGTGAGGTCCCGCACCATGGATTCCACGTCCCGCCCCACGTAGCCGACCTCGGTGAATTTGGACGCCTCGATCTTGAGAAACGGAGACTGGGAAAGGTGGGCGAGCCTCCGGGATATCTCGGTTTTGCCGACGCCGGTGGGGCCGATCATGATGATGTTTTTCGGGGCGATCTCGTCCCTCAGGTCGGGGGCGACGTTCTGCCGCCGCCAGCGGTTGCGCAGGGCGATGGCCACCGCGCGCTTGGCATTGTGCTGGCCGATGATGTATTTGTCGAGTTCAGTGACGATTTCCCGCGGGGTAAAGTTTTTCATCTTGTTTCCATGTGTTTATAAATTGGGGTCAGCCCTTGACATTGGACAAAAGGCAGGAAAGCGCCACTGATGTATAACCTGCCTTCGACCGCAACGCCGCCTCTTGTCATTCCTCTCCCCCTTGAGCCACGAAGCAGATGGGTGTTTTTCAACAGACTGCTACAGCTCCTCGATGGTAATGTGCTCATTGGTGTAGATGCAGATGCCGGAAGCGATGCGCATCGCCTCCGCGACAATGGCCCGGGCATCCAGATCGGAGTGCTTGACCAGGGCGCGCGCCGCCGCTAGCGCGAAGGCGCCGCCCGATCCGATGGCGGTGATGCCGTCGTCCGGCTCCACCACGTCGCCGGTGCCGGAGATGATCAGTGAGCGGTCGCGGTCCAAGACGATAAGCAGCGCCTCCAGTCTCCTGAGCATGCGGTCGGTTCTCCAGTCCTTGGCCAGCTCCACCGCCGCCCGCAGCAGGTTGCCGTGGTGCTGCTCCAGCTTTCCCTCGAACCGCTCAAACAGGGTGAAGGCGTCCGCCGTCGCTCCGGAAAACCCCGCCAGCACCGCGTCCTTGTATAGCTTTCTGATCTTGGTGGCCTTCTGCTTGAGAACGGTGCTGCCCAAGGTTACCTGGCCGTCACCGCCGATGGCCACCTTGCCCCCGTGCCGCACCGCAATAATGGTTGTCCCCCGGATGCCGGGATGGTCACTCATCAGATGCTCCCGTTCGACAGGTTCCGGAATAATTGTGTTGTGGTTGAAAAACCCGCCCTCTTGAACCGCATGCCGGGTAGCGTAATTTTCAACCGCCGGTTAGGTCTTCTCCCGGCTCCTGGGATGGGCCTTGTCGTAGGTTTCCATCAGCCGGCTCACGCTCACGTGCGTGTACTTCTGGGTGGTGGAGAGGCTGGCGTGCCCCAGCAGCTCCTGGATGGCCCGCAGATCCGCCCCCGCATCAAGCATGTGGGTGGCGAAGGTGTGGCGCAGCGAGTGCGGGCTTATGTTGCGGGCGATGGCGCAGCGCTCAATGTGCCGGTTGATGATCCGCCCCACGCTGCGGGCGGTCAGTCGTCCCCCGCGCAGGTTCTGAAAAAGAGGCCGGCCGGGGCAGGCCGCGCCCGCGCTCCCCTTCGCCTCCCGGTAGCGCCGCACCGCATCGATGGCCTGGCTGCCGACGGGGACAATCCGCTCTTTTTTCCCCTTGCCCATGACCCTGACGATGCCCAGATTGTCATCAAAGGTGTCTTCGTTCATGCCCACCAGCTCCGAGACCCGCAACCCGCATGAGTAGAGGGTTTCCATGATGGCCCGGTCCCTCGCCCCGGCAAGCGTGGATTGATCAGGCGTCTTGAGCAGGGCAAACATCTCATCGATGGAAAGAAACCCCGGCACATGCTTTTCGAGCCGCGGCGTTGCCACGACCGCCGCGGGGTTGCGGTCGATGATACCTCTGCGCATCAGGAATTTAAAAAATGTCCGCAGCGACGCCAGCTTCCGCGCCACCGAGGATTTTTTGTTCTTTTTGTAGAGCGCGCCCAGATAGGAGCGGATGACGGCGCTCTCCATGTCTTTCACCGCCAGGCCCGGGTGCTGCTGCCTGAGAAATGCCCCGAAATGCCGCAGGTCCCGGCCGTAATTACGCAGGGTATGCGGCGAGAGGTTTTTTTCCACGCTCAGGTAGCGCTCGAATTCTTCAAGCATCCTTTCCAGGCGCATGGTGCAAAAAAAAAGAAAGTATATATGAAATAAAGAAATAAGCAACGAAAAAAGCCGCGCGGCGGGGAAAAGGACCGGCTCTAGCGGACATCCGGTTATCCGGCGAAGGTATTGATCTGCCTGATCAGCCGTACCAGATTTTCGGTGAGCATCTCGGCGATCACCTTGCCTTTGGGCGCGTTCGCCGGCGCCGGGTTGCCCCACACCGCGTTTTTCCAGTATTTTCGCTTGTTGCCGGTCAGGATGGGGTGGGGAAAGCTGGGATATTCCTCCCTGCCCCTTCCCTTGACCAAATGTCCGGCGAGGTGGAGCATCAGCGAGGTTTCGATCTCGCCGGCGTGCGAATCGTCGTCGGTTTCGCAGACGCCGGCCGCCGCGTCCCGCGCCATGTCATACGCCGATATTACGGCGATGGTAACGCGGGAGCCCATTTCCTCAAGCAGCGCCTCGCCCGCCTCCTGCAGCGCGGAGAGGTGAAGCGAGCTGGCGTGTCCGGAGATGATGGCAAACTTTCGCAAGCCGTTGGCGTACAGGCTCTTCACCACGTCTTTGACGCATTGCCGCAGCGTGTCCGGCGTGACGCCCACCGTACCGGGGTGCTTGCGGGTGCTTTGGCACACGCCGTACCAGAGGGGGGGCGCGACAAAGACCGCCGTGAAGCGGGCCACCTGCTTGACGATCTCGTAAACTTCGACGGTGTCGGTGCCCAGGGGCAGATGGGGTCCGTGCGCTTCAAGGGAACCGACGGGAATGATCACCGTCTTGTGTTTTTTCACTTTCCGTTCGAATTCCCTCATGTTCATTTCTTCCAGAATCATGACGACTCCTACGAGAGTTGCTTAACCGGTTGATGAAAAGTGGTTTTCCCCCGGTGGTTAGTTCTGGCGGGTTGTTGAAAAACCCTCCTTTGATGTGTGGCTCACGGGGGAGGGGCTTTTGACGCCACAACCATGTGTCTGTAAGCTTACGGCACGACCCGGTGCCTTCGACTTAAAGCGAAAGCAGGCAGCTTTGCAGAGGCTTCGATACGGGCTGTTGCCATGCGGGTCTGCCGGACAAAGTTAGAGAGATGCTGCCGTTCTACAGGATCCGAATAATTTTGTTGTGGCTAAAAAGCCCCTCCCCCTTGAGCCTTTGAACATCTTGGGGAAAATACTTTTTCAACAACCTGCTGGACAAGTGCTGCCGCTTCAATTATGCTTTTGGTGGCGGCTATCCCTTTACCATTTTTTCCGGCGCGCGACGGGGCACGGCGTCGCGCAACGGCGCAATCATGATAGATTTGCATATTCATACCATAGCCAGCTCTGACGGTCAACACACTCCGCAGGAGATTTTCGACATGGCCGGGGCGGCGGGACTGACTGCCATCGCCTTTGCCGACCATAATTCGGTGGCGAGTGTCGCGGCGGGAGTGGCGCTGGCGGAGCGCTGCGGGATTGAATTCATACCCTGCATTGAGTTCAACAGCTTCTTCCGGGAGTTTGACCTGCATGTGCTGGCCTACTTCATTGACCATATCAGTCCCCGGCTCACCGCGTGGCTTCAGGAAATCCACCAGGAAAAAAAGAGGCAGGCGGGGATGCGGGTCAGGAAGCTCAATGATCTGGGATTTGTTTTCACCATGCGGGATGTGGAGAAATTCGCCGCCGGCCGCGAGCCCACGGGCATCTCCTACCTCAAGGCGATAATCAGCCGGGAAGAAAACCGGGGGGATGAGCGGATTCAGCGCTTCATCGACGGCGATCGGTCCGATTCACCCTATCTCAATTTTTACCGTGACTATTTGCGCGGAGGGAAACCGGCGTTCGTGCCCTTGCAGGCGGTTGACACCTTTGCGGTGATGGACCGGATCAAGGAACTGGGCGGCATTCCCGTGCTGGCCCATCCCTCCGAAACCGGCGACGAGGTAATCAGTGCCTTAATTGAGGGGGGACTGGCCGGGCTGGAAGTGTTTTCCAGCTATCATTCGCCGGCGGAGGAAGCGCATTTCCTGGCGATTGCGCAGGACTATAACCTGGTGGTTACCGCCGGCTCCGATTTTCACGGGGGGGCGGTAAAGCCAAACGTTTCCCTTGGCGGCGTCAGGGGAAACAGCTATGAGCTGGTTGAGAAGCTGAAATCGGCCAGGGTGAGGGGAAAGTGATCATGTCATCCCCACCTTAATCTTCCCCCATCGGAGACTGTGTCATAATGAAGAAATTTCCGTTATTGTCATTCTGAACCCTTCGCTTTGTCATTCTTCTATGTTGAAAAGCAAGTCTCTTTTTTACATGGGTGTAGATAGAGAGATAATAATTTTAGGGATTCCCAATCTTTAAAGCTAATCTT
>Ga0255341_1005388_pt1 | contig 12642 bp, 16 predicted proteins | sample wastewater_treat_8_FD_192418 | JGI IMG/M metagenome (GOLD analysis project Ga0255341, IMG submission 192418) | Wastewater microbial communities from Lulu Island WWTP, Vancouver, Canada - plant12 | ecosystem: Engineered > WWTP > Wastewater > Unclassified | place: Canada: Vancouver, British... | reverse complement strand
GACCTATCGGCAATGTCGCAGCAGGGTATTCAGCAGGTACAGTAGGGGCATCAAGACATCAAAGGCATTTCTATCTGTATTTTCTCTTATAATTAACATATATACACCTCTTTCGGCTAACCATGGCTCATTGGAATAGACAGAAAAAACATATGATATTAAAGTTCACTTCTACAAAATTATGGAATTTTTTGGATATTGTTTAACCCTATAAGAAAAATGGCGATAATAGTTAATTGATATTATTCAATAAAATTGACAATGATATATAGTTGTAATATGCAGATAGAAATATAATATATGTTCGATATTGAATATACAAATTAGATAGGGTATAAAAACGGTATGACTAAGCACAAGATTTATATAGCGGATTCCCGTTCCATGCAGGAAGTGCCGGATCAATCCGTACATTTGATTATCACGTCGCCACCATACTGGCAGCTCAAGGACTACGACAATGTTGAGCAGATTGGGTTTTATGATACCTATGAAGAATACATCAATCATCTGAACTTGGTATGGAAGGAATGCCATCGTGTGTTACATAAGGGTTGCCGACTGTGCATCAATATCGGAGACCAGTTCGCCAGATCTGTTTATTATGGACGATACAAAGTAATTCCCATCAGAACAGAGATCATTAAATTCTGCGAATCCATCGGCTTCGATTATATGGGGGCCATTATCTGGCAGAAGGTAACGACTTGTAACACAACAGGCGGTGCCACGATTATGGGGTCGTACCCCTATCCGCGAAATGGCATTATTAAAATAGATTACGAGTTTATCCTGCTATTTAAAAAACCGGGCACTCTCCCTCGTGTTAACAAATCGATAAAAGAGCAGTCCAAGTTGTCTGTTGAGGAATGGAATGAATATTTTGCCGGACACTGGAATTTCCCCGGGGAGAAACAGGATAAGCATCTGGCCATGTTTCCTGAAGAGCTTCCCAGGCGACTGATCAGGATGTTCAGCTTTGTTGGGGAAACAGTACTTGACCCCTTCCTGGGAAGTGGCACGACCTCCCTGGCGGCAAAACGTCTGCAAAGAAACTCAATCGGATATGAGATCAATGATTCCTTTTTACCTGTAATCCGGAAAAAAATCGGGGCTGAACAAGCAGATATGTTCAACCAGAGCACTGTAGAAGTGGTTAAAACAGCACGGGCGGCCATTGATTACCAACAGGAAATACAAAAGTTTCCTTATATATTTCACGATTCAGTCCAGTTCGACAAGAAGATCGATCCCAGAAAGATGACCTTCGGGTCAAAAATCAAAGCCAATGGGAACGATAAAAAGCAGTATTTTCGTTTGAAACGCGTGATTGCCCCCAACATAATAGAACTCAACAACGATACAATTGTCAGGTTGATCGGCATCGGAACAAAGGCAGGAAAGGAACCGGAAGCTATGGAATGGCTTCGGAAAAAATTAAAGGGGCAGAGTGTTTACCTGAAATTCGACCAGGAAAAATACGATGAAAACAGCCAGCTTCTTTCTTATCTATATTTGCAAAACAAGACCTTTATCAATCTTCATTTTCTTAGATCAAATTTAGTTCAATTAGACGAATCGTTCCCATTCACATATCATAAAAAGTTCAAAGCGATTCTGCAAGAGGAAATACAAGCATGAAGAAACTCAAGATGAGAAATGAGGAAATCACGCAATTGCTCGATGCTGATGTTGTTTCGTTTCCTAAATACGCCACTCAGCTTATCAATCTGGCAAATCAGAACGCCCAGGGAACAAGGCCACAAGTAGTCGGTCAGATGAGTGAATTGATCCAGGAATTTCGGGGAAGGAAGCTGGAAGAATGGGAAAAGTGGTATTTGAGCAGACACCCCGAAGCGATCGAAAAGGCGAAAACCAAAATCATGCAGATGATTGAAAACTTCAAGCAGGTCATCACCAAAATTGATGAAGAAATGATCAGAGCCTGGGTCAAAGACTTGGTCATCGTGAAAACGTTTGTCGGCCTGAAATTTCAGGAAGCGATTCTGAAACGCGTCGCAACGCATACGGGAAAATCCTACCGGATATCCGATCCTGAAGAAGAAGCAAAGGGGATCGATGGCTATATTGGCGACTCTCCAGTCAGTATCAAACCGCAGACGTATGAATCAAAGCAGATGTTACCAGAAAGCATAGGAGTGCAAATTATCTACTATGACAAGGCAAAAGACGGGATAAACATTTTTTTTAACGAATTTTGATCTGATCGAACCAATCAATTCAGCCGACTCGTATTCTCACGGCTGATTTCACCGTTAGCGACAGAAAATAGAAGCTGAAGACTGTTTGGGACCAAGTCTCATAACGGATTTTACCGAAGGAGGCGATATGTTCGGAATTGGACTTCCAGAATTGATTGTTCTTGTAGTGGTATTCCTCATTCTTTTTGGGCCTATCATTGCCGTCTTATATTGTAGAAAGCATTATCCAAACCGGCTATGGATAGGTATCGTTCTATGTCTCGTGAACGGAGGGATTGGCCAATTCTATCTCCCCGGTGGAACAAAATTCTTCTTTCTCGCTTTTGGGCTCTATGTCATTTTTGTGAAATGGATTGGTTTAGGCATTCTTGTCGTAAACCTTCTCTCTGCAGGAATTATTTACTGGCGATACTTAAAACTACAAGAGAAACCTTGGAAGACTCTTGAACAAAAATAGATAGAATTCGGGGAGTTGATTTATTTGGATTAAACAGGAGGAGACAAAGCTTTCGCTAACCAGCGGCTTCACCGGATCGCCAATAAACACGGCTCCCGGTGAGCCTTAACGTTGGGTGAGCTAACAGATGATCCCTAAGCGAGAGAGCTAAGATAGATGGTGCGAAAAGACGACCTTCTGAAAGCTGTGTCGGAACGAGCTTGCCTCGAAGCAAAGAGACGCAAGGGTGTACACGCGGAGGAGGACTTACGTCAAGAGGCAGCCGATATAGTTGACGACTTATTCAGTGCTATTACCTGGGAAACCGTCGAAGGTGATATCATAAAATCAAGTGATTCAATCACCACTTGGCGCCATCGCGCTGCAAATGATTTGGAATCTGATTGGCGATATATGCAATTCTCCCGCGCTGATTTGCAGAATGCCGCAGAGCGATACATGGAGAGACCCTGGCTTCATTGTCCCGAGCTTGACTGGCTAATCGTCAATACTCTCGTCTATGCCGAGTGTCAAGCAACTCTTGACTTCTTTCGGGCACGCATTATGCCACTCAGCCGTTACATATCAAAAAAGGCGCGCAACACCAAATTGCAGATTTTCTCCTCTGCCTGGCGATTTATTGTTTTTCTGATAAAATGGTTTGTCTGGCTTGGGATACTTGTTGTTACTTTCGAGTTTTCGCCAGTTGCTTTAATAGTTTGGATAGGAATGACCCTGATATGGCAGTGGCGAAAATGGAAAGCACAGAAGAAACTCGATGACATAATGGCGGCGATGATTGCCACTTATGCGACTTTAAACACTGTTAGTCAGAGCTGGCAGGTAGTATGGGAGGCGCTGAAGAAAAGCAGAGATGCAGGTGCTGTCTGGGACGGTATCGTTTATAGGTTGGTCGAGGAAAGAATACGCTCATGAAATTACATTACAGCACCCAACAATCGGCTCCAGCGGATCGCTAATAGCTCCCGCTGAGCCTTCGCGTTCGGTACAGACACGAGAATGGATAGAAAGGAGGATTCATGGCTGGAAAGAGTCCCAAAACTATTGCCACAATCAACTTCAAAGGTGGTGTCGGTAAGACAACAGTCACTTGGTGTCTCGGAGACGTCGTCTCGGACCTCTCATCGAACCGCGTCCTGATCTTTGACCTTGATGCTCAAATGTCGCTAACCCAGGCAATTACCCTGAACGAAGACACGGGCTATCTTGAGAGCAAGTTTGCCAAGTGGTATGATAACTCCATAGAAAGGAAGAAGACCATTTTTGACGCTCTCGACCAATTCACCAAACCCAGTCCCTATTTCGATTTTGGTGTTGGCTTCGATTTCATCTACCAGATTACGGACCGTCTTCATTTCGTCCCTTCTGTGGAGGACCTCTATTGGATGGAGTTAGAAGTCTTTGACCGGGATGGGGTCAAGGACTTTATTCGTCGGCTTCTTGGAAAGATCGCAAATTCCCCTAAGCTGCCTGAGTACGATTATGTTCTATTTGACTGTCCTCCGTCATTCACCCTCCTGTCTTACAGTGTGCTGGCGTGCTGTGATCTCATTCTGATACCGGTCAATCCTGATTTTTTCGCTTCTAAAGGGACGAACCTCATTCTCAATACCCTGCGCATGCGTATTGAGCCACACCCACTGCCCCACATAGGAGTTTTCATGAACAAAACAAAGACGTGGGGCGGGGCACCAACGAACGAGAGCCGTTTCTACATGCGTGAGATTGAAAGAGTATGTACGCAAGCAGCTGAGAAGCAACAAGTTCAGGCTAAGTTCTTCAAGTCTTGGATTCCAGAACGTGTCGGGGTGAAAAGGGCTATCACTTCTGGGGGTGTCCCCGCAGAACTTGTTGACCCTTTTAAGAAACTATGGAAGGAGGCAGTTGATTGGATAGCTTAGACAAAGATTCGGGTTTTCGCACACCCGCAGAAGAATTGGAGCACCTGCAGAACGAACTGGCAGGGATCAGGTCATTGCTTCGTGAGGCCACGGTCAAGCTCGCACAAATTGAACGTCATGTAAGGCGTGCTTTTCCTGATGCCAAACCGACAAAAACAGCGCCCGCGGGAAAGCCCCAAGTTTGCAATGCAGGCGAAGACAAACCCTCACTGGTTCACGAGACCGCCTTGGAGCTATTCGAGACACTAAGACGAGTCGCGGAAAGCGAAGGCGGCGATGCCGTAGAAAAGAGACTGTCAGAGCTAACCATGGCCGACGTTCGGTTTCTTTCCCAGGAACTGGGTTTGCCCAGCGGCACCAAATTGTCTCGTGCAAAACTGAACTCCGGAATTTCCGGGCGGCTTAATGAAAGCATTCTTCTGTCTCGGAACATCAATGTTACCCCTTCCCGAGCAGAGCAATGGGCTGGGCCAAGTTCTATTGACTCTGGCAAGGATGCTGGCGAGGCCGACTAAGACCCGTACCGAACCACTTGATGCACCCGACGCGGAAGAATATCTGGCTAGATTCGTTAAGGTTTTCAGGTATGCCGCTCTCCTTCCGCCGCGCGGGTGATCATGGCGTTATGTGTTAAAAAGAGACATCAGAATTGGAGAAAAAGAGATGAGACAATTAACATTTCTGGGAGAAGAAGAAAATAAACTAATTAACTTAAAAGAAGCGACCGATTGGGCTTCACAATATTTGAATCGCAACGTTACAATATCGAATATCTCATATTTATTGCAATACGGAAGGATAAAAAAGTATGGAAGTAATGGTAATCCTTTAATAAATATTGAAGAACTGAAAGACTATTACGACTCTTATGATAAAGAAAAACAGTGGAAAAAGAAATTAGGTGATGATCTTAATTGGCATTTGTCTTTTGTAGAATACAAAGAATCAGAAAGGACAAAACATGTTCATAGATTACACCCATATAAGGGAAAATTTATTCCCCAATTAGTAGAATATTTCTTAGATTCTCATACTGATGAATTTAAAAAAGAAGTTTATTTCCGGTCAGGTGATATAGTGTTAGACCCCTTTTGCGGAAGTGGGACAACATTAATCCAAGCAAATGAATTAGGCATTCATGCCATTGGAATAGATATTTCTTCTTTCAACGTCATGATTACTAATGTAAAGATCGAAAGGCATAATCTTCCATTAATTACAGAAGCAATACGTAAATTAACGTCAAGATTGAAAGATTTCCAAAAAAATAGAAATAACATCGCGTTTGAAGAACATCTACTGTCAGAACTTTCAAAATTCAACTCAAAATATTTTACTTCTCCAGAATATGAAAGAAAAATAAGAAAAGGTGAAATTAATGAGGGAAAATATGGCAAGGAAAAGGAAGAGGAATTTCTGCTAACTTATAATGATTTAGTAAATAAATATTTCATAAAAATTAAACAGGATAAAAATGGGTCTTTTTTAGAAAAGTGGTTTTTGACTCCTGTTAGAGAAGAAATAGATTTTCTATTTAAAGAATTAAAAAACCTCGATAATAAAGATATAAAAAAAGTATTAGCAATTATCTTAAGCAGAACCGTTCGTTCTTGTAGAGCAACCACACATGCTGATTTAGGTACATTAAAAGAACCAGTTACTACTACATATTACTGTAAAAAACACGGGAAAATCTGTAAACCATTATTTTCTATTTTAGATTGGTGGCAGAGATATACCATAGACACATTACATCGGCTCAAAGAATTCGATAAATTGAGAACCAATACCCTTCAAATATGTTTGACAGGCGATAGCAGAAAGATAAATGTCTTTGAAGAAATTAAAAAAGAAAATACGGAGTTTGCAGAATTATTGTTGAAACACAAGATTAAAGGAATTTTTTCAAGTCCCCCTTATGTAGGTCTTATTGATTATCATGAACAGCACGCTTATGCATACGAGATTTTTGGATTTGAGCGGAAAGATGAATTAGAAATTGGCCCTCTATTCAAAGGGCAGGGAAAAGAAGCAAAGGATTCCTATACTATAAGTATAGCAGAAGTTATAAAGAATTGTAAAAAATATCTTCAAAAAGATTATGACATTTTTTTAGTGGCCAATGACAAATTTAATCTTTATCCTGATATTGCTGAATTAGCGGACATGAAAATTGTAAATCGATTTAAACGCCCCGTACTTAACAGAGTTGAAAAAGATAGATCAAACGCTTATGCAGAAACAATATTTCATTTAAAGGAAATATAAAATGCCACTTACAAAAGAACAGATAAAAGTTATTGAGAATACAATTAAAGAAAGTTTAAAGAAAAAGTTTCAGATATATAATCCCGAAACGAGTAATATGCCTTTTCATTATCGATTGCTTGGTCGTGATAGGATGGCATTATTTTCTTTCATCCATTCCTTAAATACTACTTTCGGTACATCTATTTTTGAACCTGTAGCGGAAACGCTCGCAAGCTTAAACTTTTCGGTTGCACAAAAACAATTTGTAGTAGGCGATACAATAAGTGAACAGGCACAGACAGAAATTCAACGCATCATGAATGAACTGACTATTGGAAATGGCCCTAATAAAGTGAAAGAAATCGCCAGGATAAGAAAAGTCTGCAATAAAGGCACGATAAATAAATTAAAAACTGTAAAGGTTGATTTGTTTGTTAAAGGCAAGGATGGAACTATTCATTTATTCGATTTAAAAACAGCCAAGCCTAATATCAGCAATTTCAAGGATTTTAAAAGGACATTATTGGAATGGGTAGCGATTTATTTATCAGGATACCCGACAGCCAATGTGCATTCTTATATTGCTATCCCATACAACCCTTATGAGCCAAAGCCCTATGAAAGATGGACACTAAAAGGAATGCTTGATTTGGATAATGAACTAAAAGTTGCAGAGGAATTTTGGGACTTCCTCGGAGGGAAAGGAACATATCCAGAATTGTTGGATTGCTTTGAAAGAGCAGGTATAGAATTAAGGCCAGAAATTGATGAATACTTCAAAAAATTTCGATAATTTCAAATAAAATAAGAATTACTTAAAGGAGGCTATATGCTTGAAAAAGATTATGAGCGACTCATCGATTATATAGAAGAAATGATCTCTGATGGTGTTCAATTAGTTCATGCTGGTCATTTACTTGATTGGAAGGACACACAAATTCTTAAACTAATTGCTAAGATTAAAGAAAAAAAAGGAGGATTTTCATTACCTAAATTAAATCCTGGAGACCAATTAAAGCACAAAGTCAGTGAGCAAGACATGTGGGTTATTAATGATGATGGCGTAACTGTTTATTTAAATCCTGGCACACCTACAATAAAGTATCCCTTAGATAAAATATTAAGCGAATTTATAATTATCAGAAGAGCAAAAAGCAAATAAAGATTGACACATAACCAGTCAATCAAGGCGACGGGTGATAGCTCCCTGCATTTTGTGCGGAGGTCAGTGCTCCCGCGCCTTATTTCTATCGTTATGAGAAAAAAGGGGTGGTGTAATGTTAAGCCATAATGATTTTGGGAAAATGGATGCAATTGGGAAAGCGATAGCACAATCCATAATCGTCCCAGTCCCTTTTATCATTTTGTATTTAGCAATAGAATTGCTGGGATACGGAGACTGGGTCAGAAGAAACTCAGTTTGGATCATAAACTTTGCGCTACTGATAGGGACAATCATCATCGCTAATCTGGCCAAGTGGGTAATAGAAACTATGAGGCATACTGCAAATAGCAATAAGGATGACCTTCTAGAAAAAATAAAAGACTTAGAACTTGATATTGACTACATAAAAAAACAGCATGAAAGATTTGAAGGCCAGGAGAGAATAATTTTAATGGTAATTGCACAGATATCACAATCGCATACAGAGCATCGTGTAATGCTCCTTGCAATGCACACGCTATAAACAAAATTTTTGCACTTTAAGTCTTAAAAGGAACATAATGGACACAGAAACGCTTTCGGTTTTTGAAAAAACAATAACATTGAAGACAAAATTAGGCGATCTCGTTACAAACCATGAATATCCGGCTAATGACCCTAAAAGCCAAATATTACTTGCATATCAAAGTATCCTGGTAGAGCACCACACTGCCATTACCTTGCTAGTCCAGAATGAATTATATGGTTCTGCTTTTGCTTTGGTCCGTCCTTTTTACGAACTACTCTATCGTGCTCACTGGCTAATCAGATGTGCCACTGATAAGCAAATAGATAAAACCATTCAAGGTAAACCCCTTTGTGCCAATATAAGTGAGACACTTTCCGTCAAATAGTTTAGACTCTAAGGGCGGAAAGGAGAAAGCAGTGGTAAAAGAGAAAGGTTCAATGATCGTACAGAGTAACACCGGAGAAAGGCCAGTTATGAAAGCAGTTCCCAATCAGGAAGTAACCGAGAAAGCGGTGCGCAGGAAGTTCACCGCCGAGTATAAGCTCCGTATTCTGAAAGAGGCTGAGGCATGCACCATACCGGGTCAGATCGGAGCGCTCCTTCGGCGGGAAGGTCTCTATTCGTCGAACCTGACATTGTGGAGGCGTCAGGTTGATGAGGGCCTTATCCCCAAGAAGAGAGGTCCTGTTGCCAGAGGACCCTCGTATGTCCGTCGCATCGCAGAATTGGAGAAGGAGAATGCCCGCCTAGCCCATAAGCTCAAAAAAGCGGAGCTTATCATTGAAGTCCAAAAAAAAGTGGCAGCCCTTCTCCGAGAAGAAGAGCGGACAGAGAAAGACTCATGAACCTCACGGTCTCCCTTGCCCATGAGACAGGCATACGGGCAGCCTGCTGCGCCCTGAATGTGTCCCGCTGTGATTTTTACCGGTGGCAGAAACCCAAAGAAAAGGCAGCGTCCCGTCGTACTTCTCCTCTTGCCCTTTCCTGCAATGAACGCAGTGAAGTCCTTGACATCCTTCATGAGGATCGCTTTGCCGACAAAGCCCCTCAAGAGATTTATGCAACGCTGCTGGATGAAGAGAAATATATCTGTTCTGTTCGAACCATGTACCGGGTCCTGGAAAAAGAAGGAGAATTGAAAGAGAGAAGGAATCAGCTGGTTCATCCTCACTATACAAAGCCGGAGCTTCTTGCACAAGGCCCCAATGAAGTATGGTCCTGGGATATTACCAAACTGAAAGGACCACAGAAGTGGATCTATTACTACCTCTATGTCATCCTGGATATCTTCAGTCGCTATGTGACAGGCTGGATGGTGGCCCACAGAGAGCTCGCCGTTCTTGCTCGTAAACTGATTGAAGAAACCTGCAGGAAACAGTCGATTCAGCCGGGGCAGCTTTTGATCCATGCCGACAGGGGATCAAGCATGACATCAAAACCGGTTGCCTTCCTCATGGCAGACCTAGGTGTTACCAGGAGTCATTCGAGACCCTCGGTGAGCAATGACAATCCCTATTCGGAATCACAGTTCAAGACCATGAAATACCGACCGGAGTTCCCCGAGAGGTTCGGTTCCCTTGAAGATGCCAGACGCTTCTGCCAAGCCTTTTTCCCCTGGTACAATACGGAACATTATCATTCGGGGTTGGGCCTTATGACACCTGAGGATGTTCATTATGGAAGGGCCAATGATATTGTTGAAACACGCAAAGAAGTGCTCATGGCTGCTTACGAAAAGCATCCGGAACGATTCAAAGGCAGAATGCCCAAACCAATATTGCCTCCTAAGGAGGTGTGGATCAACAAACCGTCTCTGGGAAGCGATGGTGAGATACACTAAATGTTTTGTGAAAGTGTCTCATTTTCATTGACACGTTCCGTACCGCCAAAAAGAAGAATCGCTTCGCATGGTGATTATGAACGACCGGACAGGGCAGAAAATGAAGGAAGAAATCTATAGATTGGCTGATCTATATATAGCGACCATGTCTCAGGCTTACGGTAAAGAAAAACTAAGGGTGGTGCGAGAACGAACAGGGCCTCCGATGTGATGCGGCAAGTCCGGGCAATCTGGGTACACGGCGCAGCCCAACCCGGCGGTGCACCGGATCGCCGAGAAAGCCGGCTCCCGGTGACCTTTTTGTTAGATGCTATAGGTCCAGCCTTTAAAAAAGATTGGAGAATGCATATGTACAACATTGAAATGCAGGAAATGTCACAAGAGTTTTTTAAGTGTTGGCAAAGCGCAGGCATGCACCTAAACAATCAAGTTCAGGGTGGTATTCAGGCGTGGCTTCGGGCACATCCTTATCCGCCATTTCTTGAGCATCTTTCATTCCGTCTTGGGAATCAGTTGTTCTTCATCAGGATTGAAGATATCGATAATAAAATCCAAGTACCGGGAACCCTACGCGGTCTCCTAGCCGTCGCGGAGGGTAACCATGGTCACGCATGCATACTACCTATGAAGAAAAAGATCTTCGGTGGCACATGGGTGCCATACCGGAACGGCTGGGGACTTATCGATGCGAAAACGAGAAAACCAATTGACCCAATATCCTTGATCACCGATCAGAAAATTGAAATGACATCGTGGGAAATTCAGGACATGGCAGTGCAAATTGTCAGGGACCACCTAGAAAAACAAGGTCTTAAAATTATGTCCTGGCAAAGTAATCCAGAAGTGGATCCTGCTATTTGGTTTGTTGGCAATAGCAAGGGACCGGAGTGGGTTGTTGTAAGGGCAATTAAATTCCCAGAAAACCAAGCGCGCCGCCCCAGCAATTGGGAAGTTATTGCAAGTCAGTGTTCTCACATAAGCCAAGTAGGGCACTTCGCATCAGTTGCACTTGTGAGTACAGAACAGCCATTCCAATCACAAAACGAAAAAGCAGTACCACTATGGCGTGGTCATGCAATGAACGTTCGATTTACTGGACTCGAATGAATCATATGGCACATTGGAAAACCGTCTAACCATCAAACCCACCCGATTGCTACCAGCGCGTTGCTGTGCGTCTGCGCTTGCTCCGCATCATGTCTGGTGGTACTTTGGGGTGGTTGCTCCGCTGTGGTAGCAATGGGTGATTTGGGTCGTTAGCCACAAGGAGGGAAAATGCTTCTGAGCATTGACAGGCCCATCATTCAGCACAAAAGAAGACTGGAGCACAGCTAATGACTATGGGCCTTGATGAGCGTGCTTTGCAGGCCATTCTTTTCAGGACCCTTGACCGGTTATTTCTGGACGATGAATTAATCCTTCTCATGTAGTCGCGCTCTTGGCAGGAAGAACCTGACTTAATGGCCATAGACAAGAATGGTTTTTTCTACATATTTGAGTTGAAGGCATGGGAATAGCACCCTTCCAATCTTCTCCAGGTGCTCCGTTACGGTCAGTTGTACGGTCCTTCCAAATACAGTGATCTCAAAGCTTGGTATAAGAAGGCAACGGATCCTTCACAGGAGCTGAAGAGTGCACATGGGGCCAAATTCGGAACGAACCTATCCGAGGAAGAATTCAACCGAAGGCAGGTCTTCGTGGTGATGACGAACGGGCTTGATTACGAAACACGTGAGGCAATTCAATACTGGCGGTCATGTGGGCTTGACATTCAGCCTTGGGTCTATCGAATCTACGAAGGCCAGCCGAATGAAATGCTTTTGGAAATGTCGGCATTTCGTGTCGAGGATAACCCGTACGAAGACATTGCGGAGGGCTACTACATTTTGAATACAAACGTCAGTAACGACGAAAAAGACCACGATGATATGCTCGCAAATCATAAAGCCGCTGCCTATTTTGACCCATGGAAATACAAGATCGAGCGCCTAGCGAAGGGTGACGTAGTCTACCTCTACCAATCAGCGGTAGGAATCGTCGCGATGGGCAAAGCTAGGGCCATGGGGGACGCTCTTGAAATGTTGACATATAACCAAAAGCATTGCCCAACAAAGCAATCCAGCGGACGTCTTTCAGCCACAGCTGATTTTTGTGTTGGAACCAAAAAAAGTCTAAACAAAGATTATTGCGATAAAAGTATACAAAAGGTATAATTTATATACTATGCAATTTGAATTCGATACTGAGAAAAGCAAAAGAAACAGGGAAAAGCATGGGATTGATTTTCATGAAGCACAAG
>Ga0255341_1005386_pt1 | contig 12643 bp, 13 predicted proteins | sample wastewater_treat_8_FD_192418 | JGI IMG/M metagenome (GOLD analysis project Ga0255341, IMG submission 192418) | Wastewater microbial communities from Lulu Island WWTP, Vancouver, Canada - plant12 | ecosystem: Engineered > WWTP > Wastewater > Unclassified | place: Canada: Vancouver, British... | reverse complement strand
AACATTATAGGTGATGGCCATCCGATTCCAAATGGTGATACTTCAGCTATCATTCTGTCAAAGGGCATGCTAATGAATACACTCTGTGTGAGTTTTGAAGGATCTAACTTGATTTCTCCGGTGATAAGACCAAGGATGTATCCTATGACGAATCCAGGTACTATGCCAAATCCACCAATCCATGCCAAAAATTTGTTCCTCTTCCTCCAAGCAATTGCCCTCTTAGAGAACAATAAGAACAATGACAAGGCTGCAGAAACTAGGTATGATACTGGTAAATCTTTTACGAATGGTTGTGTTGGGTTGAAGATTCTTTCCACAGATGCGATACCGGATCCTAAAAGGATACCAGCAGTTATTGAAGTTGGAACCTTTTCAATGAAAGTTGTACCAAGTCCAGTAAGACCAAACACTAAGAATATTACAGCCAATATTAGCTGAGCTGCAATAAGTGCCTGTGTTCTTTCAATGTAAACTCCTGACGGACCGACTATTTCTTTTGAGAAGGTCTCGTAGTATGCGGTATAAATTGGTATACCAGGAGTAATCCAACCGGCGACTGATGGGTCACCAAAGGATGTGTGCCACAAGTAGAATATGTTATTCAACAATACCATTAAAACTGATACTTCTATTGGGAAATTCAAAGAAGCTTCCATTACTGCCGTAATACCTAGTGGTACACATGCCAAAATCATTCCTTGGATAAAGTCCTGATACTCGATTGGATAGTGGTAGAAAGGTAACCTGAGCTTCAAGAAGCTAGGGTTAATTGAAGGCTGCTCTTCGTATCCGGGCTTTCTCTTTGGACCGAAATATCCTATTCCAGACATATTTTTCCTCCATTTATTTGTTTGAAAAAGTCAATTGACTTAATCAACATGTTTGAACATATTCTTTTTAGTAGATACTACTAAGAAATAATATACTCAAACATACATATTTTAAGACAATTATATATAAACTTTTCGGTGTTTACAGATAATACTGTCGTATAGGTAATCCTAATTTATAGGCGTTTAACGTAGTAAAATAAATGGTACTCAGGGGGATTTCTCCCCCATCATCGTAATTGGAGTTTTATATGCAGGAACCATCTCTGAATTCCTACTAATGGATAGGTTTTGTCAATATTGATTGACAAGACTAATTATATTGATACATATATATAAAACTATCGGTTAGCAATAAATAATTCATTATTGTTAATCAATGATAACTAATCTAAAGAATTCTATGCCCTTCTTTAACTTCCCTCTCAGGTTTCAATAAAACAACTTCATTATTACCTAAAACAACACCCAAAACTAGACATTCCGAGATAAAATTTACTATCTGTTTAGGAGGAAAATTAGTAACTGCAATAATCTGTTTATTGATTAGCTCTTCTTTTTTATAGAATTTTGTTATCTGGGCACTAGATTTTTTTATACCATAATTGCCAAAGTCAATTACTATTTTGTAAGAAGGATTATTGGCCTCGGGAAAATCACTGACTTCAAGTATTCTTCCTACTCTCATCTCTATCTTCTCAAAATCATTCCAAGTTATCATGGAAAAAAAGAAGTAATAGGGTACTTAAATTTTCCCACAAAGATTGCTCTATTGCATAATTTCGGTCAAGAATATCAAATTCAATTATTTTTAGCTTAACATAACTTTATTACCATATAAGCGATCTTTTGACTCCATTATTGTTCCTCAGAAGAAATTCTCTATATTAAGTAAGATTTTTAGAGATTAAGAAGCATGTAAAATTTCCATACGCTATCTTACCTTTCATTTGTATCATCATTACAATCTAAATGGATTTATATGATTAATAAATAGTTTATGTTTTATGATTAATCATTCATTAAATCCATTCTGGCATGCCATTTCAATGCGAAGTACATGTTGTGCTTGAAGGATGAGGAGTAGCGCTCATTTAAGAGTACGTCGAAGTAGTATTCCTCCTCAGTTTTACCGCTCTTAAGGTACATGGCGATGCACCTTCGGTATATTTCAGCTGTAGTGGGGTCTGACACCCCTCTCAGAGATGAGATAGGAGACATATCCGTTCCATGTAGATATTAATCTACAGGTATTTTCCAAAATCAGCGCCTCCATGGAATAAGCCCAAATATCGCCCCGTTTCAAAAATAACCGCCGGAAAAGTTATTGGCGGGCAGTAAGGGATTCGAACCCCTGGCCCGTAGATTAAGAGTCCGAAACTTAAATAGGCCTTATTTTTTAATTTAACGTTCATAATGACTTTATTTCAATATTTAGATTTAAAATTAATGTTTGATTTGAAAAATAAGTGTCTATTGCCGGACTAGAATAGTTAAGAAGAGTTAAACTACTATAGGTTTAACTGAGCCGATTTCAATCAGCTTTGTCTTTTCGTATTTGTTCTCTACAATATCAAACATTTTTCGGATATTTACAGGCATGTTTACCTCAGAGATATTCTTCTTTGAGGACTTCTTTCTAAGGGAATATTGATGAGCAAATGATCTGGTGATTGAGGTAACTTCTGAGAAATCTATAACTACTTCACTTTCTTTTAGGGATTCAATATAGTCAAACAGTACATCTACTATGCCCCTCAATGCCAGGTCTTTTGATACCCTTTCACTTATCATAATAATCTTATCTGATGTACTCATACATATTCACCTTTGATGGGTAAGTTTTATTCTTAAAAAATCAATCAAAACAGATTAAAAAAATGTGAAGAGAAAACTCCCTTCACATTAACACGCTATAGATATATTCTACATAATACTCTCAAAGGTCTCCCTTTGAAGAGAATCCTTGGTGTAGGTATTCTCTTAATAATACACTTTGAATAAAAGTATATAAATATTTTGTCAATGGGTGGCAATTCAAACATTAAAACTACTGAAGACTGTGTCAATGAGAACACAAGGATTGTTATGACGGAGTATGAGAAAGCATATCCTAAATTTTAAATTTATAATAAATACATAAATTCTAATTTTATTTTTGTTTTAAGAATATTATTTGCAACATTTATGATAAAATCCTTATTCTTGACTATATCATTATAATCAATTGTGAGAAAATATGGCAAATTAGGATTTTCATTGATAGACCAAAGTATGCAATTACTTAATATTTTAGCATCATTTTCTAACATTACATATGACTTACCTGTTTTATCTATAAGTTGTTCCTGTACCGATTCTTTTATTAAGTTAAAATTTTTATCTTTGTGAAAATTTTTTTCTATAGCAAAACTAAAAAATGATCTTGATTCGATTTCAACAATTCTTTCAAATTGAGATTTTTTTCTCATTATTCTCCTTCGCTCACTTCTTTTCTTTGTAAATTCTTGTTTTACTTCGATACAATAATAGTATTTATTTTGATTAACGGGATATTTTTCGAAATGAATTTTACAGTTTTTAGAAAAGGAATCAGGCAAACCATAAGCGATTGGTATGCCAGAGTCACAAAAAAATTCCATTTATATCCCCTAGGACAAAAGAGCCTTTTCAATTTCCTTTATTTCCTGAGGTTTAAATTCTGCAGATAATTTTTTTGTATATTCGATCATTTCTTCGTGAGATGGCCACAATGACTGTTTTCTAAGATCTATCTCTAATTTTTTTAACTCATTTGATATACCTGATATTTCCATATTTCTATCTTTTATGAAATTTTCAACAACAATTTCTTTCTTTGGACCAACTAATGTCTGTGTATAAGGAGTTAAAAAAGTATACAATCTATTGTGAATTGAAATCAATTCATCAAAGACATTGGATATTTTTTGTTTATTCTTATTATACCTAAGGCTTATGTTCATAGCCTCTAAAATATCTGTAAAGTCACAAAAAACTGAAAAAGTATCTTCATCAACATGAGTTAATCCCTCATAATAATTTGTGATATCATTATCAATTTTGGCTAGATGGTTCTCATTAACTTGTCCTTTAGTAAGTATTTGTGATAAAATTTTCAGATCATTTGTAAATTTATAATAATTAGAGTAAAATTTTCTATATTGTTTTGGACTTTTTACCCTATACACCCAATCAAAGAATCTTTCTGCATCTCTAAGAAATATATCTTTGTATTTGGCTATCGCATTATTCACAATTTTTCTCTGTTTATCATTAGATTTTACATGTTCACAAACGTAACTACTTAGATTATTAATATTTTTTTGAAGAAGAATATCATAAATACTTGGACAATAATATCCGTTTCTGTACCAGCCATATGTTAAATTAGTATACCCAACTTCTTCAGCAATTAAAACTATGAATTTTATTAATCTAGTCTTACCGAGTATTTCTTGTTCTCGTTGATTTTTTATTTCATACTTTAAGGAATCAAGTGCAAATTTTACGAAATCTTCCTCAGAATAATTGTTAAAATCAATACTACCTGTCAATCTAAATTACCTCTTTAGGTTTTTACGGGCTATAATACGTATATATTTATTAATAATATACTTTATAAAAGTTTAGCATATACTTTATTTTTATTAAGTTTTCTAAACTATAAATATCTTTCATAACAATTTCGCATAACGTCTATTATGCGAAGTAAATATACATCTGTGTTTTATTTAAGACATTAATGTATTTATCTTGATTTTAGAAATTAAAATAAAAATAGTATTTATTAATATACATACCTAATTATTAAGGTAATATTTTATTGAAATATTTCTTCTACTTGGCCTGTAGACTTTACCATTAGAATCTTTTTATTATTTTTTAAAATAAAAGCTTCACTTACTAATTTAGTAATTGTATTAATGCTTGGCTCGTCAATGATTGGAATTTCAATATCTTTTAATCGATCCTCTCTTAAATGAGGGATAGTAGATGCAACAACAGTTCTACGAATTGCTGGATACAATCCCGTATACTCTGTAGATAAAACTATGAAGAGATATTCAGGAGTAATATTTAACTTTTTTGCAGCGTTGCTAACTCTTATTCTAAGAACTCCTGAAGAGATAATAACTCTATCAAATTCGGTTATAAACGCTGTAGATCCAATTTTTCCATCTTTTGTAAAAAGAAGATCTCCTTTTGATAATTCTTGATCTAAATAATTTGATATCTCTTTTTCTACATAATAGTCCGGATAGCTATCAACTTCAAAATTCACAAAATCTGAAGTTCTAATAAATGGGATGTCATCATCTCTTTTTTCAGTATATTTCTTATAATTTATACTACCCACTTCATCTCCTTTTTTGAATGTCGCAAGTTTGCCAAGTTTTTCTATTTTCCAATTTTTTTTAATCATTTCCAAGATTTCCAAATACCTTGGAGCTGAATATTTAGGGATCCACAAATCGGCACTTTTGAAAAAATCGAGGTTAATAGAAAAAGAAAGATTTTTGCTAACATTGGACAGATCTAAATTTATTTTATTTAAAAATAAATTTCTTGCTTTTTCTATTTTGGATAAAGCCTCGGATTCATATTCTATTGCCTTTAATTCTTGTTCAGTTATTGTTTTCACAATTGTTTTTTCAGGAAGGGGAATATCAAGAGTTCTAATATTTTTTATTGATAATAATGGCTGAATGTTACCTGTAGTTATATTTTGAATTTGCCATTTACCCGGCCTCGAACGAAAAAAAACTGATAAAAACTCAGGAGTAATATATGTATCTCTTTTCAATCTAATATTTGCTATGTGCCGGGGTATGCCTGCAATTCCTACATAATGCTTTCTATATACTGCTGATTTACCAACTGTACCGACTATTGTTAATAAAACATCACCATCTCTTATATGTGTTCTTTTAAAAGAATCATAATTTTCGTCTGAAATATAGGAATCATCCGTTATTGGATCAAAATTAATTAGGCCTTCTTTGATATTTCTTCCATATAGGTATCTAATTCCGGGTTTATTAATTCTTGGAATGTGAGAATGTTCTCCATCTGATATCTTTTCGGACAATTCATCTAATTTAACGAAATTGATCCCCTTATTAATCAGTTTTTGTTTTAATACGATTCCATAATAATGAAAAGATGGTTCTAAACGACAATTTGTATCTAAATTTTCATTTGTTATTGAGAATGTTTTTATCATTTTATTACCTAATAACTAATTGAATTCTCTTTTCTCCAAGCATGGAAATCCTCTGCAATTTTTGCAATGTCATCTTCACCTTTATTATTTCCACGTCTATCATGCCCACAATTATCTGCAATTGCCATATAAATAGGGTAATTTTTTTCTAAATAATTTCTATTTTTTTGAAAGATTAGAACTGATGTCTTCGTTGAAGTATTGGGCATAAAAGTTTCCATAGGAATATCTATAATTGCAAGAATTCTTCCCTGTTCAAGAATAAATTTTCTAATGTAAGTTAGATTATCGTTACCATAGATCCCATCAGGTAAAACTATCGCCATTCTTCCGCCTTCGTCTAGTAATTGGATACATCTCTCAATGAATAGGATTTGTGGTGCTTCTTTTTCTTTTAATTTACCTTTTTCCCATTCATTAGTTTTTTTATTTTGTTTCCATTTATGACCTAAATAGTACTGTTTTAATTTATCATCTCCTCTAACTGGAATCTTACTCCCAAATGGAGGATTAGTCAATAATATACTAAATTTTTCAAGGTCAATTTTTTGTCTTGTTGATTGATGCCAATTTGAAGGATTGTCAAGACTATCTTCACAAAATATTCCACTTTTACCATCACCAATAATTGCCATATAAGCTTTTGCAACTTTACTCAAAAAATAATCTTTATCTATTCCTCTTATCCTATTTAATGCCACTTCCATTTTTTCTTCTTGAAGACTTATTTTGTTCCAATGATATTTTTCTCCCTCAATGTCCAATTTTCTCCACACATGTCTTAATGCTTCAACTAAAAACCCACCACTCCCACAAGCAGGGTCAATTATTAAATCTTCATCATCAGGGTCAAGTATATCAACCATCATTTTAACAACATTTCTTGGGGTGAAAAACTGACCTTGTCCACCCTTTAATGCATGTCCTATGAAAGTTTCAAAAGCATCTGCAATACTATCTCTCTCTGCTTCAATTAAACAATAATTCTGTAATTCACCGACCACATATTCGATTGATTTTTCATCAAGATTTATATTATCATTCTCATCTAACACTTCTTTATATTTTCTTTTTACTTTTTCAAAAAGATCCAATATTCTTTCTTTTATTTTTGCAGCCGATTCATCTACACCTGCTCGAAAAGTAACAATTTCATTGGGTTCTGTAAACCTTTCATCATATATTTTACAAAATATTAAATTAATCAATTGTTGGGCCAAAATTTCATCTCTAGTTGCTCCAACAGTATTTGCTGCCAAATGATTTCTTATAGCCTTAAATGTTGATTTTAAATTGTGTGTAGGTCTTAGATCTTTTCGTTTAAATTTTCCTATGTCTTCCACTCGTTGTCCATATCTGGGTATATTTGGGATTTCTTCAAATTGTATTTTTCCATCTTGTTCAAGTTTTCTCAAAAATAATCTTTGCTCTCCGTTAAACCATACGCCTAGAAATGCTTTAGAAAATCGTAAATAATCTTGTAATTGGGATTTTCCATCTTTTCTATTCTTTTTTTTACATTCAACAATTATGTAGGGATTATCATCATTTTTACTATCTGAACTGAATACAGCTATATCAACAGGATACTCTTTTTTTGTATCTGAAGGTCTAATTTTTACCCTATACTGGGGTCTTGTCTGAATGTTTTTTATTGGATAGCCATAATCTTCAACTAATTGTTTTGAGAAAACTTGAACAGCTTCTAGTTCTTCAGGTGTTGCTTTAACTTCCAGTCCAGAAATGTAATCTATAATATACCCTTCTTTTACCATATTGATTTCGCCCTCTATTATTTAGAAAATATTCATCTCTTATTATAACCTTTTCTTTCTGTCAAATAGGAAAAAGAAAATTACCCTAAAATTGGCCTTAAAAATTAGCCCTTGTTCTGCAAGTATAATTAATATTCAAAAATAATCAGTTTGCAGTAATTATTAGTTTAGTGTTAGCCTTAAAATTACATTAATTTCTTTTTTATTTTTTTAGTTGTTTTCTAATTCTCCATCCTTTCCTCTAAAACAATATATTCACAGTAGCAAGCTTATTGATACTTGCAGGTGTTTTAGATGAATGGCGAAAATCCCAATAAAGAACCTGACTACGATTTTCTAATTGAAATAGTTGAAGATGTGGATGCCTTCATAGGCGACGACTTGAGGACATATGGGCCTTATAGCTCTGGTGATATAGTCAATGTCCCAAAATATGCAGCCAAGACCTTTGATATACTGCTAAAGAACGGTTTTGCTTGGACATACGATGAGCCGCCTGAGCGTGTATGGCTCAATCCTCTTTTTGAGCGGGCGGTAAAATATTTTTATCTTGGCCTTAATATAGTCCCGCTTAGAGAAAAGGGCAAGGTATCGATTGTCCCTTGGAAAAAGTACCAAATTGAAAAGATAGAGATAAGAGATGTAGACAGATGGTGGAGCCAGTGGCCCAATGCAAACATCGGTATTGTCACAGGTTCAATCAGCAGGCTTTTGGTGTTGGATATTGACGGGGAAGAGGGGCGCCAATCACTAAAGATTGCATCAAACGATGCACCGATAAACACGCCAGTTGCAAGGTCTAGCCGGGGCAAGCACTATTACTTTAGGGCCAATAGGATTTTTCGCACATGCGCCGGCATCCTTCCAGGCGTTGACGTAAGGTGCGAGGGCGGACTAATAGTTGCACCCCCGAGCGTCCATCCCTCGGGCAGGGTCTACGAGTGGGAGAAGTCAATCTTTGATTTTAGTCTAGAGGATACGCCGGAATGGCTATGTGAGATACTTATAGAAAATGAATCAAAAGATAAGACAAAAGACAATGCCAAGTCATCTGTGATTCCAGTAGGCAGGAGAAACACCGAACTCACGAGAATCTCTGGAATACTGATAAATAGGGGCCTTCCGCAAGAGGTTGTAAAAGACACACTATCAAAAATCAATCAAATACGGTGCATGGAGCCTCTCGATCAGGGGGAAGTTGACAGGATAACGACAGACTTTCCAAAGAACAACTTTGCCATGACTGATCTTGGCAACTCTGAAAGATTGATTTACCAATATGGGGATATCATAAGGTACTGCCATCTCTGGAAGAAGTGGATAGTGTGGGACGGGAAAAGATGGCTAAAAGACGATAGCGGGGCCATATACAGACTTGCAAAGGACACCGTCAGGAACATTAACGTTGAAGCTGCCTTAGAGTCTGATTATCTAAAGAAGGGAGACCTCTCAAAATGGGCTTTCCTTTCAGAAAGCTCTTACCGCATTGAAGCTCTTGTTAAGCTTGCAACAAATGAGCTACCAATATCGCCTGATGATCTTGACAAAGACGTCTGGTTTCTAAATGTTGAAAACGGGATAATAGATCTTAGGACTGGCGAGTTCTCTGAAGATCACCTGAAGGAAAAGTTCATCACAAAGCTTGCCAGTGTCAAATACGACCCTGACGCGAAATGCCCGCTATGGGAGAATTTCCTCTGTGAGATCTTCGAGGGAAACGAAGAGTTAATCGACTATGTCCAGAAGGCCATAGGTTACAGCATGACATCTGATGACCGTGAGCAGATCCTATTCTTTCTCCACGGCCTGGGCCAGAATGGTAAGACTACTTTTCTAAACATCATAATGACAATGCTCGGAGAGTATGCCAAGGACGCTGACCCTTCCACCTTCATGGACAAGAAGTTTGACGGTGGCCCTAAGAATGATGTTGCAAGACTCAAAGGGGCAAGATTTGTAAGATCATCAGAGATTGCAGAAGGCAAATACCTTGATGAAGACTTCATAAAGAGGGTGACTGGACACGAAGGCCTTACTGCAAGATTTCTATACGGGGAGATATTCGACTTTGCTCCGAAGTTTAAGCTCTGGATGATCTCAAACAACAAGCCTACAATTAGAGGAAGCGACTTTGCCATATGGCGTAGGCTTATGACAATACCTTTCAACTACCGCATTCCAAATGAAAAAAGGGACAAGACCTTAGAGGCAAAGCTTGACGAGGAGCTTCCAGGCATCTTGAACTGGGCCATAAAAGGCTGCATGAAGTGGCTTTCAGAGGGGTTAAATCCTCCAGAGATAGTAGTTCTCGCAAACACCGAATACAAGGACGAGATGGATCCGCTAAAAGACTTTTTAGATGATGTGTGCAATGTGGGTGTTATCGCCAAGACTCCTGCAGGGGAGCTTTACGCCTCATACAAGACCTACTGCTACTGTATGAGGACCGAAACCATCTCCCAGCAGTCGTTTGGAAGGAGATTGTCCCAGATTGGCCTTAAGAAATCAAGGGAGTTTGACGGCAGATACTGGGAAGGAATTGAAATCAACAAGGCTAGATTTGAACTTTTGCAGAAGAGCTACAAAGGTGAGTTTCTTGCTTAGATCTTATGACGCTATGACGATTATGACGCTTTTTTCTATTAAAATTTATAGTAAGAGTATTTACTTTAGAAGTTTAGCAAATCGGCATGAAATTGTCATAAGCGTCATGAAAAAGGAGGAGGCGGGAAGATAGCAAGAAATCTCATCGAGTACAGGGCTTACGTAGGGGACAAGGAAGTGCCATGTGTTAGATTGGTCTACGGATACACGCTCATGGAGGCAGATCAAGGCGGAACAATAGAGAATATAACTGGCGAGAAGGGAAGGTATGCGATCTTGGAATACGGGGAAGATCCATGCTGGAACTATGAGTTCGTGCTGTATGTCTCTGACAGCCTCTCAATTTTAAGGCCAATTTTTGATATCCTCTGCAGTGAGAACTATAAAGATCTAATCGGATCCTTCGTTGATTCAAGGGTGATGCTTGAGCTACTCTGGAAGAGCAAGGAGATTAATGATAATGACAGGGCCAATAAAGGTGAAGTTTGATTTAAATAAGAAATCAATAAGAAAATAGTAGAAAAAAAATAAATTTAATTTTTGTTTTTGTTGCCAAGCCCAAACTTCTTTATGATCCAGTCCATTGGAAGTGAGTTACTTGCACCAGAGGATTCTAATGTGACAATGTTTATATTGCCACATTTAGAAGTATCTTCACAATTACAGTCGTCATCGCCACAGAAACAGTCTACATCCTCACCCTGTTTTAAAGTAACTACGATTTTGCCATCAGCCATCCATTGACTTATCTGTGCTTTTGTCAATGTGACAGTTTTTGTAAGGAATTCACAAGAACATTGCCAGTCCTCATTATATCCTTCTGGCAACACACCGAATGAAGTCCCTTCAATAAAAATCTCTACATATTCATCGTCATCATATCCATTGTAATCACCTTTTATGCTGACAGTCAAAGTATATGTTCCTGTTGCAGGAACGTCAGTAAAAATGAATTCTGTATCATATGCACTACCCCCCTCACCCTCACAGACAAGTTCCTTAATTATCGTCTGTTTGTAAGTTGCACCTGCACTTATCATAAATACGGAGGATATAATTAATATCCCAACTAAAATAATTGCTGATTTTTTCATAATTGGTCACCATTATTGTTACTATAATGCGGATGTTATTCTATTTAAACTTTTCGCCTAACTTAATTTAGTCATTTGCCACTAAAATGAAATCCTAAAACTCTGGGCACGCCTTATCATACCCGCTCTTGATCATCCTCTTCGACTCATGCACATAACGCTCAGTTGTTGAAATCTGGCTGTGGCCCATGATGTTCTTCAAGATCAGGAGGTTGCCGTTGTTCTCAACAAAGAGCGTTGCAAATGTGTGGCGGAGCATGTAGGGCGTGACCTTGAATCCGAGCTTTCTAGAGTATCTCAAAATGAGCTTGGAGAATCTGTCCCTACTCATTGTAAATAAGCTCCCGCCCTTGATGCCGTTGTTGTAGGCAAAGCGCTTTAGCTCTACCATGGTCTTTTTGTTAATCGGCACAATACGCTCGCGGTATGTCTTTGTCCGCTTTACAAGTAAGTAGCCCTCCTCAAAGTCTATGTCGCCAAGCTCCAGGCCGAGCACTTCCGATGGGCGCAAACCAGTGTTCAATGCCAGGTACACCGCAAGCTTAAGGTCCTCCTCTGTGATGGCCTCCAAAAGCGCCCAGCACTTTTCTAGAGATATATTCATCCTCACTTTCCGTTCCAGCTTGTTCTTCTTCATGTTAAACGGCCTATTGTGCATTTTGGCATGCCATTTCAATGCGAAGTACATGTTGTGCTTGAAGGATGAGGAGTAGCGCTCGTTTAAGAGCACGTCGAAGTAGTATTCCTCCTCTGTTTTGCCGCTCTTAAGATACATGGCGATGCACCTTCGGTATATTTCAGCTGTAGTTGGGCTGACACCCCTCTCAGAGATGAGGTAGGAGACATAGCCGTTCCATGTAGATATTAGTCTACAGGTATTTTCCAAAATCAGTGCCTCCCGGGAATAAGCCCAAATATCGCCCCGTTTCAAAAATAACCGCCGGAAAAGTTATTGGTGGGCAGTAAGGGATTCGAACCCCTGGCCCGTAGATTAAGAGTCTACTGCTCTACCAGACTGAGCTAACTGCCCTTAACCCACAAAATAAAAATCGATATTTAAATGTTTTGGATTAGTTTAATTTCAAAATATAT
>Ga0255341_1005383_pt1 | contig 12648 bp, 8 predicted proteins | sample wastewater_treat_8_FD_192418 | JGI IMG/M metagenome (GOLD analysis project Ga0255341, IMG submission 192418) | Wastewater microbial communities from Lulu Island WWTP, Vancouver, Canada - plant12 | ecosystem: Engineered > WWTP > Wastewater > Unclassified | place: Canada: Vancouver, British... | reverse complement strand
CCGGCCTGACCCAGCGCCCCCTTCGGGGCGGTCCGCGCAGGTACCGTTGGCAGATCGACGTTCTGCAGCCCACCCCTGACGATGACCGCTCTGACGACGCGGTCCCCGGCGCGGGTCCTTCGCTTGCGCTGGTCATCGGAGCGGCCTGCGTACTGATCGGGCTGGTGATGGTCGCGGTCGCCCTCGTGCGATCGAGCAGCAACTCCACCTCCGACGCCGCGACCACGGTGCCCGCGAGCGTCGAGGTACCCGGTGGCGTGGTCGCCCCGGGCCTGGGTACGGGCACCACCGTCCCCCTTGGCTCGGGCGGGCTCGGCGAAGGAGTCGGCCCCGAGATCGCCGGACGCACACCGCTGCGCGGCTTCGGCGAGGTCGCCGTCAGCCTGACGACCCCCGACGGTGAGATCTGCGAGCTCTGCCTGATGGCCGCCACCAGCGGGGACCAGCGCGAGCGGGGGCTGATGGAGGTCACCGACGAGGACCTCGGGGGCTACGACGGGATGCTCTTCGAGTATCCGGGCCCGATCGAGGGCTCCTTCTGGATGCGCAACACGCCCCAGCCCCTGTCGATCGCCTTCTTCGATTCCCAGGGCAAGCTCGTGTCGACGGCGGACATGGCGCCGTGCGGTGACGATGCCACCTGCCCGACGTACCCCGCGAAGGGGTCGTTCGAGTACGCGATCGAGGTCCCGCAAGGGATGCTCGACGAGGCGGGCGCTGTCGACGGGGCCACGCTGCACATCCACGCCCGCCGCTGCCCGTTGGCGGACACCGGCGGCTGACGCGTCCCCGGCGCGCCCCTTCGAGGGCGTCGCCAGTCGCTGTCACACCCCCTGGTGATGATGGGGTCGATGAGGCTCGGACGGCCGTGTTCCGCTAGGTTCGCACGGTCCACAGGAAGCCCTTGCCCCATCGCCAATTCGGCAACGGGGCCCCGGTTCGTACCGGGTCCAGGAGGTGATGCTCGCGATGCGAGCCTACGAAATGATGGTTATCTGCGATGGCGACTTGGATGAGTCCGCTGTCCAGGGAGTGATCAACCAGGCCACTGCCACGATCGAGTCTGCTGGCGGCACCATCGCCAAGACCGACAAGTGGGGCAAGCGCCGCTTCGCCTACGAGATCAACCACAAGAACGAAGGTTCCTACGTGGTGTTCGAGATCGAGGCCGAGCCGGGAGCGCTCGACGGTGTCGACCGCAACCTGCGCCTCGCGGACGAGGTCGTCCGCCACAAGATCATCCGGCTCCCCGACTCCGAGGCACATCGTCGCGGACTCCTCGGAGCCCCTGCCCCGGCCGAAGCCGCCGGGTGACCAGGAGGACACCATGGACAACACCGTGACGCTCGTGGGCAACGTGACCCGCGACCCCGAGATCCGCTACACGCCTTCGGGCCAGACCGTCGCCACCTTCGGGTTGGCGGTCAACCGCCGTTGGCAGAACCGCCAGAACAACGAGTGGGAGGAGCAGACCTCCTTCTTCGACGTGAAGGTCTGGTCCCAGATGGCGGAGAACGTCTCCGAGTCCGTGGCGAAGGGCACCCGCGTCATCGTGACCGGCCGCCTGGAGCAGCGCTCGTGGGAGACCGACAGCGGTGACAAGCGATCCAAGGTCGAGGTGGTGGCCGACGAGGTCGCCCCCAGCCTGCGGTGGGCCACTGCCACCGTGAACCGAATCGAGCGCAGCCAGGCCGGTAGCGGCGGCGGCGCAGCCGGCAACAGCAGCGGCGGACGACCCGTCGCCAACGAAGCGCCGGCCAACTACGACAACGAGGAACCCTTCTAATGGCACCCAAGCCGAAGCGCGCCAAGAACAAGGACAACGCGCGCCGCTCCAAGAAAAAGGTCAGCATCCTGAGCTCGGAAGCGGTCGACTACGTCGACTTCAAGGATGTGAACCTGCTCCGCCGGTTCATGTCCGACCGAGCCAAGATCCGGGCGCGCCGCGTGACGGGCAACAGCGCCCAGCAGCAGTCCACCATCGCCATGGCCATCAAGAACGCCCGCGAGATGGCCTTGCTCCCCTACGCCAGCAAGGTCACGCAGCAGCGTGGCGGCCGTGGCGGCGAGCGTGGTGGCGAGCGCGGCATCCGCGCCGACGGCCCGCCGCCCCGTCCCACCGCCCCGCCCCCCACGGGTGGCGATGAGGAGCTCGGTGACGAGCTCGGTGGTGAGGAGCTCGGCACGGAGGAGCTCGAGACCGCGGAGGCCGAGGCCTGATGCGAGTCATCCTGCGCACCGACGTCAAGGGCGTCGGCAACAAGGGCGATGTCATCGACGTCGCGACCGGCTACGGCCGCAACTTCCTCCTGCCCCGCGGCCTGGCCTTCGTGGCCAGTGCCGGAGCCGAGGCCCAGGCCGAAGGCATGCGTCGGTCGCGCGACATCAAGGATGCCGCTGATCGCACTGCTGCCGAAGAGGTCGCCAAGGCCCTGGTGTCCTCGCCGGTGACCATCACGGCTCGCGTCGGTGCGGACGAGAAGCTGTTCGGTTCGGTCACCACGGCGGACATCGCCGAGGCCGTCGCTGCCCAGACGGGTGTCGACATCGACCGCAAGCAGCTCCTGCTCCCCGAGCCCATCCGGACCGTCGGTACGCACCTCGTGCCGTTGAAGCTCCACGCCAACGTGGAGTTCCCGGTCACGGTCGAGGTCGTCCCGGCCTGATCTGCGGCGCGCTGCCCGTCGGCCTTCCGTCGACGGGCAGCGCGTGCTTATCCCCATCTATCCACAGTCCGCCACGTTGCGTGGTGTGGACGGTTGCGCCCGGTCGCTGACCTGGGGTTGAGCCTGCCATGGCCTCACGCACGGCGTGACGACGGCAAACCGAGAACGGACGGGATCGAAACGGCGGGTATCCACACTCACCCTCGTCGGTTGCCACTCGGAAGTTATCCCGTGCTTGTCCACAGGCAACAAGGACTCGTTATCCACAGGCTGAGTAGTCGAAAGTAGAGGCCTCATGGACGATGCCCCGCCGGAGTACGACGAGCCCCCCTACGACGACGGCCCGCCGGCGCGCCGTGCCGGCTCGGGGGCACCCACCAGGGGCCGCGTTCCGCCGCACAACCTGGCGGCCGAGGAGTCGCTGCTCGGTGCCATGTTGCTGTCGCGTTCGGCCATCGACATCGCCTCGGAGTCCGTGGCGCCATCGGACTTCTACAAGCCTGCCCACGGCCACATCTACGAGGCGATCACCTCGTTGTCCGCACGGGGTGAGCCGGTCGATCCGGTCACCGTCGCCGATGAGCTCTCCCGTCATGACCTGCTCGATGCCATCGGCGGTCCGCCGGCGCTGATCAACCTGCAGTCGGCCACGCCGGCCACGTCGAGCGCGGCTCGCTACGCCAAGATCGTCGAGGAGCACTCGCTGCTGCGGGGCCTCATCGGCGTCGCCGGCGAGATCGCCGAGATGGGCTACGACGTTCCCGACGACGTCCCGAAGGCCATCGATCGAGCTGAGACGCTCGTGTTCGAGATCGCCCAGCATCGCCAGACGGACTCCATGTCGCGCCTGCACGACCTCTTGGACCAGACCGTCGACAGCCTCGAGGCGCTCTACGAGCGGGGGGACTCCATCACCGGGACGCCCACCGGTTTCATCGACTTCGATGAGCTGACCTCGGGCCTGCAGCCCAACGCGCTCATCGTCATCGGCGCCCGTCCCGGCATGGGCAAGACCAGCTTCGCCATGGGCATGGCCGGCCATGCGGCCATCGAGGAGCAGCGGCCGGTCCTGTTCTTCTCGCTGGAGATGAGCCGGGTGGAGCTCTCGCAGCGCCTGCTGTGCTCCGAGGCCCGGGTCGATTCGCAGAAGGTCCGCAACGGCCGCCTCACCGACGATGACTGGAGCCGCATCAGCCACGCCATCGGCCGGATGGGTGAAGCGCCGTTGTGGATCGACGACAACCCGAACGTCACGGTGATGGAGATCCGGGCCAAGGCTCGGCGGCTGCAGTCGCGCATCGGCCCGCTCGGCATGATCGTGGTCGACTACATCCAGCTCATGACCGGCAACGCCCGTTCCGAGAACCGCCAGACCGAGGTGGCCGAGATCAGCCGTGGCCTCAAGATCTTGGCTCGTGAGCTCCAGTGCCCGGTCGTCGCCCTCGCCCAGCTCAACCGCGGCCTCGAGCAACGAGCCGACAAGCGCCCCATGCTCTCCGACCTCCGTGAAAGTGGTTGTCTCACCGCCGGGACGAAGCTGCTGCGGGCCGACACGAACACCGAGATCACGCTCCGCGAGCTCATCGAATCGGATGCCAAGAACCTCCCGGTGTGGAGCCTCGACGAGCGATTCCGCCTGACACCCGCCTTGCTCACCCATGCGTTTCCGAGCGGTGTGAAGCCCGTCTTCCGAATGACCCTGGCCTCGGGTCGGACGATCGAAGCCACCGAGAACCACAAGTTCCGTACCATCGACGGCTGGACCCCCCTCGGTGATCTCGCCCTCGGCTCCCGCCTCGCGGTGCCCCGCCGGCTCGACACCGCCATGAACGTGAAGGCGATGGACAGCGACGAGCTGGTCCTCCTCGCCCACCTCATCGGCGACGGCTGCGTGCTGCCGCGCCAGCCGGTCCACTACACGAGCATCGACCCGGCCAACCTGGATGCGGTCGAGCAGGCCGCCGCCCGCCGGTTCGGCATCAGCCCCCGGCGCGTGCCGCAGGAGCGGTGGTGGCACAGCTACCTTCCGGCTCCCTTCCACCTCACCCATGGCGTTCGGAACCCGATCGCCGCCTGGTGGGATGCGCTCGGGCTCCACGACTGTCGCAGCCACCAGAAGTTCGTCCCCGATCCGGTCCACGCCGCACCGGTTCACCAGGTCTGCACCTTCTTGCGCCACCTGTGGGCGACTGATGGCACCGTGGTCTTGAACCGTTCGGGCAAGGGCCCCCGTGTGCGCATCATGTACGCCACGACCTCACGACGTCTTGCCGACGACGTCCAGCGGCTCCTCCTGCGCTGCGGGATCCAGTCCAGGATCTCTGTCGTCCCTCAAGGTGAGCACCGCCCCTCCCACCACGTGCGCATCGAGGGTGTGGAGCACCAGCGGCGGTTTCTCACCGAGATCGGTGTGCACGGGGAACGTGGCGCTCGAGTGAAGCCGGCGCTCGAACTGCTCGAGGAGGTCGTGGCGAACCCGAACATGGACACCATCCCGTTCGAGGTCCGCCCGCAGATCATCGAGGCCATGTCCGAGGCAGGGCTCTCCCAGCGGGCGCTCGCGCTGGAGCTCGGCGAGCAGTACTGCGGGAGCTACCTGTTGGGTTCGGCCTCGCGACCGCGCTCGATGCGCAGGGCGCGCCTGAACTCGATCGCGGAGATCACGGGGTCGAAGGCGCTCGCTGACCTCGCGGTGTCGGACGTGCTGTGGGATTCCGTGGTCCGCATCGAGCCGCTCGGCGAGCAGCCGGTGTTCGATGCCACGGTGTTGGAGACCCACAACTTCATCGCCGATGGGATCGTCGCCCACAACTCGCTCGAGCAGGATGCGGACATCGTGGTGTTCCTGTACCGCGATGAGCACTACAACGCGGACTCGGCGGATCGGGGGACGGCTGAGATCCTCGTGGCCAAGCACCGCGCCGGCCCCACCGGGATGGTCCGGCTCGCCTTCTTGGACCACTACACCAAGTTCGCCAACATGGCCCGCGAGTAGGTCCCGCGACCGGGCTCTGGTACCACCGCCTCAGCCGTGCGCTGAGCGACCACACCGTCATCGGGTCGATGTCGCAGCGCCTCGGTGTCGTCGACGAGGCCACCGCGCGTCCGATGTGGCTGCTGCCGTGGTGGACCTTCCCGACAGCATCGACCTCCTCTCGTTGCGGGACCTCGGATGGGACATGGCGGTCCTCTTGCTGCCTTCTTGCGGACGGCGAAGGGCCTGGTCGAGAAGGATCCGCCGCTCGACGCCGCCACGCTGGCTGACCTGACCCAGGGGTAGGCACCCGGCGAACGAGCCACACGTCGAGCATGCAACCCTTCGTCTGCATCCTCGGCCGGTCAGGTGAGCAGCGCCGCCGGAACGGCGAACCGGGCGTAGGCCTCGGCGAGGAGATCGGGGTCGTCGGTGGCGCAGGCCGCAGCGAGCTCGTCGATCTCGGTGTCGAACGAGGCATCGTTGGTGCTGGCGTAGGAGGCCGGCATGTCGCCCCACTCGTCCCACGGCAGGACCTCGACCTTGTTCAGCGCGGCGAGGTCGCGGATGGCGTTGCCGCGGATCTCGCCCGGGCCCCAGTGCTCGGTGCCGACGACGCCGAAGACCGCCGCGTCGAGCCGACCGGCCCGGATCTCCTGCCAGGCCTCGCCGCCGGTCAGGAACTCGGTCGGGGCCAGGTCGAACGGGTCACCGACGAGACCCAGATCGATGATCTCCGCATCGACGCGGTGCCAACGCAGCCAATCGGGCGACCAGTGCTCGGTCACCCAGTGGTCGACCCACTTGTCCGCAACGAAGTAGCCGGCGAAGCCGCACCGGGCTCGGGCGGGAATGGCACTCGCCCGCAGGAGCGCAGTGGCCAGGACGGCGAAGTGCCGACACGTGCCGACGACTCGGTCCTCGGGTCGACGCGGCCGGTCGAGCGGCGACGGGTCGAACTCGGTCACCCGCGCGAGCAAGGCGGCAGCCGACCGGGTGTTGCGCTCCGCGAGCCGCGTGGGGGACAGCGAGGTGCCGAATGCGTCCTCGGGGTCGACCAGCAGCCCCTGCGCGGCGCGGCAGCAACCCTCGGGGTCGAGGTCCAGGGCGCGCACCGAGGTCACCTGCTCGGGCAGGAGCTCGGTCATCGGACCTGGCGAGGCGTAGGGCGTCGGGTCCATCTCGGCGACCGTACGCCACGCCGGAGCGCCGACATCACCCGACCTGAACACGGCAGAGCTGTGCGCCCTGGGCATCACGAACGCGCGTCACGATCAGCGCGGTCCGCCGGTCGGGGGGTGGTCCCATCGATCTCACGCCCACCGGGTGCTGGCCTCACCCGCCCACCGCTGTTGGAGCTAGCGTGCGGTCGACACGGTGGTTGCCGATCGCTTGGGAGGGCGTGGCATGCGGGGTCTCGTTCGTGGTGGATCGGTGGCGCTCGTGGGCGCGATCGTCGCCACTCTCCTGCTGCCGGTGGCGAGCTCGGCGGCTCCGGCTCCCGGTGTCGCGACCACCATCACCGTGGCGCCGCTCGCGGCCGGGCCCGACCGCTTCGTGGACGCCGCCTACCAGGACTTCCTCGGGCGACCCTCGGACACCGCGGGTCGCGGGTACTGGGTTCGCAAGCTGCAGGCCGGGGCGACCCACACGGCGGTGACCTGGGAGGTGGCGCACTCCAACGAGTGGACGGTGAAGGTGGTCCGCCGCCAGTTCGAAGCAACCATCGGACGATCGCCCACGAGCACGGAACTGGCCACCTGGGTGACGCCGCTTCGGTCCGGAAAGTCCAAGGTCGCCGACCTCATCTCGTGGCTGTACGGATCCGGCGCCTACTACTCGCAGGTGGGCGGATCTCCGAGCGCATGGGTCGACGGGCTGTTTCGCACGGTCGTGTTCCGGTCGCCGACCGCGGCCGAGCGCACTGCCGCGATCAGCCGGCTGGCATCGGGGAGCCGGACCACCGAAGCGCGCCGCCTCGTGCTGTCGCTCGAAGCCAACGGCTATCGGGTGGATGACCTCTACAGCGCCCTGCTGCGTCGAGGCTCCGATCCGTCGGGCCGGACCTACTGGTCGAAGAAGCTCACCTCGGGCGACGATCTCCGCCTCGCGTCGCAGCTCGCCGGCAGCGCCGAGTACGACCGGCGGGCGCAGGAGCGGATCAAGACCGGCACGCTGGCCAAGCCGGCGACCACCGCCGTCGTCTCCGCTGCCGCGGTCCGCTCGATCACGGTGGCCGACCCGTCTCCAGATGGCGATGCCGCCCCGCTCACCGCAGAGGTCGTGGTGGACGCGGCGTCCATCCCGCCCGGCACCGCCCATGTGTCGGTGCCGGCGACGTCCGGCGATCCTGACGGCTTCCTCGGAGCGGTCGTCTCCCGGGTCGACGCGGGATCGACGACGACCCTCGGGTTGCAGGCCACGGCCTGGAACGAGGCGTTCACATCGGGCGAGTTCTCGGCGGTGATCGACGTGCCGCAGCCCGCCGACGCCGCCGGCGACGCCGCCGCGGACACGTCGGTGCCCAACCAGGCCTGCTCGGGATCGGGCAACTCGTTCTCCCTCAAGGCCCACACCAAGTTCGGTCTGGAGGTGAAGGCCGGCTGGGGTCCGTTCAGCGACGACTACCTCCGCTTCGCCGCCAAGGGATCCCTCGGTGCCGACGTCGACGTCCTCCTCGGTGGCGCGTTCTCGTGCAACTACGCCGTCAAGGCGTGGACGATCCCGTTCGCCATCGGCCCGATCGCGTTCACCGCCGACATCAAGCCGAAGTTCACCCTCAAGGGCGAGATCGGTGCCCACCTCACCGGATCGGTGTCGCTGCAGTGCACCGCCGGCGCCGAGTGGCGCGATGGGGATACGACCAACCTGACCTCGTGCAGCAAGGAGCGCAGCACCTCTGAGCTGCTGCCCAGCCTGGCCCAGGGCAAGCTCAGCCTGGACCTCGGAATCGGGCTTGCCGTCAAGGCCTACGGCGTCCTGGGCCTCCAGCTCGACGCCGGGCCGACCATCACCGCCTCGGTCACCCCGCTGGCAACCCCGTGGTGGAAGGTGACCGGTGGTGCCAAGGCCAGTCTGAGCCTCGTCCTCGACGCGTGGATCCTCTCCGCCCAGCTCAACCTGGCCGACTTCACCTGCTGCACGTTCACCATCGCCCAGGCGACGGGAGCCGCGCCTGAGCCCGAGCCGCTCGCCATCACGACGACCACGTTGCCGGCGGCGATCCGCAACTATCCGTACTCCGCCAAGCTTGCGGGCACCGGGGGCATCGGGCCGTACACCTGGGCGACCTCGGGGATGCCTGCCGGCCTGTCCCTGGACACCGAGACCGGCGTGGTGAGCGGAACCCCGACTGATTCGGTTGGCGACCACAGCGCCTACGTCGTGATGCGGGACGTTCGGAACACCAGCGCCTCGAAGACGATCACCGTCCCCATCGGTCCTGAACCGTGGGGACCGGTCACCGGGACGGTGCACTCCGCAGTCCTCCCAGACCGAGGGACCCAGCCGGTGGTCGCGGAGCAGACCGGTGATGTCCTTGCGGAGTCATACGAGGAGACAGCGACCACCGAGCACCGGGAGCTGATCTTCCAACCCAGCGGATCGGCGCCAGCACGGGAGCTCTACTCGATCGAGAACACCAAGGGCGACGAACACGCTGCCGGCGAGGGCTACATCCACAAGATCGCGATCTCGCCCGATGGGCTGACTGCAGCGGCGAACGTGCACTGGTGGTCCCAGTCTGCGCGCTACCCCGACCGGTCCAGCATCATCGTGTTCTCGACCGCCACCGGCGCCCAGCTCTTCCGCAAGGACGTCGTCTGGGACCCGTACGTCGAGCAGGACCCGTGGGGCGACGGGATCGACATGGCCAACGGTGGGACGTTGGTGGCGTCCACCGGGCATCGCGATACGGGCGCCAGCCTCTGGTGGTCGCCGGCGTCTGGGATCTCCGGCACCTACGACGGCAGCGACGCCTTGGGCTACCAGGCTCGGGTCCGGCAGGTCTGTGCGGACGGGTCCGGGATCGTCGTCGGCCTGGGGTCCGGTCTCTACCGCTTCGACCCGCGGTCCACGACGAGCATCCCACCATCGGGCCCTCCGAACCTCGGTGGGTCCTCCAACCCCTGGTACACGCAGATCTCGAGCTCGTGTGCGTTCACGCAGGCCGCGGACGCGAACAACCTGGTGATCCGGCGGGCCGACGGAAGCACCCAGACCTACCACCTGGCGGACTACCTCCCGAGCGACGTCTCCGCCGTGGGCGCCCGCCTCTCAGACGATGGCACCAAGCTGCTCATCATGACGCCGGTGGGCGATATCGGACCCCACTTCTGGGTTGCCGATCCGACGGTCCCGGGCGCGTGGACGCTCCGGGCGGTGATCACCCACCCCCTCGAGGTCGATTCGGGCTACGCGATCATGTACGACGGCTGGAGCGCCTTTGCCAGTACCGGAGCATTCACCTTCTTCGGGACCCAAGAGGATGGACGACGAATCGCGATCTTCGCCCTGCCGTGAGCGCGTCGCCAATGCGTACGGCGTCGGGTCCATCCCGGCGACCGTAGAGCGGTGACACGGATGGTGCTCGGCCTGGGGTCGTCGACGAGCGAGCACACTGGGTCGGTGACGCCACCGCCGGAGATCGAACCGACCGGGCTTCCGGTCGAGGCGGTGGTCGGTGCGGTCGCCGAAGCCCTGGCCGGTGCCGGCACCGCCGTGCTCGTCGCCCCACCCGGTGCCGGCAAGACGACGGTGGTTCCGCTTCGACTCCTCGGTGCGCCGTGGCTCGGTGCGCAGCGGATCGTCGTCCTCGAACCCCGTCGCCTCGCAGCCCGGGCAGCGGCGACGCGAATGGCCGAGCTGCTGGGGGAGCCGCTCGGTCGCACGATCGGGTACCGCACGCGCGACGAGCGGGTGGGTGGCGGCAAGGTCCGCATCGAGGTGATCACGGAGGGGATCCTCGTGCGCCGCCTCCAGGGTGATCCGTCGCTCGAGGGCACGGGCCTCGTCGTGCTCGATGAGGTCCACGAGCGCAACCTGGTCACGGATCTCTCGCTCGCCCTCGTCGCCGATGCCCGGCAGGGTCTGCGGCCCGATCTCCGCGTCCTGGCCATGTCGGCGACGGTCGACGCCGGTCGCTTCGCGGCGGTCCTCGAGACCGACGGACAGCCTGCCGCGGTGATCCGCAGCGAGGGCCGCACCCATCCCGTCACCGTCCACCACCGGCCGCAGGGGGCTCGTGACCGCCTCGACTCCCACGTCGCCCGGGTGGTGGGCACCGCGATCGCGGACCACCCGGAGGGGGACGTGCTCGTGTTCCTGCCGGGGGCCGCCGACATCCGCCGCGTCGGTGATCGCCTCACCGCCCCGGGTGCGCTCCCCCCGACGGTCGACGTCCGTCCGCTGTTCGGGGCGCTGAGCATCGCGGACCAGGACCGGGCGCTGGCTCCGTCACCCGACGGACGCCGCCGGGTGGTCCTCGCCACCGACATCGCTGAGTCGAGCCTCACCGTGGCCGGGGTGCGCATCGTGGTCGACGGGGGACTGGTGCGCGTCCCGCGCTTCGATGCTGCCTCGGCGATGACGCGGCTCCAGACCGAGCCCGCGTCGATCGCCTCCGCCGACCAGCGCGCGGGACGCGCCGGCCGCCTCGGCCCAGGTGTCGCCTACCGCGCCTGGGACGCCTCCGATGGGACCCGTCGCCCACGCTTCCCGGTACCCGAGATCGCGGTCGCAGACCTGGCCGGCTTCGTCCTCGAGCTGGCGGTGTGGGGTGCTCGGCCGTCCGAGGTGGCCCTGGTCGAGCAGCCTCCGTCGGGTCCCCACGCCCAGGCCGACGCCCTCCTGCGCCAGCTCGGCGCAGTCGATGCGGCCGGACGCCCGACCGCACGGGGGCAAGCGATAGCAACGCTGCCGGTGCACCCGCGCCTGGCTGCCATGGTGCTGGCCGGGATCGACCGGGGAGCCGGGTGGACCGCAGCGGTCCTGGCTGCCCTGCTCGAAGAGCGCGACATCGTGCGCGGCCGGCCCGAAGAGCGGCCCGCGGACCTGGTGCCGCGGGTGGTCCTGGTCGGTGGCGATGGTGCGGGCGGGGACCTCGACGCCGACCGCGGTGCGGTCCGCACGGTCCGGCGTCGGGCAGAGCAGATCGGGCGACGGGTGGATGTCCGCCGCGGCCCGATCGCGACCGACGAGATCGGGCCGCTCGTGGCGGTCGCCTACCCCGAGCGCCTCGCCCAGGCGAACGGCGGCGGCGGGTTCCGGCTGCGAGGGGGTGGCGGCGGTCAGGTCGAGGCTGCCGACCCCCTGGCCGCCTCGCCGTTCCTGGCGGTCGCGTCGGTGGAGCACGGGCCGCGAGGTCCCCGGGTCGCGCTGGCGGCGGATCTCTCCGCACGCGAGGTACGCGAGGCGGTCGGTGACGATGTCGAGGAGGCGACGGTGGTCGCGTGGGACGCCGGCCGCAACGACCTGCGGGCTCGCACCGAGATCCGTTCGGGGGCGCTCGTGCTCGGTGCGTCCGAAGGGCCGGCACCGGCCGGGCCGGAGACGACGGCCGCCCTCCTCGGCCGGGTGCGCGCCACCGAGGGCGGCGTGCTGCGGTGGACCGCCGGCGCCCGCACGCTCCAGGGGCGGCTCGCCTTCTTGCACGAGCTCCAGCCCGGGTCGTGGCCCGACGTGTCCGACGCCGCCCTGCTCGCGGCGCTCGAGGACTGGCTGGCACCGATGCTTCCCGGGGCAACCAGCCGCCGGGATCTCGAACGGGTCGATCTGTCGAACGCTCTTCGAGCCGGGCTCGACCACCGTGCCCGCCAAGCGATCGACGTTCTCGCCCCGACGTCGTTCACCGCGGCCGACGGCCGGTCGATCGCGATCAGCTACGACGACGGCACCCCTCGGGCGGCGGCGCGCGTCCAGGACCTGTACGGCCTGACCCTCCATCCGACCGTGGGCGATGGTGCGGTTCCCGTCGTCATCGAGTTGCTCTCGCCGGCTCGGCGACCGGTG
>Ga0255341_1005382_pt1 | contig 12652 bp, 14 predicted proteins | sample wastewater_treat_8_FD_192418 | JGI IMG/M metagenome (GOLD analysis project Ga0255341, IMG submission 192418) | Wastewater microbial communities from Lulu Island WWTP, Vancouver, Canada - plant12 | ecosystem: Engineered > WWTP > Wastewater > Unclassified | place: Canada: Vancouver, British... | reverse complement strand
ATAATCTAAAACTGAGTTTGTATTGTCTCACGCGGGCGTGGCTTAGTGGGAAGAACCTCTCGCTTCGCTCGAGAACCTTGCGATTGAGCCATAGTACTTCGTACTATAGCATCAATGGAAAGAAATCTTGCGATTGAGCCATAGTGCTCCGCACTATAGCATCAATGGTAAAGCGTCTGGTTTTGGTTAGTTTAAAGAATAAGTATTTGAATTACTTACGCGGGCGTGGCTTAGTGGTAAAGCGTCTCCTTCCCAAGGAGAAGATCGCGGGTTCGAATCCCGTCGCCCGCTCCAACTTATATGTGTCCATTTTGTAATATAGATAAAGAAAAGAATAGAATAATAAAATCAGGAAAACATGTGTGGGTTATTATGAGTAACCCTCGCCTAGTCGAAGGTCATCTTCTCGTGGTTCCAAAAAGACACGTTGAAAAACTTTCTGAACTTAATAGTGATGAAAAAGATGAACTGATAAATACCACAATTCAATTTCAAGAATTAATTCTTAAGAAATATGCATCCGGGTGTGACATAAGACAGAACTGCAGACCTTTTCAAAAAGAAAGCAAGTTAAAAGTAAATCATCTTCATGTTCATTTACAACCTAGAGAGTTATTTGACGATCTTTATGAAGTATCTCAGATTTATGAAAAAGAACTATTTAAAGACTTAAGTGATAAAGAGATTAAGAAGTTTACTAAATTGTTCTCGAATACCAAGTAGCATTTCCAGACTCGAGTGGTGCTCCAGAGAGGTTGGTAGGATTTTGTATCCTAACAAGCTATCTGGTAAGACGGGATGAGAATGCCGGAGCGAACAAAGTGAACGAGGCGGGGTTGCGTGCTTTAGAGACTCTTACGAATAAAATGAGTTAGAGTGTCTTAAGACACGTGACCGAATCCCGTCGCCCGCTCCAAATTTTTAAAATCCCATGAATCTTATATATTGATTTGGATTATTAAGATAATAGACTCTATATACTCCCCCACTCCGGATATTAAGTTTAGATCAAAAATGAGAAAGTTAAAAATTACACCTTCTTTTGTTAAGTCCTATATTGTTTTAGAAATGAAAAAAAAGGACTCATTCAAGAGAAAAGTTATCTATCTTTTTTAAGTCCTTTAACGAGCACAGCTCGAGTCAGTTTTAACTGACTAAGAGAAATTTAACACACTTGTTTTATGCCGTAAAATAACAAAATGTAGAAGTTTATATGAAAATATATATATAAATATACAAAAATATATTAGTTCTTATCAGGGAATACAGCGAATTTGGGTGATATAATATTTTTAGGTCGAATATTAAGTTTAGATTAAAAAACACACAATCTAAATGACTTTTAAACAAGCAGCGTACAAAATATTAAAAAACTCAAAAAAACCTCTACACAGTAAAACAATTACTGATTTGGCAATTAAAGATAAATTAATTGATTCAAAAGGTGCAACTCCGTGGGCTACCATGAATGCAATTTTAATCACTGATATTAATATTAATAATGAAAAATCCTTATTTAAAAAATCAGGTCCCTCAAAATTTACAATTAACGATAAAGTAAAATATATTGAGTTAAAACAAAAAGACAAGAAAACAATATTAAAAGAAGAGTTTGTAAAACATTCAATAATAAAATATCTCTCCTGCAAGGGTTGGGGTAACTTTGAATATGCGGATTTACACAAGAAAGGCGTTGACATAAAAGCAAAGAAGAATAATTATAATCGTTATATTTTTATTGAAACAAAAGGAAATTCCACGTTAAATCAAAGTAATGAGGTAGCATTTGTCTACTCACTCGGTCAGATAGTATCTCGAATGAAAGACTCAGGAACAACTAGGAACTATTACGGATTAGGTCTACCAGAACCATCAGCAAAAATTGCATTGAGAAGAATACCTTGGCAAGTTGCTAAAAAATTACTTCTCTATGTATTTTCTGTCAATGAAAATGGAGAGGTAGAAGAATATTCTTGGGCAGAGTTAAGGAAAATTGATCAAAAATCATGACCCTCTCAAAGTCAGACTACATAGCTTTTTTAGTCCATCCCGCCTACCTTTGGCTTAAAAAATATGAAAAATACAAACTCCCTCCAATAGACGAAGCCAAACAAGATATACTTGATGCCGGTAATTTATTTGAATCCTATGTTGAAAAACTCTATCCGGAAGCAACAAAAATAGGATTCGATAGAGATAACTTTGATACATACAAATCAATGCCAAAAAGAACCAAAGAAGCAATTGATTCGGGTGTAAATATAATTCTACAAGGCCGTTTAGAATCAAATAACACAACCTGTATTTTTGATGTTTTAAAAAGAGTTAAGGAAAATACATTTGATCTAATAGAAATAAAAAGCAGTAGCTCACCCAAACCCGAACACTCCTATGATTTAGCATTTCAAAAACAAGTATTAGAAGAAGCAGGACTTAATATAAGAAAAACATCAGTAATCCACTACAACAAAGATTACGTACGCCAGGGAGAAATTGATGTAGAAAAATTAACTACAGAAGTAGATGTAACTAAAGAAGTTAATTCCTTAAAAGAAATAACAAAAATACAAATCAGAGAAGCATTAAATGTGTTAGATCTCACAGAATGTCCAAATGTATCACCAAGATACATCAACCAACTACAAATAACAGAAACCGATTGGAAAGATTATTGGATGGAGATATTCTTTTACATCAAAAAAGACATCCCGGACTCAAGTATCTACAAACTATGTAGACTAAGTCCTGAATTAATAGCTACTTTAGAGGATATGGGAATAGAAGACATAAAAGATATTCCTGAAGATTTAGAAAACCTACATCCAAAACAACTAACTCAAATACAAACTACAAAAACAGGAAAAAGAATAATAAATAAAGAAGAAATTAAAGAATTTATTGAAAATCTTGAATACCCACTTTACTTTTTTGACTACGAAACATTTGCAAACATTATTCCCTTTTTTGATGGTACTAAACCATACCAACCATACCCATTTCAGTACTCACTTCATATCCAAGACTCCCCTACCTCCGAAGTGAAACACACCGAATACCTACATACTGAAAAATCAAACCCTATGCCACAACTAATAGAGAAAATGAAAAAAGATTTTGGAGATAAAGGGACAATCCTAACTTGGAACATGACCTACGAGAAAAAATGTAATGAAAGAATGGCGGAAATTTACCCAAAATATAGGAAATTTCTATTGGGATTAAATAAACGGATAAATGACTTAATGATTCTTTTTTCAAAACAATGGTTTATAGATAAAGACTTCCTTGGAAGTGCGTCAATAAAACAAGTACTACCTGTGTTAATACCCGAGTTAAGCTATAAAGAACTAGACGTTTCGGATGGAATGAAGGCAAGAAGATTATGGACACATACAGTTCTTGAAGATAAAAATACTTGGAATAAAGATGAAATATTTCAGGATTTAAGAAATTACTGTAAGTTGGATACGTATGCAATGGTGAGAATACTTGAAGAGTTAAAGAAGATTTAATTATATTTAAACCAAGAAAGGTTACTAAAAAAATCAAAAATTATTTCAAAAGTAGCTAGTTTCTTCTTTCCCGTCTTTCCCTTATTCTGTTGAAGCTAAATATATTACTCTTTAATCGCTCATTAAATATTTTTCCCAACTCATGGTTCATCACGTCGGTATCCCCTTCTATAGCTTTCTGAATATTTTCCATATTAAGGTGAGAAAATTCTCTTTCTCTCATTGATCTTCTTAAGTTACTTATAACCTCACCACATATGGATCTGTAATATTCTGTGTTGATAGTCAATACTAAATTGCTTCGTGAATCTGTATGTTCTAACAGATAAAGTGCACTGAATGGATTCCTATTTAACCTCCCATGTCCACAAAACTCAAATTTAGGTAGGGGGTATTCTAGAGAATTGATAAAACTATCATAATCATTTTTAAAGTAGGTATAAATAATCTCATCTATTAATACTTCTAAAATTAGAGAAAAAATCAATAAATCTCGTTGATAAACAGGGATGCCTATAAAGTGTTTCCTTTCTAAATGACCGTTAAACGAAACTGCATCACTAGTACCCCTACCCCCAAAGTCTCTTAGGAAATTTCTATGTAAACGTCTTAAGTCTTCACGATATCTTTTTGGGTAATATTCGTTCATTACCCTATTATATCAGGGTAAAAATTAAATAGTAACAAAACATACATATAAACATGGTATAATCTCTACACAACTGAATATTTCATTATCAAGAGTGACGGATAGAGATTCGGCTCGTTAAGCCGTCCGGCAACCCTAGGAACTTACTAGAAGGTGCCAAATCCGACCCGTAAGGGAAAGATAGTATTTGATTAATCCTTTCCACTTCGGAAAGGATTTTTTATGGAGGAAACCATGAATAAAATAATAATATCGCGTACAAATTTAGGAAAAATAGAAGAAAAAGAAATCTATGAACTTGAAAAAATAGATACCTTCAAATATGGATGTCTAGGTCAGGGAATGGGTATATCCGTGGCCCACTGTGTTCAAATGGGAATAAAAAATGTAGAAAATTTCTGGCACAGAGTATATGGTTATCAAATAATTAAAAACGAGACCCAAGAAAAAGAATTTTTAGAAGCAATGAAAACAGTAAAACCAGAAGTAAAAGGATACATCACAATAAAATTCTATGAACGTTTGGCAAATCAGAGACTTATGTTCATACCTAAAAGATTAAACATACCGGAGTACCCCAAGCTGAATAACTTTCCCTTAAATATAATGTTTCAAACAAACTCCTTAACTGACGATGGGAATCAAATTATTAATTCTGTCATCTACAATCCGGATCTTTCTACCTTCAGAGAAAAGAGGGGTGTACAAAGAATGAAGTACTACAACAGTCTAAGCACTGATAGAAAATTCTGGGTGGAAATTGAATATGATACTAAACGAGAATCTTGGTCAGGGACAAAGTACTGTGGTAATGAAGTATTAGGAATGGCAGACGCCCCAGATTGGGATAAGTTCTTCATACATCTGACAATGTTAGGGGTTGGTAACGATATTAGTAGTTAATTTAGAGGATATAACAAATATATAAGTAAAAAAGACGATGCTTTTAATGTTGATCTAGTCTACCCTGATGGTGATAAACTTAATAATGAGCGATGATTATTATGCTTACTATGTTTATTTAGATGCAGAGTTTGAAAAAGCACCCTGTATTATATTTGGCGATACTAATAATCCTATTTTATTGTGCTTTTTAAGCTCCTATAAGTCACTCCATGTAGGAGCATCATCAAACCACGGGAAAGTCTTCATTCATGTCTATAGCTTCCGATTTTGCCAAATTCCATTTTGTAGGCTTGATTTTTTTATAAACCCAACTATTTCATCGGGCACCGCTTCTGCCATATAAGAGACTGCTGTTGTAGCATCCCCATTACAATGGGTAGTAAGCCAATAAACATCGTGGTTCCTTAGCATATATTCGAGGAACTCCTTTAGATGATTTGCGGGACGCATATTATACATATCCGTGTTTATTAAGGTATCGTCAATGTCTAAATATATCTTCATATGAGTAATATTTATTATTACTCAGCTTTAGTGGAATTATCGTAGGCACTTTTAAGTACTTCTTGATAACTCCCATTACCATCAGATGACTTAAATTCGTACGAGTATGTGTATCCTGTAACAGCTGACATGTGATAGTTAGTCTCGATATTGTAGTAATTATTTGTTTTCTCGTACCTAACTCTTAGCGAGTTTCCCACCAACTCCCCAATATTTACCCATGTATCTCCCCTCTTTTGATAAATATAAAATGGACCGTTTCCTGAAGCACCGCGGATCATATTCTTACATACCATAGCAAAATATACTATTACTTCTTCTACCCCATCACCATTTAAATCAATATTTTTTGAAACGTCTCCGTAAGCTTCTTTATCTGATATTAAATATTTCGTGGAATCTTCTTTCATCTCACATGAAATAGATGGAGTTTCTTCTGCAACTTTTTTCAATATTAAATCAACTATTTCATCTGGTGTGGATTTAGTAGGAACCGAATAACTTTCGCTAGGAAAGGCAAAAAGATACTTTTGTGTTTCCTTTTTCTCATTGCTTGAAGGCTTCAACAAGGATTTTATTCCCAACATATTATCTATCAACACTATCTCCAACACTTGCATCAATAAAAAAGAAGCTCCAACTACCAGTAATGTAAAAATAGTGTTTAAATCCTTCTTTAGGTATTTTTCTATGAGTGTTTTTAGATTTAAAGCTGCAATAAATATAACCGTATGACCGATGAGATCAAAAAAAGAACCTCCTATAGCGTATTTTAAAATTATTCCTACTATAAATTGAAACAAAGGGTGGTAAAAAGTAACTTTTTCGATAGGTGGTAATAAAAAGATAATAAATTTGTTTTTCATAAATACCTCCTTGTATTTTTATATTATCATCCAAACATACTTAAATATATGGGTTACAATAGACTATAATAATGAGTAATGGACATCGTACTAAAGAAACCAAATCCAAATGAAGTTAATAAATACTTAAGAACGTGGGATTCACTAGAAAACTACACATTACAAGAAAGTAGTTTAAGGAAACTTTTCACTAATACTTATCCAAAAAATGTGTGTATGGATGATATTTTAATTAAAGTCTGCTCCCTAAATGATTTTTATAGTACAAACATATATTCTCCTTTCAAAGTGGCTAAACACATACATTCTTTAAACATAGACAACAGGCTATCTAAAGGTGATGAAAAGCTAGTAAACGATATCGCGAAAATAAAAGTAAATAAAGATAAAACAATGAATTTCTATTCATTTGCAACAAAATATTGTAGTCACCACCAACCACTTTTATATCCAATTTACGATAATTATGTAATTAAGGTTCTAAACTACTTTAATAAACAGGACAAATTTTCGAAATTCACTTTCCAAGAATTGAAAGATTATCCGAAATTTAAAAATGTCATTTTGGATTTTAGATCTTTTTATGGTTTAGATAAATTTAACCTAAAAGAAATTGATAAATATTTGTGGCAAGTAGGGAAAGAAAAGTTTCCCAGGAAATACTCCAGATAGAGTTTAAGGGAGCAATTTTCAATTAGACATTCTATATATGTCGAGATAACAATTTCTATTATCTGCTTTTTACATTTATCTGAAATACTATGTTCTTAGTGAACAGATATTTTATTAGTTTAATTAGTTTCTATTCAATTAAATTCAAATAATCGGGTATATTTTTAAGACAACTAGATTTTCGTCATGAATAATACTTTAAATGATCAGGATGATAAGTTACGTGAAAAAGCTCTTAAAATAATTTGTTCTGCTGGTCGTGTAACAAATGGATTATTACGAGCAAGGTTACATATTGGTTTTAACCTCGCGCAACAATTGATAGATGAGTTCGAAACAGATGGTCTGATAATCAAGAACGGTTGGGGTTGGGAAGTAGTAAATCACGAAAATAAGCCTTAGAAATAAAGAGACTAAGTCTATATGAAGTTAACAAATAATACTCAAAAAATGTTACTATAAAGTAGATATTATGGAAAAAGATCTTCTAGATAAACTGGAAAAAATAAATAAAGAATGTCCATTAATCCCCCACACCAACGCAGGAAGAATGTTTTCAATGGTTAGACGTATGAAAGCTGAAAAGGAAATGAAAATACCACAAGAGTTTCGTTCTGGTTTTGCAATCTCAGTAAAAACCGGAAAGCACACCAACGAGATGACTGCAGAAGAATGGAAAGAATTCTACGCAAGCATGGTTTCAAGCTTGAAAGAACAATATCCCGAGCTCTACGAACAGATTTTTAAACAATAATTTAGTATTTTTATACTGTCTCATTTCTAGCCCAGAGAGTATACTTTGATTGGGCTTCCAGATTCGACTGGTACTCCAAATATTTGAAATTCCGACCATTTCGCCTTCCTCATAGGAATTATTCTTTGCTCAAAATTTCCAAATTAATTTTTTCTTTGCCACTCAATAGAGAATTAAAAAAAGCACGTTTATTTAATATTCTATTAGGACCGAAACTTTCTATCGGATCAGAAATCAAATAGCCACCTTCCTCTGTACCATCATTTACAATCCCGTGTACAAGTATAGCGTGTAACGGTCTTGGAGGTATACTCTTATGCTCGCTACCTACCGGAAAACCTTCGTCCGGAATACCTAGTTTTTTACGTTCTTCAGCAATATTAATTTCAAGTATATTCTGAGGCGGTATAATTTTACTAATCACGTTTTTCTTCAACTTTTCAGAGTACTTCTCTTCCTGCTCTAGAGTCCAATATTGACGCGATCTATCTTTATTCCTTGATAAACTCATAGCAATGTAAAAACAGGCATGTTCATGTATTTGGCTACCATACTTCTTTTGAATTTCGTTTATCTTTTCGTAAAATCCTTCAAATGAAAAATTTTCCTCCATCACTTTATCTATGTCCTGCAAATCATTAAGTAAAAAATTAATTGCTTCTATCTCTGACGGCGGTATTTCAGATTTTAAAATTTCAAAGAGATAATTTTCTCCAACTCCTACCATTACAACTTTTCCTAACTCGATGCTTGAATCTATTTTTTGTGTTATTAGATCCGGGGATAATTCTGATAGCTTTATAGTGAATCTCTCCAATTTCATCTTTTGTTCTAAACCTTTATTAAGTTCTTCCACTATAAAATCTCTATCTGATTTATTTGTTCGCCCGATAACATCATGGGGTTGTCTTCTGTCCACACTTTCAATTAGATTTCTAAGATCAATAATGTCCTTCTTGCCTTCATTATTCAAAATATTATATGCCATTAATATGCACGCCGGACCACACCCCGATCCTAGTTCTTTTTCCTCAGGGACATAAGAACCTTCCTCTATTCTATTGCCTGAAACTAATGTTTCATCAGATTTGTGAACACATTCAGTTTCACTTTCATTTCCTTCTATAGTCATATAGACATTATACCTCGGCATATCTATTTTATGGGCGGTAGAATAAACGTCCGAAGATAAAGTTGCATTTCCAGATTCGATTGATGTTCTGACTATTCTTCGTATCCTAAATAATTGTTTACAGATTTGTCGACTAGCAGGTAAGTGAAATCTAATATTCTGACTAATTACTATTGTTTCAAGCATAAACTAAAGAATTGATACATAAAGTTGACAAATTTAAAACAATCTGCTATCCCACGCAAAATCTAAATAGAGAGGAGTTCAAAATGGCACCCAAAAACAGAAGTTCTATTGAAAAAGACCGGAAAGATGGTTGGAAACACAGCGTAACCTATGATAAAGAAACAAATAATAGGTGGAGTGTTGACACAAAAGATACCGGTCTGAGAGGAGTCGGTTCAAATTGGACCGAAGTCAGAGAACCACATCATACCGATCAGAATGATAATTCACACGATGATAACGTAAGATGGGGAGAATCTACTAAAAGCGAAAAGGACGATAACTCCGATAAACCGCAAAAGTAGAAGCTGGAAACGAGGCTAAAGTTTAATAAACTAAAGCCTCGTTAATTTTTTGCTACATAATTATATTAATTCAAAAACTTAAATTAAAAGAAAATTTTTAATTACTCCCTAACAACTAAAAAATCTAATTACGTAAATTGAAATTTGCATACTTTTATAACAAGTAATAATATAGTCCTCAAAATCAATGGACAAAAACTTAAAATCATATTATACCGAAATAGACACAAAGGATCCGATAATAAAATCGGCATTAAAGTTTGCCTATAAAGCACACTTGAATCAATTCAGAAAATCCGGTGAACCTTATATCTCACACTGCGTAGAAGTTTATAAGATTTTAAAAAATTGGGGTGTGGAAAATAGAAATTTATTGGTAGCATCACTTCTACACGACGTAATAGAAGACAGTCATGTAAATAAAGGGTTAATAAAAGAAAGGTTTGGAAGCGAAGTATACAAACTCGTTGAAAGTGTAACTCAAATAAAATTTGGTGAATATAATGAGCGTGATAGTAATACATTAAAGAAAATCATGCACAATTCTTTACTTGATCCTAATGTTTCTATTCTAAAATTGGCAGATAGAATTCACAACTTAAGTACATTACAATACATGCCCGCAGACAAACGTGAAAAAAAAGCTAAAGAGAGTTTAGAAGTATATGCTAAATTAGCTGAATCCTTAGGTCTTTGGATAATAAAAACAGAAATAGAAGACTTGTCTTTTAAGTATCTATCGTTTGAACGATATTCTCAGGTAAAAACAACCATCGATAATGATGAAAGATTATCTAAAGATGAAGTAGAAAAATGGATTAAAAAAATAAAAATTATATTATTTGAAAAAAAAATTAGAGGCGAAGTAAATATCAAGAAAAGCGGTTATTTTCACGCATATCAGAAACTGAAACAATACTCAGTAAGAGGCATTTCCTCAAATGAAAACTATAGAAAAATAAACGATATTGTAAGTTACAGAGTAATAGTAAAATCGGCAGAAGAATGCTACAAAACTCTCTATGCCATTCATAGAGAACTGGGGGATTTAGTAGACTACGATAGATTTGACGAATTTATCGGAGGTAATAAGAGAATCAATGGATATGAAGCTTTACAAACAACTATAAATACCAACTTCGGATCGATTGAAATCGCAATTGTCACAGAAGGCATGGAAAATTTTAACAATTGGGGATATTTGTACAATTTAAAGAAAGGTATAAAGCATCCCAACTATAATCTTAAACTCCTATTTACACCAGAATACGATTTAATATTTCTACCGGAAAATGCTCGGGCCATAGATTTTGCTTATGCAGTAAACAACAAACTGGGAGATAATTCTATAAACGTAGAAATAGATGGAAAAATCAAGGAATTAGATTATATTCTGGAAAATGCAGACGTAATAAAAGTTATAACAGGGGACAGAAAAAAAGAACTGGATGAATATTTATCTACTATATGTTTACCTACAACGAAAAACCTAATTCAAAAGAAATTGATAAATAACGAAAGATTAAAATCAATAGCTGAAGGGGAGAACATATTGGAAAATCACCTTTCTCCTCGGGGAATATTTAACTTAAGAGATATCGCAGAAAATGTTATGTGTGAAATAATATATGCTCTGGGATGTGAAAATACTGACGAGCTATATTATAGGGTAGCAAATGGATACTTAAATATAGAAAAATTAGACAATTTATTAAATGAATATGGAATCACCAAAAATAACTTGAAATGGGTGTCTATAAAAATTAAAGGTTATGACAAGTCAGGAGTTCTAAAAATAATTACTGACGTTATAAGTAAATATAACGGCAACATATTGAAAATAATCTATCAAAGAAAAAATAAAGATAAAGATGGTGATTACTTTTATCTAAGAATAGTAGTAGAAAATATTAAACCAGATGAGATGGAAAATTTTAGAAACGATTTAGAAAAAAAGACCTCTCCCCTTGAATTAGAAATAGCTTAAGCGTAAACGATACAACACAACATAAAGTCAATATCCCAAATAGTAATAGTTTATCTAAATAAAAAAAGAGCTCCTGAAGAACAAAATGTAGAATCAGGAGCTCAAAAGCATTTTTACCAAAAAAAGTTTAGAGCAACCGCGATATTTCCAACTATCCAAGATAGGACCATTGCAGGAAAGAAGTTTCCTGTACGAAAACTGTTACCATCATTACTCTTTAGCATCCCGGAAACCGATAAACCCATAGCCATAATTATAACTCCCCCAACTGCATCCATGAAGGATATTACCGGTCCTGAAAACGTACCCTTAATAAATGGGGCCAAGAAACCTACGATAAACTGAAAGATAAAAACAGGGATAGAGGAAAAAATCACCCCGCTTCCCCAGTTCATCGCAAATACGAAAGAAGCAACGGAATCTAACACACACTTCACAATTATGAAGGTTACTATTCCATCGATACTTTCATGAATAGGTCCCATAATTGAAAGGACACCTACCAAAGACACGTACGTTGCATAAGCAGCAGCCCACCCAAAAGTTCTTCCGGTTTCAAACTTACTTCTATCGATACTTTCCATCCACAGGGCTAACCGACTTTTCTTAGAATCTCTAGCCTCATCAAACTTGTCATTAACCAATTTTTCGAGTTTAACGTCAATGTTAGACCAAGATCCCAAACCAGCGCCCAAAACCAAAGTGCAGAAAGCCAATAAAATCATTGACTCTCCATTAGGACCAGCACTAAAAACCTGAGGAAAAGAAGCAAGTCCTACAGCAGCTGCAGTAATAGCAACAGCTTTTAACATATACTCAGAAACTCTGGATAGAATTTCCTTGTTTTTTTCAGTTCCTATCTTACCAGCAAATATCCCACCGATAGAGAAAAAAACTATCAACAAAGGATCCACCACAAACGAAAACCACAACCACTCTACTTCCATTTTGATCTCCTCTCTAATCTAATATTGTTTTTTATTTTCTTTCTGAACCGAAATCTTCTCATATCGCATACTATTTAACTAGAATCTATAATCCAGATACATGAGAATACGCATCCTTTCTAATGTCTCGGCAGCAATTTTTCTGGCATCATGAACACCCTGCTGCACAATAGCATTTAAATCCTCCCGCTCA
>Ga0255341_1005375_pt1 | contig 12666 bp, 12 predicted proteins | sample wastewater_treat_8_FD_192418 | JGI IMG/M metagenome (GOLD analysis project Ga0255341, IMG submission 192418) | Wastewater microbial communities from Lulu Island WWTP, Vancouver, Canada - plant12 | ecosystem: Engineered > WWTP > Wastewater > Unclassified | place: Canada: Vancouver, British... | reverse complement strand
AACCAGAATACTTTTTAGATTCTGCGGTGGGTACCGCTATTGAAACAATTGGAAATATATTAATTAAAATGGATGCTGTTCTTAATAAAGAAAAACCTGATGCTTTCTTAGTGCTTGGTGACACTAATAGTTGTTTAGCCGCAATCGCCGCAAAACGCAAAAAGGTTCCTATCTTCCACATGGAAGCTGGTAACAGATGTTTTGATCAAAGAGTTCCAGAAGAAACAAATCGTAAGATTGTTGATCATATCGCAGATATTAATATGCCTTACAGCAGCATTGCTCGCGAATATTTACTAAGAGAAGGAATACCCGCTGATAGAGTTATTAAAACAGGAAGCCCGATGAACGAAGTTCTAGAGTCACGAATTAAAGAAATTAATAATTCAGATGTTCTAAAAAGATTAGGTCTTAAAAAAGGTGATTACTTCTTAGTTTCTGCACATAGAGAAGAAAATGTTGATTCAGATAATCTCTTAAATTTAGTGGACACACTTAACACCATAGCGGAAATATATAAATTACCTATTATTATTTCCACACATCCTCGCACAAGAAAGAAACTAAATGAAAAGGGTATTGTATTTAATCCATTAATCCAAACATTAAAACCACTCGGCTTTATTGACTACAATAAATTACAAATAGAATCTAAAGCTGTCTTAAGTGATTCAGGAACAATAAGTGAAGAATCTTCTATTCTAAAGTTTAATGCTTTAAATATTCGAGAAGCACACGAAAGACCAGAAGCTTACGAAGAAGGCGCCGTCATGATGGTCGGTGTTAATAAAGAAAGAATATTACAAGGATTAAAGATTTTAGAATCTAGAAATCCGAATGTAATTAAAACACCGCTAGATTATCAAGCCACTAATGTATCAGAAAAAGTATTGAGCATTATTGTTGGATATACCGATTATGTGAATACTAATGTGTGGAAAAAATCTAAATAATACAAAGATTTTGAGCATTTGACATTATCACTCTTTTTTATAGCGGAGAAGAACGCATATTATTTTTCTAATAAATATTAAAGATTTTATTAAATGACATGACTAATAAAAACCAAACAGATTTGAACACTCCAAATTTTTCATGATTTCGGAAAACCCTATACTGATATTTCACCATTTTAAATTTATTAGAAGAAACTGAAATACTCCCAACCCGATATACAGCAAGAAACGCATCTAATCTATACGCAACAGTTCCATTTCTTGTTGCATCTAGCCACGCTCCATAATCTTCACGTTTCTCACAATCTAATGGCATTAATATTTTTCCGGTTTGTTGTGTATCATACATAACCGTTAAACACCCCATAACATTTCTTCTTAAAAGTGATTTATATGTAGCTTTATCTTTTTTAAGCCTTAATTCTTTGTACTTACCTTTATTATCCATCACATAATAATTGGTGTATGTTAACGCATAATTACTGTCCTTCATAAATTTAAGTTGTAGTTTAAGTTTATCTTTCAACCATAAGTCGTCAGAATCTAAAAATGCAATAAAGCGCCCTTTAGCGTAATTAATCCCAACATTTCTTGCTACGGCGGCACCACTATTTTTCTCTGTTCTTAAAACAACAACTCGCGAATCTCCTTTTACCATGTTTTGAATGAATTCAAAAGAATCATCTGGTGAATTATCTTCTATAATTATCCATTCCCAATTTGAAAATGTTTGTTGCTTGATACTTTCGTAAGTTTCCCGAATAGTACTTTTGCACTTGTAAGCTGGCGTAATAATACTTACTTCAACATTTTGTGATTTCATAATTCATAACCATTATACATAAATTTAACAACTAAACCTAAACGATTAATGTTGTTGTACATTAATATCAACATAAATTTTTAAAATGCGATATTTTTATTTTTTACTCTTTTATTTAAGGAAAGTATTATTTGCAACCTTTTGCAAAATAATCTTTAAAAGATTGTAAATTATTGTCTTTATCAGAAATTATTAAATTTTTCACACCACCAATTTCATGGAAAGGCCAATCAATACCAATATCCGGGTCATCAAACATAATCCCGCTATCGTTTACACCGTCAAAAGGAGCAGCACATTTATAAGAGACAATCGAATCTTCTATCACTAAATAACCATGACCAAAATGAGCGGGTATTAACAATTCTTGCAAATTTTCACCAGTTAGATAAAAACCCATCCATTTTTTAAATGTTGGGGATTCTGGTCTTAAATCTACGATGACATCAAAAATTTTTCCAGAGACACATCTTACTAATTTTGGTTGGTGATTTATCTCTTGAAAATGAATAGCTCTAATAACCCCGCGGTGAGAAATTGTATAAAAGACTTCCGCTAAATCAAATTTAATACCATTTTTAATAAATAGTTCCTTAGAGTAATCTTTGAGAAAACCACCTCTATTATCCTTAGCAAAAAAAGGATTAATTAAATAAGCACCTTGCAAAGGTAATTCTTCAAAACTAAACTTTTTTATCATTGTTTTTGCTCCTGTTTCAAAATCCATTTATGTGTTTTTTTAATACCTTCTTCAAAGGAAACACTTGGTTTAAAACCACAATCCTTTTCAATTTCGTGCGTTGAAAAAACATCTACATCTAAATTTACACCAGTAAAAGGAATATCGCCAAAAATAGGTTTAGCATCTTTATCACATGTATAAACTAGTTTTTCTAAAAATCCTTTTAAGGGTCCAGCCTTTCCGCTCCCTATAACATATGACTTATTTTTAATTCCATGTAAACCTAATAAGTAAAAGGCATCAGCAACATCATCTATATATATAAAATCATAGTTTTGAACTCCAGAAGTAAATTGAAGCGGTTCTTTATGAATACATTTTTTTATAGTTGTATTTATTAATCTTGGTGAAGCTTCGCCGACACCAAATGTATTAGTGATATAAGCCCAAACTAATTCAATATCAATTTTATTTGAAATAATTTTACAAAGAGAATGAGCTAATTGTTTTCCAATTCCATATATGAATGATTCTTGTGGTTTGGTGTTTTGTGCATACACAACTTCTAATGCTTCAAACTCCATTATCGAACCAGCACAAACCATTTTTTTGCAACCAATTTTTTTAGCAGCCTTTAATAATTCAACTGACATTTTCGCGTTATTAATTTGACAGTCAATATCAGTTCTAAGCGGACCAGCAGAACCAATCCATGCAAAATGAAAAATAGTGTCAACATTTTTATCTTTAAAATAATTTATGAAATCAAAATTATTAAAAATATCTAACTTTGTATAAACGAGATTCTCGTTTGATAAATCTAGTCTTGCAGCAGGATTATCAACTATATCAACAGCATATACAAATATTCCTTCACTAAGACACTTTTTAACAACAGCAGCACCAACAAATCCAGCTGCACCTGTAACAATTACCTTATTCATTAAAGTACTCCATAATTTGTTTTTTAGTTAAATTAATTAAATCATCATTTTTTCTCCAAGCATCATACCATTCAGCCGTCATTTTTACTGCCTCTTCAATATTAATTTTTGGAGTCCAATTGAACGTTCTTTTTATTTTGTTATTATCCAATGATAAAAAAGCAGCCTCGTGAGGACCATTATCACTTTTGATAATAAATTTAAATTCTCCATCAAAATATTTTGAAAACAATTCAATTAGATTGATTGTTGATGAAAAATCACAACTATCTGGCCCTATGTTGTAGGCGCCACAGAAATTTTGATTAAAATATTGTTCTTTAGCAATTAGCAAATAGCAAGCCAAAGGCTCAAGTACATGTTGATATGGTCTAGTAGAATGTGGATTTCTAATAATTAGCGTCTTTTTTTCATTTAATGCTCTAGCCGCATCTGGAATAATTCGATCTTTTGAAAAATCACCACCACCAATTACATTGCCGGATCTAGCTGTACTTACTGGGATATTTAGATTTTTAAAAAATGATTTATTATAGGAATCCGTGACAAGTTCACTACAACTTTTTGAGTTACTATAAGGATCATACCCATTTAATTTTTCGTTTTCTTTAAACGGATGATCAGGTATATCATCATTTTCATATACTTTGTCAGTCGTAACATTTAAAAATGATTTAACACAAGAATGCTTTCTAACGCACTCACAAATGTTCACAGTTCCCATTACATTAACATCGTATGTATAAACCGGTTCAGAATATGAAACTCTAACAATAGGTTGAGCTGCTAGATGAAAAACAATTTCTGGTTGATATTTCTCAAATACTTCATTTAACTTCCTTAAATCACGTATATCTGCAATGATTGAAACCATTTTATCTTTCAAGTTTAAATAAGTGAATAGATTCGGTGTTGTTGAAGGTTCTAAGGAATAGCCAATAACTTTCGCCCCCGCTAAAATAAGAATTTCGGATAACCAAGAGCCTTTAAAACCAGTATGGCCAGTTATTAACACTGTTTTATTTTTATAGAATGATAAGTCCATTTTAGTCCTCCCATTTTTTCCAAGGAGCTTTTCCAGAATTCCATAATCCTTCTAATTTCTCCTTTTCTCTCAATGTATCCATACATTGCCAAAACCCTTTGTGTGTATACGCCATTAATTGTTTATTATCTATCAATGTTGTCATCGGTTTCTTTTCTAGAACCGTTGTATCATCTTCAATACAATCAAAGAAAGCTGGTTCAAACACCATGAAACCAATGTTAATTAAGTCTCCATCAAGATCTGATTTTTCTCTAAAAGCCACTACCTCGTTTTTTTCAATCTCAAGAACACCTTTATTTTGTCCGAAGTTATAAACCGAAACAGTGCCTATTTTCCCATGCGACTTATGATAATCAAGCAATTCTTTAATATTAATATCTCCAACCGCATCACCATAAGTAAGCATAAATGTTTCGTTTCCAACATAGTCTTTTACTCTTTTAACCCTGCCACCGGTTTGAGTGTGTAACCCAGTATCTACTATCGTTACTTTCCATGGTTCCGTGTGTTTTTCATGAATAATCATTTTATTCTTAGAAAAATCAAAGGTAACATTGGATGTTATTAATGAATAATTTTCAAACCATTTTTTAATAAAATCTTGTTTATATCCCGCGCAAATTATAAAATCATTAAAACCATAAGAAGAATATAATTTCATAATGTGCCATAAAATTGGCATTTCACCAATTTCAATCATTGGTTTTGGTTTAAATTGTGATTCTTCAGAAATGCGAGTCCCAAAGCCGCCTGCTAGTATAATAACTTTCATAATATTATCCTTTTCTTTTTTATATCATATACAAAATAGTATAACATTTAACTGACTCATTAAATAGCAATAAAGTGCTACTCACTTAATAAAGGTTCACTATAATTTTTCTTAGAAAAGTAGATTTTTTTATTTTTAAAACTAAGTGTATAACACTTATAGATGGGGTAGTCAATCAGCGAAAAGGCAAGCGGAATTAAAAAGTATTCAATTTTTTTTCTAAATACAATAAGAAAAATTTGGAACACAAAAATATATAACAAACTAAAAACCGCTAATTCCTTTTTCTGCTTTTTCCAATTTTTAATAATGGGATATAAAAGTAAAATCTCAAAAGCAGCAAAGCCCAAAATTCCAAAAGATGCTAAAAGTTCAATAAAGTTATTATGAGAAAAGGCATCTTTTCCCATTGTATAAAACTGAACTTGATTATATCCATATCCAAATATTGGTTTTGATATAAATAATCTAAGACCATACATTGCTAAATGAGTTCTTTCTAAAAAGGAGTGATCAATTTTCCCGCTTTCAGAAAAAACCAAGTTATACATATTTATTAATCTTGTTCTAAAATAAGACATAAATGGTAGTTGTAAAGATACTATAAACAACAAAAACATTGCAAAAATTGCAATTGTCACAAATATCCTTTGTTTACCTTTCGTCATATAAAACAGTAGCGCAGCAGACAAGACAATCAACACTAACAAATTAGAAATTGATCCAGTTAATAACATAAGTACAAGAAATAAAAATGTTGAAATTATGTAGATTATTTTATTTTTGCCCTTAACTTTAATGATGAATATTTCAGATAAAATGACAAATGTCGCCAAGTTCTTAGCTAAATCATTTTGATCTGAAAAATCTCCACCAAGTCTTTCATTAAAGCGTAAATGAATGACATCATCAAAATAATAAATTATAAAATAAATAGCAAAAAATATACCGCCTAATATAATCAATTTATAGACATTGTGTTTTTCTTCTTCGTTTAAGGTGATTAAAAATTGATAAAAAATAATTCCAAAGATAGATAGTAAAAGAATTGTTCGCGGAAAATCTATTAAAGTGAAATTTGTTAATTGCGAAATTAATACGGCAAGAACAAAAAAGCCAAGCAATAAAGAAAAAACATCAAATACAAATTTATGATATTTAATTATAAAAAATAAAATTAATAATGTTTCAATACCGTATAAAATAAAAGCAAGAGAATTGTATGGTTTTCTATCTGACATAATTAAGAAAAAAGTCATAAGGGGAATCAACGCAAAAATTATAGACTTTAAAGTAGTTTCCAATGAAGAAAATTTAGCTTTCATCTTAATTGTTAGTTTCTTAAACATAGTTACTCCATATAAAAACATTAAAAATAGAAACTAAAAATGCAATCAAAAAAATCAAATTTCCGATTGAATTAAAAAATTGATACAAAATATAGCGCTCAATTTTAAAAACCATTAGTAAATTAAAAATAATTTGACCAAAAGAAAATATTGCAAAAGGTAGAAGGATATAGGCGATTTTAATAAACGGGGTCATTTTTTCATAAAAATATTGAAATGAAAATATTAAAGCGAAAAAAGAAGAAAATGCTAAAAATAGAAAAATTATATTACCGCTTGTATGATATTCATTTGACATTGAATTTAAAACATCTGTCTCCTCATATATTAATCCTTGCTCATTATAGAGAGAAATATTTAGACCCGTCATTGCATAATCATACCCTATAACCGAATTAAAAAACTGATCAAGATTTCCATAATTTTTTCTAATGTCAAAAACATATGTACTTCCTTTGCTAAAAATATCATAAGAAAAGGTTATGACAGAGTCTTTGAACCAAAACTCAAAAGATTTAGAGTAGTCACCATATATTTTAGTTTGAACTTTTTTTTGATAATCATTAAACATGTAAGAGTGGGCATTATCCAAATATATCCCATTAACAGAGAAAGTGATATCTGTGTTATTTTTATATTCGCGACTTGAAGCTGTGAATGTAAATGTGTCATCTATCAACAGTTTTTGAAAAGCTTCTTCTAAAGATTCGTATTCAGCAAAACGAACATCATTATTAACTATCTCTTTAGCTTGAGAGGCAGAAATATACGCTCCAAGGTCAGCGCCATTCTTGGCGGTGATTTTAATAGGAGCATCATCGAATCTAAAAAGTGGTAGCCCAAGACTCTCCATAAAGTGAAAGTCATAAAATGTAGACACTTGTAACAAATTAGTTTTTGCGTAAACTTCATTTGTTGTCCCATAATCAACATCATAATTTATGAATCCATCTTCATTAGAGCTAACTAAAAAAGAATTATAATATCTATACTTCCCCTTAGTCTTTTTTTGTAAATCTAACAATTTGTTATATTCTTTTACTGAGCCTGGGGAGGGACTGTAAGATAAAGAGCCGTGTAAAAAATTTGTATTTTCTTGTGATTTTACCTTCGCGTCTAAAGACATAAGAGCTGCGTATGCGGTAGTAGAACTTTTTGAAGCGCCATATAAATACGAAAAAGAAATCCCTAAAATACTTAGTAAGGAGTTAACAACAAACATTAGTCCTAAAAAAAAGCGTTTATTTTTCATAATTAAGACAGTAATTAATTACTGATAATTAATTTTAGCAAACTCATAGTAGAAAATCAAAAAAAACAAACGGTTACAAATTAGTTTTACATACTGATGACTTTTGTTATTACAAATAGTCTAATGTTTTTCAAATTTATTCTTTGATTTTTTTAACTTTATAAATTAATTCTGTATGTTTCATTTTTTTGTTTCTTGGTAACACGAGGTTAATCATTGTTTTCACGAAATTTTTTGTTGAAATTTTTGCTTTAAATAAACGTATATCAGGCCTTATTTTTTTGTAATAAGAAAAATCGCTTATACGACTATTAAAATCAGCAAACTTTGCATTTTTAGTACTATTTCTAAATAATGATTCATTGAATTTATCTACTTGACTAACATTAAAGTTGTTATTAGTGCACATTGATTTCACTACTTTTTTCCCTTTTTTTGTAAGTGGAATCATTAATGACTTATCGAAATTAGACTTTACATCAGCGTTTAATTTGGAAAGTCCCCAAAAATCACCAATTATAATGTCACTCAATCTGTTGTTTCGAAAGTTACAATCATAACAAGATTTACGATAAATTGAATATGAATGAAAAGCGGCATAATATGGATTAAATAAGAATGAACCAACTGTTTTATACATGTGCCTATTCTTGCGAAAAGTGTATACAAAATTACGATTATCTTTTTCGTGTGCAATTTTATGTCTAAATGAAAATGACTTGATACTACCTTTTATAATTCTATTTTCATGTTCAATACATTTATCAAAAGCCCATTGACTTGGGACTCCGTGACATAGTAGTTCTATTAAAAGCACTTTTTCTTGTTCGTTTTTACTTAGAAAAGTTCTAACAGCAGCAACTTGACATGGCGTGCCAGAAAATACAACATTATAGTTATTCTGTAAATCTTTCTTAATTAAAGCATAAATATCCTTTGAAACATAAGACTGGACATATTTTGAACCTAGCATTTTTTTTAATTCTTCAATATTTGTAATTCTTTTGTGAACTACTTTTAAGCTATCCCAACACGCTCCATATACAGAAGAATTACCTTTTTTTAAAAGATGTTCTGCGATAGTTTGAAAAGCTCCGCCAGATGATGATAACTTTAACTTTGACCATTCGGTTTCAGCGTATAAATAGACATTATTTTCAAGGTCTACCGTAATTCCCTTTGCTTGAGCTGGACATTTTTGCTTACAGAGACCACATTTTATACATTTTTGTTCATCTATATGCGGATATAAAAAGTGCTCTCTATTTTCATCAGCGACAATTGAAATAGCACCAGTTGGACAAATGAATGAGCATAACCCACAACCAGTACAATTTTTTATTTCTTTAACTGTGTTTTTCATAATAAATCCATGTTTTAAAGGGTTCGTTCATCAACAAAGGTAAATTCTTCTATACCGTCATATCTACTTTCAATTGGGGGTAGTCTCATATAATCATTATATAGTTTTGATAAATATTTCTCGACTTCTTGGGGACTATTATATTCTTTGTTTTCAAACATAATCCTTCCAGGAACACCATATATTTCTTTAGGCATTTTTTGTTTTTGGTAAGAATAGCGACTTGACATACTTACTAAAAAATCAGATTCAAAACTATTATATTTAATTTGGATCTTTTCTAGTTTTTTTCCTAAATATTTATAAGAAATAATTTTCAAACAAAATGAAATAATTTTTCGCATGGTGTTTTTAAATTTTGATGCATTTTCAAAAAATTGGCCCTCTTTGTAATAGAATATTTTTTTAATTCGTTTTAAGTCTCGAATTTGTTTTTCTTGTAATTTTTCATCATTAGGTGCTTTATCCAAAGGAAATATATCAAGGAAAAACCCATTATGTTTTATTTTATTGTCAATATGGGCTAATCGTTTTCTAATAACTCTTGTGCCCTTTAATCTAAGTAGTGCATGTGTTGAATTATGATATTTCTCTGTATCATAATCCTCATAAAAAAAGTCTTCCGACGGATTGGTTAAATAATATTCTTTTAACTTTTGATAATCATTGCGTGGCATTGCAATATCTAAATCAACATCCCAAGGAATGAATCCGCCGTGTCTTACTGCTCCTAGAAGGGTTCCTGCGATAAGATAATATGTAAGATGAAGTTTCTTACAAACTCTATCTATTTCATCAAGTAAAACTATTTGTTTAAGTTGATAATTTCGAATATCTTCTTTTTTCATTGTTATTTATTCACTTTTTCCCTTAACATCGAGGATGAAATTCCTTTAGTGTGTTTAATAAAAATAACTTGTACTCCTACTTCTGCTAATTTTTTTTCTATTTCATTATACATTCCCGTCCCCTTCCAATCATCCCCGTGGAAAAGAGCGTTGAATTTGTATTTTTTATACGCCTCCAATTTATCTAGACTAGTTTGCGGAACGACTAAATCTACATATTTTATTGCCTCAACAATTGCCTTTCTGCTCTCATAATCAATTACAGGAGTTCTCCCTTTATAATTTTATACGACCTCATCAGTTGAAACACCAACGATAAGAAACTCACATTGTTCCTTGGCTTTTTTTAAAATATTTAAATGACCTACATGGAACATATCAAATACGCCTGTAGTATACCCAACTTTAAATTTACTCATTTTTCTCTCCTTTAAAATCAGCAAATAATTCATAATACTCTTTAGCACAACTTTCCATTGAAAATTGTTTTGCATAATTTGTATTAAATTCTGATATTGTTTTGTATCTATCTATATTTTTTAATATTTTGCTTACTATTTCAACAAATTTCTCATTATCATTAATATTAAATAGAAATCCATTTTTTGGTTCGTGAATAACATCTGGAATACCGCCGGTATTACTCGCTACTACGATACATCCAGAAGCCATACCTTCAATTAAAGATAAGGGATTTGCTTCAAAAAGAGAACCAAGAGCAATGATTTTAGAGTCATTTACCACCTCATAAGGTTTATATAAAATTCCAGTAAATTCTATAAAGTCATTAGCGTTTAATTTATTGCAATATTGTGTCATTTCTTGAAGCAATGGACCCCCTCCAACTAAAGCAACTTTTAAGGAAGGGACTTTATCTTTTAACTTAATAAATGAATCAATAAGGAATTTGTGATTTTTTTCTGGAGAAAATCTCCCAACAACGACAACATCATACTTTCTTTTATGAACAGGGATATTATTTTTGTTATTGGTTAAATCGGTTCCATTATAGACAACAGGTACATTATCTTTTTTATAAAATCTTGCTGACACTTCCGCTAATTGTTTAGTAATAGCAACAGGAATATAATTTTGTTTTTTGAAAATGCGTTTATACATAAGTCTAACTAAAGGATGACTACATTCTTGTTCTGGAATCAAATGCATTGTATGAAAAACCTTAATTGACTTTTTGTAATTAGTCTTTCGTAAAGCTAAAAAAGTTTGAATTAGAGCATTATTTTCAGTATGGATAACATCGGGTTTGAAATTTAAAATAATTTCTCTAAGTTGTTTAGCGTTTTTAAAATCAATTTGTCCTTTTCTATCCAAAATAACAAAATCTATATTGTTTTGTTTTAATTTTGAAATAAAGAAATCACGATTTTTTTTGTATAAAATAACAACTTTAAGCTCAGCAATTTTTGATATCTCGATACAAAAATTTGTCGCAAATGTTTCAGCTCCGCCCATTGGAAAAAGAGAACTAATCACCTTTAATATTTTCATTTAAATAACCTTTCACAATCATAATGACTTTTAATTACCCTTTTTAATCGCTAACAAAAACATTAACAAAATCTTTATAAATATATCAAAGAATTTTATACAGAATGAACAAGCATGTTATGTAAACTATTAATCATTCCGCAGTATAGTTTAACATAAACAAAATTGTTAATCACTCATAAATAAAATTCTTAATATACGAAAAAGCAAAAGTAATTCAAAACCAAACACATATTGTTAATGTAGTATCTTGGTAAAAGTATATTAATCAGTATAAAATTTAAAACCAAACTTTTTAAGAATTCGTTTAAAAAAAGATTTAGTCTTTTTGGGAATTAAAAGGCTTAATTTAAATCTTGTTTTATATTTTGCTTCCTCTAATAATGTAAGTTTTTTCCTGTTAGTTTTTAATAAACCATCTTTTTTAACTTTTCTATATGTTTTTCTAAAAAACTTTCCGCGTAGTAGACCGTGTTCAAACGGTAATTCTTTCCCTAATGTAGCGTAACAAATATAGTTATTATCAATTGATAGTTTGTGCATATAAACTTCAAATTGCCAAGGATTCATGTCTTCTTCGGATATCTTGCTTAGAGATGATTTTCGCCAAACACCTGGTTGTAAGTTTATAGCGTAATTAGTATCCAAGTCTAATTTATAAAGTTCCATATTAGGAATCATTTTTTTCTTTTTTTGTTTCGGTATCTCAAACAGCCTAACATAGTCTACATTGTTACCATCCATAAATTTAACAATCGCATCAATCTTTTCATTGTTTATTCTCTTTGTAATAAAATAATCATCTAAAATTAGAACAATAAAATCTGATTCAATTTCTTTTAGTGCGTAAAAAACCCTTTGAGAGAAAGAATCGGTAGGCACCACAATTGTTTTGATATCATGTAAATGTTTCTCCTTTACATTATCAGTGACAATAAAAGTGTTCGCATAAATTTCTGGCCAATTATTTTTCAAGTAATGAATAGAAATTGGCCATAGATCTTCGTATTTGTAATTCGACAAGATTACAAGACTATATTTCGGCATAACTTATTCCTCTTTGACTATTTCATTGTACTAACTTTTTACTATTTTATATAAAAATATAAAGAAAATATAC
>Ga0255341_1005354_pt1 | contig 12727 bp, 14 predicted proteins | sample wastewater_treat_8_FD_192418 | JGI IMG/M metagenome (GOLD analysis project Ga0255341, IMG submission 192418) | Wastewater microbial communities from Lulu Island WWTP, Vancouver, Canada - plant12 | ecosystem: Engineered > WWTP > Wastewater > Unclassified | place: Canada: Vancouver, British... | reverse complement strand
TTTCCTCGCCGCAGACATAGCCGCCGCTGCCTTCATCGATGACCACATCAAAGCTGAAGGCGCTGCCGAGGATGTTTTTCCCCAAAAACCCATAGTCGCGCGCCTGGCGCACCGCTTCCCGGATTTTGGCGAGAGCCGCGGGATAATGGGTGGAAACATAGATGAATCCCTTTGATGCGCCGACAGCGTATGCCGCTATGATCAGTCCTTCCAGAACCGAATGGGGATCCCCCTCCATCATGCTGCGGTGCATGCCGATATCCGGATCTCCCTCACTTCCGTTGGCCACCACATACTTAATATCTCCGGCAGCCTCACTGCAGGTCTTCCACTTGGTGCCGGTGGGAAAGCCGGCGCCGCCCCTTCCCCGGAGGCCCGAGGTAACAACCTCCTGGATAACCTGGGTGGCCGGTATGGCCAGGGCCTTGACCAGCGCGATGTACCCGCCGAAGGCGATGTATTCATCAATGCTTTCGGGATTAATCAGGCCCACGTTGCGCAGGGCGATTTTCTGCTGCTTCTGGTAAAAAGGATACGCGCGGTATTCCGGCAGATCGCCAATCGCTTGGGGCGCCCCGTCAGCGGCATAGGGGATCGCTTCTCCGGCAATTATATTTTCCTCGGAGTCGGTCCTGAAGAGGGCGTGTTCCTGAAGCACCGATCCGGTTTTGATGGCCGTCACCAGCGCCGCCGCCTTGTCCGCGCTTACCGCCCCGTAGGTGATTTTCGGCCGCCCTTGCTGGATGACATCCACGACCGGCTCCTGATAGCACATGCCGTTGCAGCCAACCTCGACGATGTCGGCCTTGAGGTCCTGCTTTTGCACCTCGGCTTCAAGCGCCTTTTTTACCAGATCGGCCCGTCGTGCCAGACCGCAGGTGGAGGTGCCCACCTGGATCCGCAGCGCCGCGTCGCTCATTCTTTTCCTGGCCTGCGTGCCGAGTGTCTTGAGATCCTTTGCGTTTGTGACCTTCATGGTGACTCCCTGTTTTTTATGTAAAACTACAATTGTGTGATCTTTTCCTGTGCCCAGCGCGCATCGCCGCACTCTCCGTCAATGCTGACCATGGGTTCCAGCCCGCAGCATCCTATGCAGCGCCCCTTTTCCAGGGTGAACGCCCCGCCGGCTTTTTTGCTCAGCTCATCATAGACCTGCCCCGAATCCTTGAGATGGCAGGCAACCCCGTCGCACACCCTTACCAGGTGTTTTTTCTTCGGTCCGAGGCTGAAGGCCGGGTACGATGTGGCAATGCGGTACACCGCGCTTAAGGGAATGGAGAGCACCTCACTAACCTTGTTCAGCACCGGTTTGGGAAGGTGGCTGTATTCCCTTTGCACCTCATGCAAAAGCGAGAGCAGGGCCTCCTGCTTGCCCTTGTACCGCGCGAGTATCGCGTCCGCCTTGCTTAAGTCAACTCCGCTTCCCGCAGCCAGCAGAGTCATGATCTGGCTGAAAAACGGCTCCGGCGGCTTCATTTCTTTAATGGCATCAACTACCATATTCTCGGTAACGCTGCCGCCCGGACCCGCCTTGGTGGCAATGAAATCCAGCAGTTTCGGCCGGACCGCCCCCCGCAGCATTTCCGGTATGACACCCATGATTTTTTCCACCATCTGTTCGCTCTCGCCCTGCCAGGAGATCTGGGCCGCGGCCGCCGGCTCCCGCGCCGGCGGGGCTGCTGAGGACATTCCCAGGGCGCCCATAATCACGCTTTTCTGCGGTTCGGGCAGATCTTCCCGCACCAGCTTTTCGATTATCGCATCGGTTACCTGTGCCCCTTTTGCCTTGCCTTCAATCATGGCAATGAGCTGAGGTTGCATTGCATCCCGCATCGGTTCGGGGACCACCTCAAGTATCTTGGCAAACGTGGCTTGGGCTTTTTTATCCCAGTTTGAGAGAGCCATGATTTCCTCCTTTAAACCTTTCCCTGCCGCAATCTGGCGTAGGCAGTATCAACAGCAGCCTGAATCTCGCGGATTTCTTTGCCCTTAAAGTGCTTAAAACGTTTTTGCGCGGAGAGGTACTGCTCAACCGGTCTTTTGCCCGGATGATCGATGGTCAGGCGGTAACTCCCGGCAACCACCTCATACAGGGGGAAAATGGTTGATTCAACCGCAAGCCGGCCGATAGTCACCGACATTTCGCTTTCATAGTCCCAGCCCACCGGGCAGGGCGACAGTATATGAATATAGCTGCTGCCCTCACTGGTCATGCCGCGCATGACTTTGTCAATCAGGTCAAAAGGATAACTGGGGCAGGCAGTTGCCACATACCCGAATCCCCGCGCGACCGCTGCCGCCGGAAACATTTTTTTAAAGATTGCCGGGGTCGCCTTTCCTTCAACCGCCTCGTTGTCAAAGCAAAGCAGCAGACTGGAGGAATCGTCCTGCTTGGCGATGGAAAGCAGGGCGGGACGCACCTCGTCCCCTCCCCCCTTGCCGTCCCTGACCAGGTTTCCCGGAAAGGGAATGCTGAAGGGAATATCCCACCGGGTACGGTCCATCCATCCCCGGTGCTCTTCCAGCGCTTTATAAGTATGCCGCACGCCGAGAGCGACTCCGCAGCCCATGCAGGCGCGGTGTGCCTGGGGCAAAAAGTGCTCCTTAAACGGCAACAGTTGTGGTACATAAAGCCCGTATTTATCCATTATCCTTCCTCCGTCATGCTGATGGCGCCAAACCAGCATTCCTTGTGACAGATGCCGCATCCCTTGCAATAGTCAACATCGGCTTCGAAATACCCGTCCGCACCCCTTCTGATGGCGGCATCGGGGCAGAAGAGGTAGCAGAGACCGCATCGCACGCACATCTGCTTGTCCCACTGAGGCACGAGCGCCGGCTTGTCGGCCCGCTCAAACGGTTTTGCCTTTCCCTCTTCCAGCAGGATGCATCCAACTTTGATCTCTTTCCAGGTCTGTGTTTCAGATGGGGCGGTTGCCGGTGCCTTTTTAACCACAGTGCTTCTCCTTGTAGATGGTGTTGTGCACGATACATTCATCCGAGATTGGCTCCGAAAATGTATCCTATGAATATAAGAGTGTCAAGCATTTTGTCGCCGGCATGGGCCGGCCGGCGAGCGCCGGTGGCGGCGGGATTATCGCTGTCGGCGGGGCATCATTGATCGCGAGACTTTTGGTTACGCACGCGCCTGCCGGCTCCCATTCCTCCTGCTCTTCCGTCCGGCGGACCCATCCCCCATCTTCCGTGTCCGCGATGCCCTTTTCTACCCGGAAGGAAGTCCTGGCAGAGCCGGTGGCTGACGAAATCCGCGTAGCGCGCCTGCTGCTCGGGGCTTAAAAATGCCTTTTCCTTGAAGAGCTGATCCATAACCGCAATCTGCATTTCCATCTGAAGCTCGTTTATTTCACGGAGATTCCGTTCCAGCAAGGCCCGATCCGGAACCTCTGAGGACAAGAGCTGCGCCAGTGCAGCGCGTTTTCTCATCAGATCGTCACGGACGGGGGCTGTTTCATCCATGAATGACTTCCTGAGCTCACGCATCCGATCCCGCTGTCCCTGGTCCAATGACAGCCCGGCGCCAAAAGGGGGTGGGCCCGCCTCTCCACCCGTATAATTTCTACCCCAAAAATATCCGATAGTAATGAGTGCGGCCGCATTGACCGTCAGGGAAAATACCAGTATAAGCGTAATGAGCTTTTCTTTCATGGCTGTTCCTCAACCCGATTCTGTGGTTGTATCCGAATACCCGTCTTCACCCAGGTCAATATAGACGCTGCCGATGGAGTCATCGGGAAAGTCATTAAAAATATCCAGGGGCAACTCCCCGGTCGCTGCCGTGACCTCCGGTTCCGGGTAAAGGGCATAGGCAGTATTCAGGTAAAGCGTCTTTCCAAGATAGACTCCGGCGGGGAGCGCCAGCAGGGCGATAATGGTGCCGAGCACCGGTGACGGCGCCCTGACCAGCATGGTCAGCAACTTGCCCATCAGGCCGGTTTGCTGCCCGGCGCTTGTAATGGTTGCCAGGACACGTCGTGAAATATCCTTGAAGCCCTCGTCCGGAAGGGGTGCCTCCAGGAGGTCCCAGGCTGCCTGCAGCTCTTCCGCCTCCCGGCTACAGAGAGGGCAAGCGGCGAGATGCTCTTTTACTTCCCGCGCGCGATCATCATCACACTGCCGGGTGAGGCCGGCGATAAGATATTTTCTGATTTTCGTACAGGACCGCTTCATTGCCAGTACTCCTCATGATGTGTATAACACCTCCCGCTCAAAAAACCTGCTTGAGCCGGGTCGTGCCGTAAGTGTAAAGACACATTATTGTGACGTTAAAAGCCCCTCCCCCTTGAGCCACATGCTATTCAGCATGCTTCATCATCCTGCGCACTACTTTTTCAACCGCTGGCTATAATATTTTATAAAATTTCAGCCGTTCCTTGAGGGTGTTCATGGCGCGAAAGAGCAGCGATTCAACCGCCGATACCGAACACCCCAGCGCCCTGGCGACCTCACCGTAGGACAGCCCCTCAAAGCGGAAGAGAATGACCGCCATGCGCTGCCGGTCAGGCAGTCCGTTAAGGGCATTCTCAACCGCTGCCTTCAGTTCCTCTTGCTGCAGTTTTTTCTCAACCGGCGCATCCTGCCCCGCCCCCGTGAAAGATGGATCAGCGATATCTGTTTCTGACAGGGCGGGGTCCAGGGTGCTGTCGTATTTATGCTTCTTTCGGCTGCGGTGAAAATTAAGGCAGTGGTTGGTAACAACTTTGAAGAGCCAGGTTTTGAACTGGGCGCGGGGGGTATAGTGCCTCGCGCCCCGGTATATTTTAATGAAGATGTCCTGTGCCAGATCTTCCGCTTCATGGTGCATACCGGTGTAGCGGTAGATCATCCGCATGACCGACACCTGGTGCTTTTCCATTAAAAGCCTGAATGCACCGGTGTCGCCCGATCCGGCTCTGAGCATGAGCTGATTGTCGGGATCAGCAAGATAAGTGTTTTTGTTGTTCCGCTTCCAGCTCACTTAACCGCGCTATTGCCTCCATGACACTGCGGGTAAACGTTTGTACCCCGTCCGCCTGTTGGGCATAGAGAGGGGTTCCGATGGCAATGGTTACCCGCTTGCGCAACTTTTCTCTTCCATACACAATGCCCACAGGTATAAAGGGAACAGGTGTCGGGTATTTATTCCGCTCCTGGAATTTAAGGATCATGCCGATCAGCCTTGACTTCCCCCTCCCCATCACGCCACGGTAGTAGGTCCCTTCGGGAAAGAGGACCACCCGCTCTCCCTTTTTGAGAAGGTCGGCAAGATGCCTGAAGGAATCCTTGCTTTTTATCGGGGCCTCCCGGTCCAAGGGAATGCCTCCGAGCCCCATGAGAAAGCGGCTGATCAGCGGGAACCTGAAGAGTTCCTGTTTGGCTATATAGTTAAGTTGTGTACCGGAAAAGGCCAGGCCGACGAGCGGAATATCCGTCCAGTACTGGTGTTTGGGGAGAATGATGGCAGGGCCGACATCGGGCAGGTTGTCTCTTCCGATGACCTCAATGCGATAGCACGCGGTAAGGCAGCAGGGAACGATCACCTTCATGAGACCATAGAGAGCGTTCTTCACCGGAGATCCGGGCGGCAAAAAAGTACATGTCATTGGCGTGTTTCCCCTTCTTCCGAGTTTGATGCTAAAACCTTTTACGTGTGAGTGTCAAGGAAATGTTTGTCTTGATTATTGCGGGGATTTTTTCTATAATTAATAAAAACAGCGCCACACCCATTCCCCGGACATCGGTAAAAACTTATGTTTATTACATAATTGCTGGTGTCGGCTTGCCTATGGGGGATGGCTGCCTTTATGAGGAGCGTGATTGTACATGGACGAGTTTCTGCTTGGTGAACGGGATAGGCAGATCCTGACATCGGTAATCAACGAATATATTTTAACGGCGGAACCGGTGGGGTCACGCAACATCTCTCGGCGGTATGACATCAACCTGAGCTCTGCAACCATACGGAATGTCATGTCCGACCTTGAGGAGATGGGGTTTCTCCATCAGCCTTACACCTCCGCCGGACGGATTCCCACCGAAAAGGGGCTCCGCTTTTATGTGGACAGCATATTGAAGGTAAAAAGCCTGGATCAGCGGGAGAAAGACCGCATCAGGAAAAGGTATAACTTTTCCGAACTGGAGGCGTCCGATCTGGTCAAGCAGACATCGGAAGTGCTCTCGGTGCTTTCCCGCCACGTCAGCATTGTCTCAGCGCCGAAACTGGTGGGCACGGTCCTCAAGCACATCGAATTTATCAAGATAAGCAGCCAGCGCATTCTGGTGATTTTTGTTTCCCAGTCGGGGTTTGTACAGAACCGGATTATAGAAGATAAGGATGATGTTGCCCAGTCCGAGCTGGACCAGTATACCAACTATCTGGGTAAAGTCCTGGTGGGAGTAAGCCTGGAGCAGGTGCGCGAAAAGATTGCAGAAGAAATGAAAAATGCCAAGACGGCCTATGACCGGCTGTTCTTTAATGCGCTGGAGTTGACGCAAAAGGTCTTCGGCGAGGAAAAGGATCCGGAACTTTTCATGGAGGGCCAGGTTAACCTGCTGGAGTGCCCGGAGTTTTCGGAAGTGGGAAGAATGAAATCACTCCTCCAGGCACTTGAGGAAAAGAAGCTGCTTTTGCATCTGCTGGACAAAACCATGGATGCCGAGGGCATACAGATATTCATCGGCTCGGAGGTCCCGGTTTCGGAAATGCAGACCCTGAGCGTGATCACCACTCCCTACCGGCACAGCGAGAAGGTGGTGGGCGCGCTGGGCATCATCGGCCCCACCCGGATGGATTATATGAAGCTGATACCGATCGTCGAATATTCAGCCCAGCTGCTTTCCGAATTTCTCAATGTTAAAGGCAGCCAGATTTAAGAAGGAGCGTCTCTATGACCAGAAAAAGAAGTGACCATGAAGCCGATGTAATCCCGGGCGGTATGAAGCAGGGCTTCGGGCCGCGTGCGGATGAACCGGCGGGGGAGGAGGCCGACGCGCACGGCAAACGGGTTACCATTAAACACCTGCAGGAAGAGCTGAAAGCGAGGGATGAAGAGATCAAAAGCCTTAATGACCGGCTGCTGCGGGCCCTGGCGGAGTTTGAAAATCACAAGAAGCGGACCACCAAGGAAAAAAGCGAGCAGCTCCAATATGCCAATGACGAAATGAGCAGGGAAATGCTGCGAACGGTGGACACGCTTGAGCTCGCCATAAAACACGCCCGGGAAACCAGTCGGGCAGAAGGCATCGTTGAAGGCATTGAGATGACGCTGAAACAGTTGCTCAAAAGCCTTGAACGGTTCGGCGTCAGCGGGTTTAATTCCCTGGGAGAAAAGTTCGATCCGAACCGGCATGAGGCGATGCTGCAGGTGGAAAGCGCCGATCATGAGCCGAACACCATCATCGATGAGACACAGAAAGGATACTTCCTGCGCGACCGGCTGCTTCGCCCGGCCCAGGTGACGGTGACCAGGAAACCGCAGGGAGAAGCGGAAGAGTAAGGGTGCGGGTTGGAGGGGCAGTTTACAGACTGCAGTTACAATGTGCAGTCCACGGTCGACAGGAAAAGCAAGACACCATAAAACTGCAAACTGTTCTTTGGTCCTGAACCGTGCACATGCCACCACGAAGTTTAAACCATTGCCACAAGGTATTTAACCGTCGACTGTGGACCGACTGCTGTGGACTTTTTTTAACCTGCTCCCTGCTCTGACATAAACCTGCTACTTCCTCCTGACGTATGCCTGCGTTCAAGCGCGACTACTATGAAATACTGGGCGTACTGCCGACAGCCAGCCAGCGGGAGATACAAAGAGCCTTTCGCCGCCTGGCCCTGCTGCATCACCCCGACCGCAATCCCAAGGACAGCACATCCGAAGAAAAATTCAAGGAAATTGCCGAAGCATACGGAATTTTAAACAATCCGCAGCAAAGAAACTCCTATGATGAGCGCACGGCATCCGTCGCGGATTCCGCTAACGAGTCCCGCCATGCCGGTGAAAGCAGGTTCAAGGGCGCGACACCCTCCAATGATTTGCTGTGGGATGTTTTCCGGGATATCCTGGGCTATCCCATCAGGGGCCGTCCGAATGCGCAGAAAGGCGAGGATCTGCGTTACCACCTTTCCATTCCTTTTGAAGACGCCGCGCTGGGCAGGCGGGTGGAAATAAATGTGCCCTATGATATTCGCTGTCCCTCATGCCAGGGACTCAGAACAAGGCCCGGCAGCATCTTCAAGCAATGCCCCCTGTGCAAGGGGAAAGGTAAAACCAAGGAGAAGCGGGGGAAACGCGGTGTGGAGATTGCCTGTAAAAAATGCGGGGGAAAGGGAAAGGTATTAAGGCGACCCTGCTTATATTGCAAGGGTAAGGGCAGGATAAAGCAGCCCCGCCTTCTTTCCTTCAGCATTCCACCCGGGGTCAGAACGGGTACGCGGCTGAAGGTGCTCAACCGGGGTAATCTGGGCGCCTACGGAGGACCGGCAGGCGATCTCTACGTTGTGATCAATGTAAATCCTCATCCCTTTCTGGAGCGGAAAGGGGATGATATCGTTTATCGTCTCGCCATCAGTTTTGCCCAGGCGAGCCTCGGAGACCGGGTGACCGTGCCGACGCTTGACGGGAATATGGTGATGGACATACCTCCCGGGACCCAGCCGGGCGAGATTCTCCGCCTCAAGCACCGGGGCATTCCCTCTGCACCGGGGGGCAGGCGGGGCGACCAGCAGATCGTCATCCAGGTGACCATACCATCCAAATTAACCTCGCGCCAAAGAAGCCTGCTCAAGCAATTTGCCCGGATGTATTAGCACGCGGTTGATACCCCCGGTCTGATTTGTAGGATCAAAGGGGAGGGGCTTTTGAGCCTTTATACAGCCTGCGAAAAATACTTTTTCAACCACCGGTCAGACGGCGTCCCTTGCCTCGCCTGCCTGTCCCGGTTCACTTTTTCTGCCGAAGACCCTGGCCACGATGACACTTATTTCGTAGAGTATGAGCAGGGGGATTGCCATGAGGCACTGGCTGAAAACGTCGGGCGGGGTAAGAATGGCGGCCACGATAAAGATGATAACGATGGCAAATTTTCTCTGTCGGCGGAGCATCCGCTCGGTCACAAGACCCAGCTTCGCGAGAAACAGTATGAACACCGGCAGCTCAAAAATAATGCCGAAGGCGAGCAGTATCTGGAAGGCAAAGGAAAGATATTCCTTCATGGCCGGCAGGGGTTTCAGGGTGTCGGTGCTGTAGCTCATGAAAAATTTGAAGGAGAAGGGAAACACCACCAGGTAGCAGAAGGCCACTCCGGCAAAGAAGAGAACGCTAGCGGAAATTACAAAGGGGAATACGTACTTTTTCTCATGATCATAGAGCCCGGGCGCGACAAAGCACCACATTTCCCAGAGAATGACCGGGCTGGCCAGGATCAGGCCCGCGTATAATGCAAGCTTTAAATAGACGACAAAGGCCTCGGTCAGTCCGGTAAAAATGAGCCAGCTCTCGGGAGGAAGCTGCTCTTTGAGCGGCTTCACCAACAGGGCAAATATGTCATCGGCAAAGTTGTACGAGAGTAAAAACCCCGCGACAACGGCGATAAGACAGATGATGATTCTTCTGCGGAGTTCTTCCAGATGAGTGGTAAAAGGGATTTTTTCGTCGGCCATAAACAGGTTCAGCCCTTCTCTTCTTTTACCTTCGCCTCCGGCGTAGCCGCAGTCTGCCCGTCTGCTGCAGGGGGCATGTCTTTCGAGACTTGGGCCTGCCTGATTTCCCGCATCAGCCGGTCCCGCTCGTCCCGCAGCCCGTTTATGTCCAGGTCTTCCTTCAGGTCATCGGCGGCGCGCTTAAATTCACCGATGGCCCTCCCCAGCGCCCGTGCCAGATCGGGCAGCTTTTTCGGCCCGATGACGATCAGGGCCACCACCAGGATTACGATAATTTCCTGCATGCCGACGCCAAACATAACCATACCTCTCCTCTTAACCAGGATAACGAAATAACTATAACCTTTTCCTCAGGCTGTCAAGTTCTCTCTTGGATCAGTTCTTGTAATATAACTGTTGTTTTGATATAGTGCGCCGCAGCGCCGAAAGCACGACATGGCCGGGCCTGCGGCTGCCGACAGCGCATTTCTCATCATCCCCGCAACGCAAAACCTATCAGTGAAAGGCAAATCATGGCACTTAAAACCGCGGTTGTAAAAGACCCCATTTACCTCCAGCACAGAACCGGTGATCACCATCCCGAAAGCCACCATCGGCTTGAAGTGGTCTATGATATGCTCAAGGAAAACAGCCTCCGGGGGAAGTTCACTGAGCTCGCTCCGCGTCGGGCTTCCCAGGCGGAACTGGAACTCAATCATTCAACGGATTACATTAATCAGGTCGCCGGAACCGCGGGGCGCGTGTTCACCAGCCTGGATCCCGACACCAGCACGTCCCCCCTTTCCTGGGAAGCCGCCCAGATGGCGGCGGGTGGGGTACTGGTGGCGATCGACCGGGTAATGCAGGGCGAGTTTGAAAACTGCTTCGCTCTGGTAAGACCGCCGGGCCATCACGCAGAAAAGAGCTGGGGAAAGGGTTTCTGCCTTTTCAATAACATTGCCATCGGCGCTCACTACGCCCTGCAGCAGTATGGCCTGGAGCGCATTCTGATCATAGACTGGGACCTGCATCACGGCAACGGGACGCAGCATTCTTTTTATCATGACCCGCGAGTGCTGTTTTTTTCCACCCACCAGTATCCCTACTATCCGGGGAGCGGCAGCGTGGTTGAAGTTGGCGAGGGACGCGGAGCCGGGTTTACCGTGAATGTTCCTCTTCCCGGCGGACAGGGTGACGAAGACTTTCTCGAAATTTACCGGTTGCTGCTGAAGCCTCTGGCGCTTGCGTTCAATCCGCAGATGGTCCTGGTCTCTGCAGGCTACGATATCTATTTTGACGATCCCCTCGGCGGCATGGAAGTCACGCCTGAGGGTTTCGCGGGGCTTACCGCATTTATTGTGGATCTAGCGCAATCAACCTGTCAGGGAAAAGTGGTTCTGAGCCTGGAGGGAGGGTATCATCTGGACGGCTTGCGAAAATCCGTCAAAGCCACGATACAACAGCTGGCGGGAGACGCTGCAGACCAGGGGAAAAAGGTGGATGGAAAAGTATTGGACGGCACGGGCAAAATCATCGAGGCGGTGAGAAAGGTCCAGAAGGACTACTGGACCTGCTTGTAATGAGGGGGGCAGGGTTCAGGGGTGCAGGGTCAGTGAGGCTTCTTTGACTTGCATCATGCATCCTGTATCATGCATGGTGTTTCGCCCTGCATGATCTTCGTGGTTGCAATTTCGTGCTTGGGGTTTAGTATTTGTCTTCGAACCTGCAACATGCATCATGAATCCTGCATCCGTTCCCTTGTTTATAGCTCAGAGTTTACCCGGTATTCCCCCTGCGCCTTGTCGCGGTAAAGCACCTTATCCGCCTTGCGCACCAGCGTGTGTTCGTTACCTATGATGTTGCTGGTAATATCGGCAACACCGGTGCTGACCGAAATGGTATAAAACGAGCGGTCTATGCTGACCGGATGGTTGCTGATGGTCTTTTTGAGCCTTTCGGCCAGTATTGCCGCTTCGTCGGCCCTGGTTTCCGGAAGGATAACCGCAAACTCATCCCCGCCATACCGCGCCAGAAAATCAATGTCCCGGATGGAGCTCTGAAGCTGTGCGGCCAGCACTTTAAGAACGCTGTCGCCCGCTTCATGGCCATAGGTATCGTTGATCGCCTTGAACCCGTCCACATCGAGCATGATGAGCGAGAGAGGTTTCTGGTACCTCTTCGACCTGCGGAGTTCCCTGTCCAGCACCTTCTGAAACGCCCTGCGATTATAAATACCGGTCAGCTCATCGGTTATGGCAAGCGACAGCACCTTCTGGTGCTCCGCGGCATTTTTCAGCGCCAGCGCTATCTGGTTGGCAATGGTTGAAATGAGCTGCAGCTGTCTTCGGTCAGGTTTTTTTGCTCCGGTGAGGCCCATCATCCCCAGCACGTTGCCGGCTACTTTAAGCGGCATGAATCGAGTGCTATCAACGGCCAGGAGTGTTTTGTCCGCAAGGGCCTTGTGTGGATACTTTATTTTTATCACCCTGCGTTGAACATCGCCTGCGCTCAGTTTTTTACCACAATGACGCGCATATTCCCTGATGCAATCACCGGTGAGCTTTTCCACAATTTCTGCCTTTACCGGCGGGGCGCAGGTACAAATGGCTAAAAACAGCTCTTCACCCAGCGCGTAGAAAAAAGTTACCAGGTTATTAAGAAAAAGCTCGTTGAATCTGCTGTTGACCACCTTCTCAACCATTTTGTGCGCATCCAGGGTGGAGTTGATCCGAAGACTCAGCTGATTGAGCAAAGCAAGCCTCTGGTTAATTTTCTTAAGCGCAAGCTTTTCTTTTCTTAACTTTTCATTCTGCCTTTTGAGCTCGCTGTTTGTTTTCTTTAACCTGCCGTCGATCCCCAAAATTTTTATAAGTGCCTGCCTGCTTTCCAGTCCCTTGCGGACTATGTCCCGCAAATGTTTGCGCTCGACGGGTTTGGTTATGAAGCTGAAAGCCCCTTCCTGCATTGCCGCTACAACTGATTTAGTCGCCCCTGAAAAACGCTTTAACTATCAGATATTGCTTGATATTTCATGTTTTGTGTGCTAAGTAATTTGCAGGTTTTTTGATAATAATCCACTAAAACCTTGCAAATTAT
>Ga0255341_1005349_pt1 | contig 12746 bp, 9 predicted proteins | sample wastewater_treat_8_FD_192418 | JGI IMG/M metagenome (GOLD analysis project Ga0255341, IMG submission 192418) | Wastewater microbial communities from Lulu Island WWTP, Vancouver, Canada - plant12 | ecosystem: Engineered > WWTP > Wastewater > Unclassified | place: Canada: Vancouver, British... | reverse complement strand
CCGACCTGCGCGGTGAGCTGAGCGACGCGGAGTTCCTGCGGCGCGTGCCGGGCATGATTTTGCGCCACAATCTGCATGGTATTGATATTGACCTGCGCGCCACGCAGATCGCCTCGCTGGCGCTGTGGCTGCGCGCCCAAAAGACCTACCAGGCGCTGGGACTGCGCCGCGAAGAGCGCCCCAAGATCACCCGCGCCAACATCGTGTGCGCCGAGCCGATGCCCGGTGAGCCGGAGCTACTGGAGGAATTCTGCCAGGGGCTGCAACCGCCGCTCATTGGACAACTGGTCAAAACCATCTTCGAGAAGATGAAGCTGGCCGGCGAGGCCGGTTCGCTGCTAAAGATCGAGCAGGAACTGGAAGAGGCTATTCAGGCAGCCAAAGCTCAGATGGACGCCCAGCCGCAGGCCGAGCAACTGGACTTCTGGCCGGCAGCGCCCAGGCCCAAACAGATGGCCTTTGACCTGCGCAGCATTGCCAAAAGCGATGCCGAATTCTGGCAGACGGTGGAAAAGCGCGTGCTGGAGGCGCTGCAGGAGTATGCCGCTCGGGCAGTGAATGGCCAGGGCTACCGCCGCAAGCTGTTTACCGGGGACACCGCGCAAGGTCTGGCTTTTGTGGATGTGTGCCGCCGACGCTATGACGTCATTTTGATGAATCCCCCCTTTGGCGAGCCCAGCGCACCCTCTAAAAGTTATGTCGAAGAGAAATACAAGCGAACTAAAGGCGATGTGCTGGCGAATTTTGTCGAACGCACCCTGGAACTATCTAAACCCAGGGGAAAAATCGGCGCGATCACCAACCGCACACCGTTTTTCTTAACCAGCCAGGCCGCATTTCGCCAGCAGGTTCTGCAAAAAGAAGGCTTTATTGAGGTAATGGCTGATTTAGGCGCCGGAGTGCTGGAAGCAATGGTGGAAACGGCCACCTACACCTTTTCGCCAGCCCAGCCACCCAACCGCGAGAGTTCATTTATTCGCTGTTTGATGGTTCCCGATAAACAGGATCTCATTCTTCAATCTGTGACCAACTTAAGCAAAGGACAACCAACTGGAAATGTCTTTTTCATCAACCCTGATGAATTCGCCAGGATCGAAGGTGCCCCATATTGTTATTGGATCAGCACGCGCACCATTCGCCAGGTTTCCAAACACCCCAAATTGGAGGGGAACTATGGAACAGTGCGGGTGGGTTTACAGACCGGTGATGATTGGCGTTTTTTAAGAAATGCATGGGAAATCCCATCAACTTTAATTGGCCCTTCCCCAAGACATGTCTGGGATAAAGAGGAGATTCAGGAAGTATGCGCCTATGAATTTAAACATGGAAGAAAATGGGCGTTTTTTTCCAAGACTGATTCGGCGTTACCTTGGTTTTCGCCATTAACCCTTGTCGTGAATTGGGAAAAAGATGGTGATGAGATTAAGAACTTCATGGACGAAAAGGGGAAATTAAGATCCAGACCTCAAAATCTTGAGTTCTATTTTCGCCCGGGATTTAGTTATATGCTTCGCTCCACGAGGATTGTTCCGTACATTGTTCCTTCAAGTGTTATTCCAACTGCCGGAAGGGCACAGGTTTATCCTGAGATAAATAATGAATATGCATTGATCGGGTATTGTGCTTCTCAGGTAGCCAGTGCAATTGCAAGATTTAATGGCGAAAACTTTGGACAACCAAAATTTCAAGCAAGCATGATCCAGAATCTCCCTACGCCAGAAATTGCCCCAATCTTACTGAATCATATCAAAGAATTGATTGAGTCCGAGTTTAATCAACGAAAGATAACTGCAATACAGTATGAACCGTATCAGGAATTCTCAATACCAGCGATACTCGGTAATAATGGATTCAATGGTACAGATTGGAGCCGCTTTTCGCTGCTTGGTCCTGACCTCGAATTGGCGGTTGCTCAATCGATGGGGCTGGATGCCGAACAATTGAAAGAGTTGGCACGCGATATCCGAGAATCACTCGAAATGCAATATTCATCCAGTCAAACGGATGAGGATTACTCAGACGAAGAATCGAGTGAAGATGATTTAGCCACCGTTCAGTTCATCGAAGATTCAGAAAAGACACGTAATGAGGAACTGGTCTCTTACCTGGTAGGTTTACACCTAGGCCGTTGGGATGCCCGTTTTGCACTCCATCCTGAACTCATCCCGGATTTACCCGGCGCATTTGATCCACTGCCGGTTTGCCCACCTGCCAGCCTTGTGAACGTCGATGGTCTGCCGGCGTTCAAGGGACAGATCGTCAGCGAAGCCTGGCTGCGCGCCCGACCGGACGCCACCACCTTGCCCGAAACGGTGAGTGACCATGTGGTCGGCAAGGACGGTCAGCTCTACCCTGCCACCATTCCGGATGAGGAATATCCCATCCGCGTCACCTGGGACGGAATCCTGGTAGACGACCCCGATCATCCCGACGACATTGTCACCCGCTCGCATGACGTGCTGGAGCTGCTCTTCCCCGGTCGCGGAGAGGCGGTCGAGCAGGAAACCTGTCAGGTACTGGGCGTCAAGACCCTGCGCGAATACTTCCGCAAGCCCGGCACCGGCGGGTTCTGGATGGATCACGTCAAACGCTATTCCAAGAGCCGCCGTAAAGCGCCAATCTACTGGCTGCTGCAATCAAGCCGCAAGAATTTCGCACTATGGCTGTATTACCACAGATTGGATAAGGACTTGCTTTTCAAAGCGCTCACCCAATACGTCGAGCCCAAGATCCGACTGGAGGAAGAACATCTGAAAACCCTACGTGCCCAACGCGGGACGTTTGGCACCGGCGGCCGCCAGGCCAAGGAGCTGGATCAGGCTATGGAACGCCAGGAAGACCTGCTGATTGAGCTTGAAGATTTCCGCGACAAGCTGCGCCGCGCTGCCGATCTTGGCCTGGAGCCGGACTTGAACGACGGCGTAGTGCTCAACATCGCCCCATTGTGGGAGCTGGTGCCGTGGAACGAAGCCAAGAAGTACTGGCAGGAGCTGCTGGAAGGCAAATACGAGTGGTCGAGCATTGGCAAGCAGCTGCGAGCGAAGGGGTTGGTGAAATGAGCCCTGTCAATCTCTCGCCTGAAACATTAGAAGAAGTTGCGTTGTATGTTGACGCGGAAGGGCCTGAAATTCCACCTGATTACATGCGGTTTGCTATCGCATGGAGCACGTTGAATCGCATTTATAACGAGAATCGCAGCGAACGATTTGAAACACAGCAAGTGATTTCATTTGGCGATCAAATAGAAGGTTTATGGGAAGCAGTTGCTCCACGCGCGAGGGCTCTTGTGTTGCTGGAATGCATCGGTGGGGAGAAAGACCCATCTGGTATTTTAAAGCCAAAGCCAGAGGTGAAGTCCGCCACCATTTATTTGCGGGAATATTTCCATATTGATGATGGTATTGATAGTAACGACTGTCATTTCCATGCCTGCCGACCAGAGAAACGCGCCGTATGCAACCCGGTGGCGTCCGATCCCTGGGGCCGTTCGAAAATGGGGGCTTTGCTGCGATTGGTTTATCAAGTACGCTGTAATCTGGTTCATGGTGACAAACGACTCATGGCGAGCGGTTTTCAACGTGAGCGTGATCACAGATTAGTTGAATTGAGTTATGAAATTCTTAAAATCATTTTGAGAGAAATTGTTTCAACAGTTGGAAAAACCGAATGAGCGTGATTCAAGATTTCCTTCTTAAAGCCATTCAACGTCAGTTATCCGATGCGGGTATTGTAGTTTGGTATGACCCCCAGCGGTATTACGGCGATCTATTTAGACATCTCGATTTGCCTGGTGTACAGCAGCTTGCTTATGAAGACAGCTTTCTGAGCCTACGCGCCGCTGCCGAGCCTTTTCTCAGCCAACCCGAAGCGCCCCGGCTGCTGGTCTACGTGCCGTTGGCTCTTGAGCAGACCCAGCATGCCTTGATCGAACTGGAATCGGCAGGCGTGGTGATGAAACCTGGTGGGGTTCCGCCGGCTCGCAATACGCGCCCGGCCTATATTGTCCGCCAGGCACTGCAGCCTGTCGTCGGCGAAGATGCCGCCCAGGCGATTGAAAAACAGGTAGAAGAGGGTAAGCTCAGCCTGACCGATCTGGAAACCCTGGCTGAACAGGGCGCCGGCCTGAGCAAAGGAGTGGTTTCGCTTATCTTTGGCAGCGGCAGCCCGCCGGATGTGGCCCTGGCATTCCTTTCCAGCGATGCGCATGATGATGATCTAGTGGCGAAAGATGCCATGCCGGAAATCGTGGGGCTGCTTCAAACGGTGTATGAATTTAAACCGGCCGCATCTCTCTCTCCTGCAGAATACCGAAAAGCATTGACCCGCTTTGTGTTGGCCAGCGAGTTGACTTTTCGAATGCCCCCGCCGCTGCCGGCGGGTCTGGCGGGAACACCGGCGGCTAGCCGGCCGGCGGCCTTGGAAGCCTGCGCGGTTTTGGCGCATACCTGGCGCAACCGCCGTGATATTTGCGAGGGTTACGCTGCCCAGGCCTGCCAGGTGGAAAATGACCTGCATGTTCAGTCTCAGCCTTTTACGGTAGAGCAAATGCAGGCTGTTGAGACCTTCATCAGCCTGGAACAGCGATTGATTGAGGAAATTACCCGTGGGTTGATTGATGAACCGGATGAGAAACGGATCTCCTTTGCTGAAGAGCGCCAGTCCTCCTTTTGGCCTGAACAGCGCTCTGAGCTGCAAACCCAGTGGGCGCTGATTGCATCAGCTGGCAGATTGTTGACCCAAGCGAAGAAAGTGGAAAAAGGTCTCAAGGCATCGCCCAAAGCCCAGGCTGTGGATCTGGCCAGGTTTTACACCCAAGCAGAGGACCCCTGGTGCTGGTTGGATACGGCTCACCGCAACATGGAACGCCGCGTTCATCACTTCGATTTTGATACTACGGGTGTTCATAAGCTGCTGGAGCAGCTGATTGCCAAGGCGCGTGAAAGCTATATGAAGACGGGTAACCGGCTGGCAGAGCACTTTGTTCGCACGTACGCAGACGATCAATTCTCTCTGCCAGAGTTCCTTCTGCAGCGCGAGATTTTTGAGAAGCATTTAAAATCAGCCCTATTAGCCGGAAAAATGGCTTTTGTTTGGGTCGATGCGTTGCGATATGAAATGGGGCGCGAGTTGGCGCAGACCCTGGCTGGAGAATTTGAGGTCGATTTACAACCGGCGGTTGCATCCATCCCGACCATCACCGAGATCGGAATGGCTTCCCTCTTGCCATTACCCAAAGAATCTCCGCGATTGTATTCGCCTGCGGAAGGGAAATTAGCCATCGAGGTGGATGGGATCCCCATTCGCGACCGAAAAGATAGGGCAAATTTTCTCAACAGTCATACTTATCTAAAAACAGTTGACGTCCGTCTTGAAGATTTGCTGCCTACACCTAAAAAGGCTGTCCGCGACGCGATAAAAACAGCCGACCTGATTTTGGTCACTTCTCAAGAAATTGATGAGTTGTGTGAAGGGGACAACGTTCACCTTGCGCGGCGGATCATGGACGATATGCTGTTGGAATTACGGCGAGTGTTTCGCATCCTGCGTGATCTGGGTGTAAAGACGATCATTTGCACAGCGGATCATGGTTATTTGTTTGGCGAAGAGGTCGGCGTGGATATGAAAATTGATCCACCCGGTGGAAACACGGTCGATCTGCATCGGCGGGTATGGGTGGGTCAAGGCGGTGCGGCAAATGAAGCCACCTTGCGCGCTCCTCTTGGTAAATTTGGCTGGGAAACTGATTTTGAAATTTCAACACCCTGGAATTTCGCCTGTTTCAAGGTCAAAGGTGGAACATCCGCATATTTTCATGGAGGGTTGTCACCCCAAGAGTTGTTCATTCCTGTGTTGACCATCAAGGCAAACAAGAAAGAAACGGCAGGGGTGGGCAACTATGTTTGGAAATTGACGCCCGGCACGCCGAAAATTTCTACACGTTTCTATTCTGTTCAAATTTCTGGAGAGTTAAGCGGATTATTTGAAGCCACACCGTCCAAAGTGCGGGTTGAGATCCGCTCTGCCACCGATAACCTGGCCACAGCAATCAGTGCATCCTACGGTTTTTCTGAGGCAACTGGTGACGTTCAATTACGAGCCCATCCAGAGAATCCACGGTGCATCGAAGCTAATACAGTAACCCTGATGATCACAAAAGAGCCGGAAGGGAAAAAGACTGCGGTAAGTGTTGTTTTACTGGATGCTGAAACTGGCGTAGAGTTAAGCCGACTCAATGATATTGAAATGGCATTTGCTATTTAGGAGAGAAGAATGGAAGCAATAGATCAAAAAGCTGCCGCTGTATTTGCCGGAAAAGTTGTGCGAAAAGACCTGGTGCGAAAAATCAAAGTAGGCGCTAGTGTTCCGGTGTTTGTGTTGGAATATTTACTAGGCAAATACTGCGCGACGGATGATCCGATTGCAATTGAGGCCGGCTTAAGGGTGGTTAACTCTACTCTAGCGGATAATTTTGTACGCCCTGATGAAGCTAATAAAGCCCAGTCGTTTGTGAGGGAAAAGGGGAAACATACTTTTATCGACAAGGTGAAAGTGCGTTACCTTTCCGACGATGATAAGTATTGGGCCGAGATGGTCAATTTTGGGCATAAGTTCATTCATATTCCTGAGGAGTACATCCGTAAGTATGATCGCCTTTTGATGGGTGGGGTGTGGGCACAGATCGATATCCGGCATGAATATGATGAAACAGCTACCGGTAAACGCAGCCCATTTTGGATTGATGATTTACGGCCAATTCAACTGGCATCTTTTGATTTGAAAGAATATTGTCAGGGGAGGCATGCGTTTTCATCCGATGAATGGATCGACTTGTTAATCCGAACGATGGGGATGGAACCGGCTAATTTTGACCGCCGGTTGAAGCTGCTCTTCCTGCTGCGTCTGGTGCCGCTCTGCGAGCAAAATTATAACTTGATCGAATTGGGACCTCGGGGCACAGGAAAATCGTATGCTTTCCAAGAATTATCGCCCTACGCCATTTTAATGACGGGGCCTACTACGGTTGCCAATCTGTTTTATAACATGGCCAGCGGAAAAATTGGGCTGGTCGGTTTATGGGATAGTGTGGCATTTGACGAAGTTGCCGATTTGCAGAAAATGCCAGCCGAAGTGATCACCACCTTAAAAACATACTGCGAATCAGGAACGTTTGCCCGGGGAAGAGATGCGCTTTCTGGAACAGCATCCATTGCCATGTTTGGAAACACCAATCAGCCTGTGGAAGTGATGGTGCGGTCATCCCATCTTTTCACTCCCTTACCCGAGATCATTCGAGAAGATATGGCTTTTCTGGACCGCATCCACTATTACTTGCCGGGCTGGGAAATCCCGAAAATGCGGATCGAGTATTTCACAGATGGCTATGGTTTCGTCGTGGATTATCTGGCAGAAGCTTTGCGTGAATTACGCAGGCATAATTTTACAGAACTGATCGATACCCATTACTCACTTGGGTCGCACCTTAATGCCCGTGATGTCAAAGCCGTACGAAAGACGGTTGCGGGTATGGCTAAGCTGCTCTACCCCGACAAAGAGATCACGAAGGATGAATTGGCTGAACTTGTCGAGTTTGCTTTGGAAGGCCGCCGAAGGGTAAAAGAACAACTCAAAAAGATGGGCTCTTTCGAATACTATCAGACATCTTTCTCTTATCTAGATCAAGAAGATCACCAGGAGCGATTTGTAGGAGTTCCTGAAGAAGGTGGGCGAAATCTAATTTCCACGGATCCATTAGCTCCAGGATCTGTCTATACCGCTTCTGTAGATAATCAAGGTAAAGTTGGTTTGTATCGATTGGAAGTTGGTGTCGCCCCTGGTACAGGGAAATTGAAAATGGCAGGTGTATCCGATCCCACAATGAAGGAGTCTATCCAGAGAGCGTTTGCTTATCTTCAGGGGCACAAAGTTGCGCTTGGAATCGCACAGACTTTTGATACAACCGACTTTCATGTGGAAGCTGTCGACCTTTTGGTTAATCATATACCCTGTGAAGCAGGAGTTGCACTGGTTATTGCAATATACTCAGCGCTAAAGAAACATCCTGTTCAACCAAGTTTATTAATCCTGGGTGATCTTAGTATTCAGGGGAACATCAAACCGATGCGATCACTGGCAGAACCATTGCAAATGGCTATGGACAATGGAGCTAGAAAGACGTTGATTCCAATTGAGAATAAGAGAAATTTCCTTGATGTATCGGCTGATATTGTTGAACGGGTTGACCCGATTTTCTACAGTGATCCAGTTACAGCTGCCTTGAAGGCTTTAGGGATCAATTGACCGATCATTTTTCGTTTTTTCTTCGATCTCGAAGAATTTCATCGTATTGGGAAAGGATTTCTGTAACTGGGGTGAGGATTTATTGTGTATGGATTGTTTTTATGCAAAGAAATTTTCGATAAACCCATCAAACCAGACTTCGATGTAAGGTTGTTTTTTTTGATAATGCACCTATATAAAAAACAGCATCATGATAACAGGATATCTTTATTGGAATTCTTTGAGTCAGACTCCATATCTCATGGAGAATAAATAATGCCAGAGCCAAATAGCAAGAACACGGTTAAGGGTAAGAGTTTTCAAACAATTGCAGCAGAAGTACTTGGCCAACATTTCCTGGTTGGGTTCCAAACTGAACATCCGATACCGATTGGCAACCCGCCAAAGAATCACAAATTTGATCTTGTTTCAGATAATGGCAATTATATTGGCGAGTGCAAGAATTATTCGTGGACTGAGGGTGGCAATGTTCCAAGTGCGAAGATGGGATTTATTAACGAAGCTGTATTTTATTTACAACACATTTCGACTGATAAATTCCGGTTCGTCGTCTTGCGCAGAGATATAGATAACAAACACACAGAGACTCTTGCTGATTACTATTACCGGACGAACAAGCATTTACTCAACGGTGTATTTGTAATTGAAATTGATGTTTTGACTAAATCAGTTCGAATACTTGGAGATCAAGATTTTTCGTTGAAACGCTGAATAATCGTTTTCAACCACCCGCCATCTTGCTCACAAAAACTGAAGGTTATCCCAGTTACTCTACTGATTAACACATCGGAAAAGAAAAAGCAAAACCAATCGGGAGAGTAGTTTCCTTTCTTATCCATTTTTATGTAGATAATAGTTTACAAAATATGAATTTAATGCTATTATGTAAACTGAAGAGAAAAGGAGGAAGCCATGACCATCGGAGGGCGTATCAAACAGGCTCGGAAAGCGGGCAATTTTTCGTTGCGAAAACTGGCGGATGAAATTGGGGTCAGCGCCATGGCGATCTCAAAATATGAACGAGACCAGGATGTGCCCAGTTCAGGCGTTTTGCTGCGGCTGTCTCAGGCTTTGCAGGTCAAGGTGGATTTCTTCTTTCGCCCGAGTACGGTCTCTGTTCAACTTCAAGCATATCGAAAACATGCTGTACTTGGTATCAAGGAACAGGAAGCCATCCAGATGCGCATCCAGGATTGGGTGGAGCGTTATCTCGAGGTTGAAAGTCTTTTCCCGGAAGAACAACATGCAGTAAACCTCCCCCTGCGCAAAGTGACCTCACTGGATGAGATTGAAACCGCAGCTCTAGAATTACGTGACCACTGGAGCCTTGGCTACGATGCAATTGAAAATCTTGTCCAGTTGCTGGAGGACCGGGGAATCAAGGTGGGGATCATCTCTGGTTTCGAGCATTTTGACGCCTGCACTTTTACTTTCAGTTCACAGTCGTGCAAGGCAGATGGCGATCCGATCATTGTAACCAAAGGCGAATTATCAGGCGACCGGCAGCGATTCAATTTAGGGCATGAACTAGGGCACCTGATCCTGGATCTTCAGAGCGACCTCAAGCCAGAACAGGCGGCGAACCGGTTTGTCGGGGCTTTCCTCGTGCCGGCTGCAACGGCTCGCTTTGAACTCGGTGCCCAACGAACGGATTTGAATATCAATGAGCTCTACATTCTCAAGCAAAAGTATGGCTTGAGTATGCAAGCCTGGATTTACCGCGCCAAAGATCTTTCCATTATTTCTGAAAACACCACGGCGCGTTTATTTAGGCAGTTTCGCGTCAATGGTTGGCATCGCCAGGATCCAGGAAAACCTTATCCACCTGAAACGCCCATGCGGATGGAACGGTTAATTTATCGCGCTTTGGGTGAGGATATGATCTCGCGTTCCAGGGCACAGGAATTGCTTGGCAAGCCATTACAGGAATTCCTGGTAGTCGAATAACTTTTTGTCACTATGAACATAAAAAAAATATGGATCGAAAAATTATACCCAAATTTGAAGATTGGGAAGCTGAAAAGATTAAAGACCCGGATTTCCTGGCTGCTGCCGAGGAATTGGAACCCAGCTACCAGGTTGCCCGGCTCCGCATGTTGAGGGGTTTAACTCAAGCTCAACTTGCTGAGATGGTTGGCACCCGGCAGCCTTCCATCACCAGACTGGAAAATAGCACCAGCGCCCATAGTTTATCCTTCCTAAGCAAGATCGCTGAAGCGTTAGGTGTAAAGATTGAAGTCAAATTATTCCCTGACACAAAATGACCTTATTCGGGTTTTGATGGCCAGGAAGTTTGTCAGATAAGACTTACTATGGGTAAACCTGGTTATAATCAATCCAACAGTACCCACCACGCCTCTGCTATGCACGCGCACCGAGGTGAGGCATTTATTTCAATTCTCAATGAATACTTTATGAGATGAAACAAATTGTATATTTAAATTATTTAATTCGTCATTTTTCTTTGATGATTGAGTTCATGTACAATATAATTATTATCTGCAGAAATAATTTTTCGTTTTTCTTTATTTTAGTTACCATCTCCCGATCTGGCGTTTGGGAGAACACAATTAAATACATCGAGGAGAAACTTTATGATTCAAAGAATGTCAATTACTCTAGTGCTGCTAATATCCTTTTCAATATTGGCAGCTGCGTGCGGCGTCACACCTGCCTCACCAGCACCGATTGAGTCAGCTACACAACCAGCAGAATCTTCGTCAACACCTGTGCCCATTGAAACTGCTGAACCAACTTTGGAAGCCACTTTTACTCTGCCCTCCGCAGAAGGTTATGTTCTAGGCTATGAAGCGGGCGAAAATCAGAATATTGACGGACTCCTGAAGGCTTGTGCTGAGATTGATATGGAATGTGTGAGAGGGAAGGATATTGATGAGCTGGTAAATAAAGATGTGGATGTCATCATATCTTATTCCAACCAGTGGCATGTTTTTGGGGTCTGGCCTCAGATCCAGAATGCAAAAGCGGCAGGAATTCCCATCTTTTTGTTGAATGCTGACAGTGGAGAACAGCCTGAGATTTATAATGTTTCCACCTTATACAGTTCACTGCGAGCCAGCTTGGATTGGATGATGATAGAGATGGGCGGAGAAGGCGAATTCGTATACTTCAATTTCGGACAAAATGGTTTTGTACAGGAAATCATTGATGAGGTACTGGCAGCTAACCCAAATGTTAAAGCCACTTCCTTGCCTGCCAGTTACGATGGAGAGAGCTTTACCAAAGAAAGCATCGCCGAAATGGTCAAGAAAAATCCAGAGATTAAAGCCATCTGGTCTACCGAAAAACAAGGCGATATTTTTTGGGCGATGGCTGACCTGGAGGATGTTAAGCAGATTCCCCTGTTTCTTTGCGATGCCCGTTTGGACGGTATGAGTGCCTGGAAAAAGTGGCTGGAATCAGACCCCAATTTTAAATGCTTTGCCACCATCCAGCCAGGAAGCACAGACTATGAAGGTGTCTATGCAGCGCTGTTTTATTTATCTGGGTCGTCCTTCAATTCACAGGCGCTGGGCGGCAAGTGGGGTAATACCTTACTTTATGATTATCCTATTATCACCAGTGAAAACTTGGACGAGTGGATGGGCAAGATAGACAGCTTGGAGGAAGGTGATTATGGCTCTTACCGTTTACCGGCTATGACTCCGGAGGAAATCCAAGCCAGGTGGTTTGAAAAATAATCGAAAGGAAGTAATAGGGGGATACTTCTTGATGGCTTTCTTCACCAGCACTCCGAGTTCATCTTTCCTAAGTAAGATTGCTGAAGCATTAGGTGCAAGAACCGAATTCATGTGAACTCCCGATACAAGATGACCTTACTCGGGTTTAGCTGCCAGGAAAAATGCTAAAAAGACCACTTTATTGTTAAGGATAATTATGATCGAACCAACAGTACCCACCACGCCTCTGCTATGCACGCGCACCGAGGTGGGTCATTTTTTTCATCAAACCCAAATGTCAACATATGATGTCCTTCGAATTGCACAGCTTAACGTGTGATCAGGGTGATAGAGTAAAATACAAAAGGGCAAAAAAAACCATAAATTTATGAACAAAAAGGATGCCTATCTGTTCGCCCACCTTCACAATTTCCACTCAAAATAAATCAAGGATTACTTTCAATGATGAAACCTCATAATATTCTGATAACCGTTTTGCTGACCCTAACCCTTGTAGCCTGTAGCACGCCCGCTGTGACAACGACCTCATCAAACCCGGCTGTGGAGGTCACGACGACCTCGTCTCTTGTTGAGACATCGATGTCCGGTATCGTAACCTTTGCTGATCCAGTGTTAGAAGCAATGATACGCAGCGCGATGGGCAAACCTGAAGGTGAAATCACCTTCGCGGAAGCCCAGGGCGTCACCCGCATGGATCTCACCGACTCTTTGCAGCGACAGCTCTCCGAATTCACCCCAATCACCAAC
>Ga0255341_1005348_pt1 | contig 12751 bp, 7 predicted proteins | sample wastewater_treat_8_FD_192418 | JGI IMG/M metagenome (GOLD analysis project Ga0255341, IMG submission 192418) | Wastewater microbial communities from Lulu Island WWTP, Vancouver, Canada - plant12 | ecosystem: Engineered > WWTP > Wastewater > Unclassified | place: Canada: Vancouver, British... | reverse complement strand
CCTTTCTGCAGGGCGACGCACTCAGACTGCCGTTTAATGACCATACCTTTGATGTTGCCGCCATCGCCTTCGGCATCCGCAACATACCCGATCGGACACGCGCACTTCGTGAAATGGCCAGAGTGGTTGTGCGCGGCGGCCAGGTCATGGTGCTGGAGATGAGCTTTCAGCAGAAGCCACTCTTTGGGCCTGTGTACCGTATCTACCTCAATTACGTGCTGCCTCTTCAGGCGAAATTGATCTCTAAAAATCCTGCCGCCTATTATTACCTGACAGACTCCATAAAAAATTTTCCCCCTCCAGGGGAATTTGTAGATATCATGGAGCAGGCCGGCATCACTCATATCGAAACATACCCGCTTACATTAGGCATCACCTGGCTGTATGTGGGGATAGCTGGTTGATAGTTGAGAGCTTATTATTTTCTGGATGCCTGCCCCCCCCGATTTCGCGCGGGCAGGCCTTCGCCGGTATGACGATATTGCCGGCTGCGCAGGCAGACCTTTGAATAATACCTCCTCCGGTCATTCCGGGCTTGACCCGGAATCCAGGAAACGCTTGACTACACTGGATACCGGCCTTCGCCGGTATGACGATGTTGACGGTTCGGCAGGCAGACCTTTGAATAATTCGTCCTCCGGTCATTCCGGGCTTGACCCGGAATCCAGAAAACACTTGATAACACTGGATACCGGCCTTCGCCGGTATGACGATGTTGACGGTTCGGCAGGCAGACCTTTGAATAATTCGTCCTCCGGTCATTCCGGGCTTGACCCGGAATCCAGGAAGCGCTTGACTACACTGGATACCGGCCTTCGCCGGTATGACGATGTTGACGGCTTTTGACGATTACGACAAGGTCTCCGGCGGAGGACACGAAGGTTGCGCTTCGGGTATTTATTCCCGTTCGTGATGAGTTCTAATGCCTGTACATAAAATTTAATGACCGTTCGTGCTGAGCCTGTCGAAGCATGAACGGTTAACTTTTCTGATAGCTTCCCGCTCATCTCCCTCCTTCGACAAGCTCACCCTTCGACACGCTCAGGGCGAGCGGGGTTTTTAATACGTTGCCGTTGACCATGAGCTATTGGCTATCCCCCATCCACCATTCATCCAACCCTCCAACCTTCTAATCATCCAATCTTCTAACCCTCCATGGACTACGAACCACGAGCTATTTGCTCATTATTTTCTGGATACCGGCCTTCGCCGGTATGACGATATTGACGGTTCGGCGGGCAGGCCTTCGCCGGTATGACGATGTTGACGATTGCGCAGGATTTGGCAAAACTCTCATCCTTCAGCCTTTAGCCTTTAGCCTTTATCCTCCAACCCTCCAATCCTCCGGTCGCTGAGCTTGTCGAAGCGTCCTTTTGCCTTTTGCCTTTAGCCTTTAGCCTCCAATCCTCTAAACTTCTAATCATCTAATCTCCTAACCCTCCATGAGCTGAGAGCTTTAATTGTCCACCGTCGGTATGCAATATTGTCCCCCGCGGGAGCGGACCGGGGGTGGAGATAAACAATGTCAGGTCTGTGGTTTCGGACTGATCAGTTATGTCACACATTTGTCGGGAAGGATTTTTCGCTGTGGCCCAGGGCCTCTTCCGCCGCCATCCCCAGCTCTTTGTCGTGGTTGTGATTGAGGGCGAAAACACGGAAGTGGCGCACGCGCGCCGGGATAAAGCGATAAATTTCGTCGAGCGGCTCGGGTGAGGTCCGGCCGGTCACCGGGTTGAATATGTTGATGCGCCGGGCCGGTTCGGCAATCGGATTGAGCGGGCGTGGGTCTTGCGTGGCCACGTCGACACAGAATTTCAATTTTTTGAGCTTGCCGGGCAGGGCCTGCCTGATGCGTTCTTCATAGTTTTCCGCGGCGGCAAAGAAAGTGCCGCGCTGTATCGAATCCATGGAAAGCTCCGCGGCAAAAGACATTTTCCATTTGAGCTTACGGGCATAAATTTTTTCCCACTCTTTGGCCAGAAAACGCCTGCGCGCATCTTTTTCTGAGTGCCAGCCCCTGACCGTGCTGAAAAGAGACCATTCATCAAAGGCCAGGTAGGCGTTGAGGTTTCTCAGCGGGTTGTCCGGGAAAATCAGCAAAACAGTCTGGGCGAAAATTTCCTTCAAATGCAGGTCAAGCGCGCGCGTCGTGCGGTGAAAATAAACATTGCTGTAGAGGTTGAGCCTCGCGTTTAAAAACCTTCTTAGCGCCGAGATGCCGGACTGGTGCAGGGCAAGGCCTTCGTCAGTGAAAAACGTGTAGTACATCAGGCGCTCCATGTCGATCATATCGAGCGAAAAACCGGTCATGTAGGCGTCGCGCTGAACATAGTCGAGATTGTCCACCGTGTAGATACCGGAAAAAAGCTGTCTGAGGAGTGCCAGCCACTTAGGCGCCGCTGGTTGCCGTGCCGCGTCCGGCATTTTAATGAGGAAGGCGATATGGCGTGGGTTTATTTTTTCGCCGGCGGCAAACGGGCCGGAGGGGCCACGGCGGATGCGTCCGATGAGCGGCGCCAGTTTGTTAACGATGATTGCCGCCCCCAGATCCTCATGCGTGAGGCCCCAGGTACTAAGATAGTGGTCGTCGAAAAAATGACCGAACGGGCCGTGACCCACGTCATGGACGAGTCCCGCCAGTCTGAGGAGCTCCTCCACGTAATTTGGCGAGGGAACGTCCGGGCAGATGTTTTTGAGGCCCGGGTAGAGATGGCGGCCGAACTCGCCTGCGACGTGCATTGTCCCGAGGGAGTGCTGAAAGCGGGTGTGTTCCGCCGCCGGATAAACCCAGCGCGCGCTCTGGAGCTGATAGATGCGCCTCAGGCGCTGGAGCCAGGGAGAATCGATAATATCTTTTTCGGTTGTTTCGGCAGGGTCGGTCGCCCGCGCCACAGTGAAGGAAGCGTAGGAATGGATCGGGTCGGCAATGAGCGCCATCCCTTCGTAGATGTCGTATGCAGGGAAATCTTTTTCCATGACAAGTGTTTACAACATTCGGGTTTAAATTTCAATCAGGCGGGAAAATAAAGGGTGCGGGCTTAAAGAAAATGCCCGGCAGGCAAGCCCGCCGGGCATTTTGGCTACACTAACAGACTGAAACCTTGCGGCTTAGAAAGTGAGCGTCAGCTTGTTGATGACCATGAAGTCGTTTTTCACATCACCGTAAAGAATGCCGGACGCATCAGTGTCTCCGGCAATGCCGGCACCCTTGTAGTACTTGCCGACAAACCAGTAACCGGCGCCGAGCATGTAAGACAGGTTGTTGGTGATCTTGTAGGTTCCGGTCACGTCAACTTCGATGCCGTAGTCTCTGCCGGCCTGTACGCCCAGAGAAGCAGCATCCGCTCTGTACATTTTCGCCCAGGAAAGAGAAGCCATGACATCGAGTTTGTCAACCGGCTTCACACCGGCGCGCAGCTGCGCAAAGAAAGCGTTCGTCATGGGGGCGCCGTTATTTTTATCGTCATAACCCTGAATGCCGCCGACCCAGTAGTTACGCTCCGAGTTGAACATAATCAGGCAGGGATTCCAATCCAGACCGCCCGACAGGCCGCCTTCCAGTTTATCGCCGGTTTCCTGCTTGTCGCCGGAAATCCAGGCAAACGAACCGCCGACATAGGCAATGCCGAAATCAGCCGTCGCGTCCAGATAGGCGCTCCAGGCATCGATCTTTTGGCTCTCGCGACCGGTAGCAGCACCAAGTAAACCTTCAGCTTTAACCCTTCCGGTCACATAGTAGACCTGACCCTCCAGGGCAACCGGGCCCAACTGAGCTTTGGCATAAGGCGACACAACGAACTGCTGGACATTGATACCTGCATCGAAAGGTAAGGTCACACCAGTATCCCCTAAGAAGTTTCTGTTCCGGGCGTCGCGGATATACTTGCCGAGCAAGCCAGCCTCGAGGCCCTTGGTCCCGTATCTGACAAAAGCGGTGTAGAAGTTGTTGTCGCGATCAATCGCGCCGTTCCGAACAGAGCCGTTCCAGGTACCCCAACTGAGTTCGCCATCCGGGTTTTTACCCATCTGCAGGCCGAACACAAAATCTTTGATGGGCAGCATGTAGACGATTTTCGGTGTGGGCACCATGGTATTGCCGAAGGTGAGGCCCCAGGCGCCGTCGATCTGGTAGCCTGCCGCGAACAAGCCGATGGGCGAGGCGTACTGGACATACAGCAGATCAAAGGCGATGTTTTCATTTTCCGCACGGGTGCCGGCGGAACGTTCATCCAAAGCAGTCGGCGTACCTGCTAACAGATTTGCGGGCCCTGAGGCCGGGGCAAATCTGGCCGCACCCCAGGCTCTTTCCATGATGTCGGCACGGGTGACCAGAGTCAAACCGGGATGCACAACAAATTGCGTGTTCAAACGCAGTCTCTGGTAGTACAAAGCTGTGCTCGAATCACCGGGAACAACGCGCGTTAAAGCAAACTGTGGCGCTCCCGGCGGCGGCGTCGGAATTATTGGATCCCAAACAGCCAATGTGTCAATGTTTCTTACGCCGACGCGGTCCAGATACATGCCGGCGGCAAAGAACTCGCCGCTGAATTTCACATCAACGGCCATCGCTTGCGTACTGAAGGCGGCAATGAGCCCCAGTGACAGCAAAACCAACCAAAATCTCTTCATGTTCTCCTCCTAAATTTTTCAAAGAGAAATTAAATGTTTCCAGCCTTGTTCCAAAAACGGGCATTTTCAAAACAAGACCGCCTGCCTGCTCTGACCCGGCAGTCGAGCCCTTAAAAAGCGGCCGCACGCCGGTCAGCTGCGGCGCGAAAGTAGCACCAGCCGGGCAAAATTGCAAGGAAATTTTCCCCGCCGGCAGGCGCTGTTTCACCTGCAGCTCGATGATTTAGCAACTTCGGTGCCACAAGAAAAAACGCCCTTAATATCAGATTGAAGAGCCGGCCGTGCCAGGCAAAGCAAGGTCTCATGGTCGCGGCCAGACGTAGGTATATATTCAATATTATAAGCAGTTTCCAGACAAACAAACCGGGGGCAAAATAAGTGACGAGGCGAAGACTGTGTTTATTTTTACCACAAAACCTGTAACGATGGTCACAAAAAAAGCCGAATATAAGGCAAAAACGGGATATTTCGTGTCGTTTTCAACACACTTTACGCAAAACATGCCACATGAAAAACCGGCCACTACGCACAATGACCGAAAGTTCATCGCTACGTTCTATCCACCATTCACCATCCACCAATGTCCACCTCCGGCCTGCTAAAGCAGGCCACCTCCGCCGGCGGAGGACACGAAGGTTGCGCTTCGCGTTTTATTGACCGTTCGTGCTCGACCTCTATTACCGTTCGTGCCGGGCTTTATTAGCCGTTCATGCTGAGCCTGTCGAAGCATCCTTTATCCTTTATCCTTTTGCCTTTAGCCTTTGTCCTTTAACCACGAACTATCAGCTATCCTCCAGTCTCCAACCCTCCAATCCTCTAAACTTCTAATCATCTAATCTTCCAGCCTCCAACCTTCTAATCCTCTAATCCTCCACGAAACACGAGCTATTTACTCATGCTGTTCTGGATACCGGCCTTCGCCGGTATGACGATATTGCCGGCTGCGCAGGCAGACCTTTGAATAATTCCTCCTCCGGTCATTCCGGGCTTGACCCGGAATCCAGCACTTGACTACACTGGATACCGGCCTGCGCCGGTATGACGATGTTGACGGCTTCTTTACGATTGCGACACAGTCTCCGGCGTGGGGCACGAAGGTTGCGCTTTGCGTATTTATTGCGGCCTTCCTGCTTGAAGGATGTGCTTCATTTTGCTATGAAAGTGCTATTCCAGAAAACCTCAAATAGAAGAGGTCGCCTTCATGAAAAAGACGGAGCTCAAACCGGGAACACCGCTTACGATTGTTTTTGAAAAAGAGATCAATCAACCCAACGCCCACTATCTGAAAGCCACCGTATACGATTGTGACGATGCTTTAGTGACTACGTCGCAGACTTCTCCTGCTTTGCAGAGTATCTTTCTGAACCGCAAAGTACTGGTGACTTATCTTGTGCGCACCGCAACACGCACTTTGCGTTTCGGCTTTGCCGGTCTTTTGTTCGGGCTGGTCGATGACTACCTCATGTCATCGGGCAACGAGACTCAGGCGCTGCTGATCAAAAGACTCCACCGGGCAGAGACGATGGATTTCCGTCTGTATTTCCGGATATCACCTCCGGCTGGCAGCGATCTGTCCCTTTTCTGGGAGGAAAAAAAGGTCAGCCTGATGGACATCTCGCTGGGGGGGGCAAAATTCATCTATCAACTCAATCACCCCTTTCTGCCCGGTCAGGCGGTAAAATTCAAACTGCTCATCGGAGACAAAATTTTCGATGTGGACGGCATCATCAGACGGGTCCACCGGCCGCATCGAAACCGGCCGGGGCAGCGCCTGCAGCAAGTCAGCGTTGAGTTTCGCCACTGGGACAAAAAAATGGAACGGTCTCTGGGAGAGGCAATCCTGGAAATCGAAAGAAGCCTGTTGACGAAAGGGGCAGGATGATGGATAAAGGCGGCGTGCGTCGAGTCAATGACCTGGCCCGCCGCCGGCGGCGAAGGGCTTAAGGCCGGAAGTGTTCAACAGAGGCGGTTTATCACTGTAATTTTCGGAGGCAAGGTTTATGGCAAAATCGAGAGATATCAAAAAAGACGAGAAGAAAAAGCCCGCGAAAACAGCCAAAGAAAAAAAGGAAGCCAAAAGGCTGAAAAAAGCCGGAAAGGAATAGCCGGCCTCAGGTGAAGAGTCAGGCGCGAAAGCGGCGGCCGCTTAGCCGGCGGCTTGCCCGGCGCATTATATGAACAAGGGATTTTAATGAAAATTCAATTTCTGGGTGCCGCCAGGACGGTCACCGGTTCGTGCTTTATCATCCAAACAGACCAGACACGTTTTGCCATCGACTGCGGCATGCATCAGGGACACAGGCGGGTTGAGGCCCGGAACCGTGATGTCTCCCCCTATGATCCTGCCGCCATCGATTTTATCATCCTCACGCATGCCCACATCGACCATTCGGGGCTTTTGCCGCTTATTGTCAAAAAAGGCTTTCGCGGACCTGTTTATGTAACGGAGCCGACAGGTGAACTTGTTAAAATTCTGCTTCTGGATTCCGCGCATGTCCAACAGGTTGACGCGGCGGGAAAGAACAGGCGGCTCCTGCGCGCGGGGCTCAGGGCTGAGGAAATTCCTTTATACACGGCCAATGACGCGGAAGCTGTTTTTCCGCTTCTGAAAACGTGCGCCTATGAGGAGTCTTTCAGCCCCGCACCCGGCATCAGGGCAAGGCTTATCGATGCGGGGCATATTCTGGGCTCGGCCATGGTGGAGTTGTTTATCGAAGAAAAAGGCGCCACCAGAAAGCTGGTTTTCTCCGGCGACATCGGCCGCCCCGATCAGCTTTTGATGAAAAACCCAAGCGCAGTGCGCCAGGCGGATTATCTGTTTATGGAGTCGACTTACGGTAACCGCAACCACAAAGGAGAAAGTGAAAGTCTTGACGAACTGGCCGAGGCGATAGCTTACAGCTATCAAAACGGGGAAAAGGTGATCATCCCCGCTTTCGCCGTCGAAAGAACTCAGGAAATTCTTTATTCGCTGCGCCTTTTGCTAAGCAGCGGCCGACTACCCGCCGACATGCCTGTTTATCTGGACAGCCCGCTCGCCATCAAAGCTACGGAAATTTTCCGGCGTTATCACGACTACCTCGATACCGAGACACAGCAGTTGATTAAAAAAGGCCAGGACCCGCTTAAACTTCCCAATCTGAAGATGTCCGTCTCGACGGAGGATTCCATCCGCATAAACGAAACCAGAGAACCGGCCATCGTCATTTCGGGAAGCGGCATGGCCAATGCCGGCCGCGTCAGGCACCATCTGCGCCATAACCTGTGGCGGCAAGGCGCAGCAATTGTTTTCGTGGGATTTCAGGCACAGGGGACACCGGGGCGGAAAATCGTGGACGGGGCAAAAAAAATCCGCATTTTCAACGACAACGTCGCCGTGGCGGCCAGAGTGTTCACCATCAACGGTTTTTCCGCGCACGCCGGACGCGATCAGCTTTTGGCCTGGCTGGAAAATTTTCAAAACAGCCGGATGGAAGTGTTTCTGCTGCACGGTGAGGAATCGGCGCAAGATCACCTGGCCGCTGTGATCCGTGACAAATTCGGTCTGGATGTGTCAGCGCCCGAGTATCTGGAGGAAATCATCCTGGGGGAAAAAACAGGAAGGGAAAAAATCAGACGGCCTGCGCCGGCACCGGCCGATGAGTTCGACAGGCGCCTGGGTGACTTAAGAACGATTCTGGATGAAGCCGACGGAAGCCTTGAAAAGTTGCGCGCGCTTCCCGCAGACGAGCGGGCCGCACTGGCCAGGTTACTAAATGATGCTGCCCGCCACCTTGATGAGGCATAAAATTAATAGCGACCCACTCCACGGGGTGGAGCTTTGATTCGGGCTGACTTGCTGATCCAGAGATTAGGTTGAAGTTGGTAAGAAGAGGATCGGAGGGTTGGAGGATAAAGGCTAAAGGATGAGAGTTTTGCCAAATCCTGCGCAATCGTCAACATCGTCATACCGGCGAAGGCCGGTATCCAGAAAATAAAGAGCAAATAGCTCGTGGTCAACGGCAACGTATTAAAAACCCCGCTCGCCCTGAGCTTGTCGAAGCCTGCCCTGAGCTTGTCGAAGCCTGCCCTGAGCTTGTCGAAGGGGGGTGAGTGGGGCCTGTTGTAGCCTGCCCGTTCATGCTTCGACAAGCTCAGCACGAACGGCTAATAAAGCCGGCATGAACGGTCAATTAAGCGCGAAGCTCACCGCTTCGGGTCCTACGCCGGCGGAGGTGGCCTGCTTTAGCAGGCCGGAGGTGGAAAATAAAAGCCAATAGTTCATGGCTAAAGGACAAAAGACAAAGGCTAAAGGATAAAGGATGCTTCGACAAGCTCAGCACGAACGGTCAATAAACCGCGAAGCGCTACTTTCGTCTCCCCCGCCCAAGACAGTGCCGTAATCGTTAAAAGCCGTCAACATCGTCATACCGGCGAAGGCCGTTATCCAGAACAGCATGAATAAATAGCTCGTGGTCAACGGCAACGTATTAAAAACCCCGCTCGCCCTGAGCGTGTCGAAGCCTGCCCTGAGCTTGTCGAAGGGGGGTGAGAGGGGCCTGTTGTAGCCTGCCCGTTCATGCTTCGACAAGCTCAGCACGAACGGCTAATAAAGCCGGCATGAACGGTCAATTAAGCGCGAAGCTCACCGCTTCGTGTCCCCCGCCGGCCATGCGCAGGCCGCCGATCGTTTGTCTCCGCGGTGTTCAAATAATTAAACGGCCGTCCGAAGCATCGGACGGCCGTTTGCTTTTTCTCCCAAAACGGTTACTCAACCGCCATCTCAGATGGTCCAGCCCAGGTCCACCAGCTCTATGGCACTCTTGTCACCCGCTCTGATCGCCTCGCAACGGGCATTGACCGTTGTCACGGAATCATTGATGAAAAACTTCGCCGAGGCGATGCGTCCCGCGTAGAAAGCGGCTTCCTGATCTTCTCGTTGCAAGCCCTTACGCCCGCCGATGGTGAAAAGACCTTTTTCTTCGTACATGGCATTTAGTTTTTTCCCGGCAAGGAGAGCCGCGTCGAGCAGAAAGTGCCCCACCAGCACGTCGCCGAAAAGTTCCAGAAATTTCCCGGCGTTATAGAGGGGCGCCATGAAATCACCGCCTTTGGCCGCTTTAGCAAAAAACATGACCAGATCCACCAGCGCGTTGTTGGCCTGCTCAAGAGTGGCGGCAGGTTCCGCAAAATCGGGGTCTTCCTTTGCCTTGGCAATCCCCTGCTGGATCAGGCCGATCATGTTCATCACATTGGCACCTTTGCGCTGGCCGAGTTTGCGGCCGACCAGGTCGAGCGCCTGGATGCCGTTGGTGCCTTCGTAAATGCAGGCGATCTTTTCGTCCCGCAGGATCTGCTCCACCGGGTATTCCGAGCAGTAACCGTAGCCGCCGTAAATATCCAGCGCCATCGAGCACACCAGAAATCCCTTATCGGAGTTGTAGGCCTTGATGATCGGGGTGAGAAGTTCAATATAGCCCTCCCAGTTCGCTTTTTCTTCCGGGGTTTGGGAAATGGCGCTCATGTCCATGCAATAGGAACAGAAGTAGCTCATGGAGCGCATGCCCTCAACGAGGGATTTCATCCACATTAGTTTTTTGCGAACGTCGGGGTGCTTGATGATCGTGACCGCTTTGGCCGCCTTGTTTTTCATCTCCCAGACGGAAACGCCCTGCACTCTCTCTTTGGCGTAGGAGACGGCATGCTGGAAGCTGGCAGACGCCAGGCATAGCCCCTGATAGCCGGTCCCCAGACGCGCCTCGTTCATCATCATGAACATGATTTTCATACCGGCACGCTCCTGCCCCAGAAGCTCGCCGATACAGTTTCCATCCTCACCGAAATTGAGCGTACATGTGGCATTCCCTTTGATGCCCATTTTATGCTCGATGCCGCCCGTTTTGATATCGTTGAATTCCCCCAGCGAGCCGTCATCGTTGACGCGGTATTTGGGAACAAGAAAAATGGAGATGCCCCTCGTTCCTGCCGGATCGCCTTCAATACGCGCCAGCACGGGGTGGACAATGTTCGGGGTCAGGTCATGGTCACCGGCCGAAATAAAGATCTTGGTGCCGGTAATCAGAAATTTGCCGTCGGGCAGACGTTTGGCCGTGGTTTTGAGGGCACCCACGTCGGAGCCGGCGCCCGGTTCGGTCAAACACATGGTGCCCGCCCATTCACCGGTGAACATTTTGTACATGTATTTGTTTTTCTGCTCTTGCGTGCCGTAATTATTGATCATGTTGGCCGCACCGTGCGTAAGACCGCCGTACATGGCAAAAGCGTAGTTGGCCGAGGCCATCAGCTCCTGAAGGGCCCAGCCCACCATGTGAGGAAGACCCTGCCCGCCTACTTCCGGCGGATCCATCGGGCTGATCCAGCCCGCTTCCGTGAATTTCTTCCAGGGCTCATGAAAGCATTGGGGAACGTGGACCTGGCCGTTTTTCAGGTGGCAGCCTTTCTCTCCCTCTTTTAACGTTGGGAAAATCACATTGACGGCCATTTTTTCGGCCTCGTCCATGATCATCGAGATGTCTTCTTTCGTGTAGTCTCCATACTTTTCCGAAGCGAAGATCTTCTCCATGTTCAATTGTTCAAAGAGAACAAACCGTTGGTCGCGCATGTTGATCAATAAATTGCCCATAACGAACTCCCTTCCTGGTAAATTGTTATTTTAAGCGATTGAATCGTTCCTATGTCGAGGTGCTTTTCCGTTATCTATGGCCTGATTTCGGGAAACTCGGCCATGTGTGTATCGGCGAAGTGACTATAGGTTAAATTATGACCAAAAGTAAAACAAATAAACGTAAAGGGAGGGATTGGCGCCCCACACGGCAAGAGAGTAAGCACCACAGACATTTATCGTCTCCCCTGACGATGTTTACCTATCCGGGGTGCAGACAAGCACAGGCCGGCCCCACCGGGCGGCCGCCGGTCAGTAATTTTATTATCGCTAGAAACGGTATTTTCCGGCCTTGATATTGCTCAGGATCTCCTGATTCAATATCTCGTATTTGCCGCCATCCGGCAGAAGGACATAAAGGTCTGGCCCTGCCAAAGCGGGATCGTAGCCCTCGTTTTTGAGGTTTGTTTTCTTGATCTTGTGCGTGGCCGTCCATTCAAAGTCGGCAACAAAACGCACAAACAGGGGCACTGCGTATTTCGGCAGAATTTTTCTTAAATGATCCGCCAGCCCGTCGAGGTCAAACGATTCCTTAGCGTCACGAACGATGGCCGCCATGCCTGCCTTGCCGTCGGAACCCGGCATGGTGACACCGAAAACAGCCGATGATGAAACACCGGGATAGGCGTCGATGGCTTTTTCCACTTCCTGCGTGGCGACATTCTCACCCTTCCAGCGGAAGGTGTCTCCGAGGCGGTCGGCAAACTGCGCGTGGCCGAAACCCATGTTTTTGAGCATGTCGCCTGTGTTGAACCACATGTCGCCTTTTTTGAAAACATCGCGGAAGATTTTTTCCTGCGTCTTTTTCTTGTCCGAATAACCGGCAAAAGGCGTTTTTTCGGATATTTCCATAATCAGCAAGCCCGCCTTGCCTTTGCCGACCTTTTTCATAAACCCGCGCCCGTCTCTTACCGGAGCATCATTTTCCGTATCGTATTCCACCATCGCAAAAGGCGTGACGCTGGTACCCACGCTGTAGTTGATATTCAGAAAGTTGGTAAAAACGCCCACTCCTTCAGCCGCACCGTAAAACTCATAGATTTTCTTGATACCGAAGCGTTTTTTAAACGGCATCCAGATGTCGGGCCGCAGGCCGTTGCCGCAGATGTATTTGAGGGTCGTCTGATGGTCGTCGGGGCGCGCGGGCGTGGCCATCAGGTAACGGCAAACCTCGCCCACGTATATAAAGTGGGTCGCGCCGAAGGCGCGCACATCATCAAGAAATTTGCTGGCGCTGAATTTTCTGCGCAGCGCCACGGCCGCTCCGTTATACAGGGCGGGCGGCCAGCCTACGGTAATCGCATTGGTATGAAAAAAAGGCAGGGGAATATAGATCGTGTCCGTCGGCTTCACCGGCATGACGAATTTCCCGAACCAGAACATGGCCGAAAGCGCCCGCTTGTTGATGATGACCGCCGCTTTGGGCAGGCCGCCGGTGGTGCCGGAGGTGTAAACATAGGC
>Ga0255341_1005347_pt1 | contig 12756 bp, 13 predicted proteins | sample wastewater_treat_8_FD_192418 | JGI IMG/M metagenome (GOLD analysis project Ga0255341, IMG submission 192418) | Wastewater microbial communities from Lulu Island WWTP, Vancouver, Canada - plant12 | ecosystem: Engineered > WWTP > Wastewater > Unclassified | place: Canada: Vancouver, British... | reverse complement strand
AATTTCTGACCCCAAATTAGTAAATATTAGCAAAACACCCTTGATATTTTCCTAATAATGGTTATTGCGTGAAGTTGTCAAGGTACATCTATTGTAAAAAAAGAGTTTATGCAGTGGAATCAATTATATTTTTTACAATCAGAAGCAGTTCCCTTGAAACTAAGTCCTTTTTATATCAGGCTCAGGGATTTGTTGCAGTTTATATGGCTTTTCGTTTTGGAATTGTAGGCCTAATTATATCAATTTTAATTTGCTTTAAGGATGTTGTTTTTATAATCTTAGAGTATTTAAAAACAGGGCAATACAATTATATGGTAGGATTATTATCCACTATTATGGTAATTAGCTGTGTATTGATTATAGGTATTATAGCCGAGAGACAAGAAAAGCATAGAAGAGAAGTGCAAAGGCTTGCAATTATTGATGATTTAACCGATCTTTTTAACAAAAGACATTTTCATGAAACTCTGGAAAACGAAATGAAAAACTCTGTAAAAAGCAAGCATTCTATTGGATTAATCCTTATAGATATTGATAACTTTAGAATGTATAATGATTTATACGGTCTAAGCTATGGAGATACAATACTGAAAAACACTGCCTTAATACTTAAAAGGATTACTAATAAAGAAGATAATATATTCAGATTTGGGGGCGATGAGTTTGCAATTTTAGTATTGAATAAAGATTTGAAAATCCTTGAAAAAGAAGCTAAACGGTTATATGATGAATATGAGAAATTAAAAAAAGAGTATTACAATGACAGTTTAGTGAATAAAATAACGTTTTCAATTGGTTTATCCGAATATCCAAGCATTTCAAGCAGTGCGGAAGAACTGATTTCTCATGCTAATATGGCCCTGTACCAGTCAAAGAACATGGGTGAAGATAAGGTGCATTTTTATCAGGATATTATGCTCCAAATCCATAAAAGTATGATGTCCGATGAGCAAATGGTGGGGGTATTTAAAGGTTTATTAAGCACCATTGTTGCCAAAGACAAATATACTTTGGGGCATTGTGAAAGAGTTTCCTCATATGCTGTAATGATAGCAGAGGCAATGGATTTAGAGCTTAATGAAATACAGACCATATTATATGCAGGCCTTCTGCATGATATAGGCAAAATAGAATTGCCAAAGTCTGTCTTAAACAAAATCGGTCGTTTGACTAGTGACGAATACGAATTGATTCGTCAGCATCCTGTTAATAGTGCCACCATTTTAGAGCCCTTATCCAGTATAAATAATTTGATAGACTATGTAATTCATCATCATGAACGCTATGACGGCAAGGGTTACCCTGACCGCATTGCAGGTGAAAACATCAGTTTAGGTGCAAGAATACTATGTGTGGCTGATTCTTTTGATGCAATGGTTTCTGAACGACCATACAGGAAAAGTATGTCTATTGAAGAAGCATTTCATGAGCTTGAAAAGTGTTCCGGGTTACAATTTGATCCTAAAATCGTAAGCTTGTTTATTAAAATCATGAGAAATAAAATGTCTGTTAAATATAACTACAAGGTTAATGCAAACGACCATGCAAAAGTCTAATTCATAGAAAATTTAACCAATTTATATAATACATAAAAAGAGGATGCTATTATTATGGGGCATCCTCTTTTATATTAATACATATAATTAAGTTTCATCTGCAAAATTCCATGGGTTAATAAACATATGCGTGGGTCCTCAGCCCTCCAATAAAAACATTATTTTTGTCAAAAGCTCGCTCTCAGGTACATCCACAGGTGAATTGTAATAAAATTCATAAACTATGCCTGTGGCTTTATATCCATTATCACCTATCCATTTTGTCAATGCATCATAAGTAGGCACCATTTCACTATAAGCACCTTTATACATACAAATAGCTTTCTTTCCGGCAGGAATACTACTTAGTACAATCTCTCCCCTGCCTTCTACACCTTTTTCCACCGGAAATCCAATCTCAACATCAAGTGCCTGCATATCCATATTATAGTAAGCAACAAACGGAACATCTGCCGGCTGTTTTCCAAGCTCGTTCAAATAATTGATTATGGAATTGTACGATTTTCCAATCTCCTGTGGCAGGTTCTCAACTGCTGTAACAGTTCGTAGTGATAGAACAGGTTGCTCTTGTGTATCAATTACTTCAAATTTGAAATTCATATTAAACTCCTCCTTTTTTAATTCAATTCTATCACTATAACATGACAACAGTTTGTCATATTTCTATTAATTTATTTATTAAACAACATTTATACAACTTTCACCCAGATAACCACTCGATACAAAAAACCTGACCTTCACCACTGTCTTTTGATCTATAAATTAGAATATCACACCTTGCTGAGCTTTTGAACCAGCTCATCTATCCTAGCATCACGCTGTTTATTAGACCAGCTTATAATACCTGTTTCGTAAATGCTACCGCCTTTGGATTGGCAAGCTTTTTTCATCTGCCCTATTGCACCACTTCCGCCCATAAACTTGAATCGAAGCTGCTGTGTAACATAGCAACCTATCTTTTTTCCTTGTAGTGATGATATTTGTGACAGATAAAGCTTCATAATAGGAGAAAGTGAGAATGCCCATACCGGTGCACCGAATATAATCAAATCATATTTACTTGTATCAGGTATGTCCTTTAACTCTATATTTTTTACTTCCTTAGGGTCCTCATTTACTGTTGTCACTTGTTCTATATTAACCGGATGCCCTGCCCAAGTCAGACTTTCTTTAATCTTTTGTGCAACCGATAGTGTATTTCCCGTGTGTGAATGTACAATAATTCCAATTTTCATATAGTAACCACCTTCCTTATATTCTTCCATCATTTTAATCATACGGAAGATATTTTACATAGTCTGATGGATTTTCGCAAAAACTTCTAAATTTACTAATGCTTCATTAAATCATTCCTAAAACATCTAAAGGGATGAACCCTATATTTTTTACTTATGAGGTCATCCCTTTAACCATATTGTAGTCCAATTAAATTTGATTGTTTCTATACTTCTCAACCAAATCTGTAAGCTTGTAATTGCTTTTTTCCACAACGTCCATGAATCCTTTAATTGTTTCCGTAAATCCGCTACCAGGATTATTTTTAACAAATTCCTTGTATGTAGCTCTTGTCTTTTCAGGCATTAGCTTTGTATCATAACTGAAAAGCGGTGTGTTATTGCAACCGAACAATGAAAATATAAGATACTTTTTATATAATTCCTTAACATCATTCTGCTTTAGTGAATCCTTAAACCTATTAATAAATTCTTGTTGTGTTTGTGCTCTTTTAAGTACCTCATCAAACCCTATTACAAGTGCTGCATCCTTTGCAGGAACCTTATTTGATTCTGTTGCCATTATATCTACATAAGCCTTTAAATCAAGGGTCAAATAAGGTTTATATTTTTTATAAAACTCATAGTTTATTATTGGGAAAAACATCCCCTCAGCAGTCTCAACACGGTATCCTGCAGCTTTAGTTTCCTCTAGCAGCTTTCTTAATTCATTGTCCTTTGTTTCATAGATTTTATCAATATCAACGTCCTTACTATACTCTTTGATGAATTTTTCTTGTATGCCGCCTTTATAATACTTCTCCTCAAGCTTAGCCAAGTAATCCTTCTGCACCTTTTCAAACTCCACTATCATTGATACGGCATCTGAAGCGGACAAAAACTCAATATTGCTGTCTATGAATTTTGTAATTTCAGAAACATTTGATGAGCTTGAGATAAGCTTTTTAAAATCACTCATTATTTTATTTTTATCAGCATCATTCTTCCCCTGACCTGAAGTCGAGATCTTTTTTATACTCATAAGAACATTTTGACCGTAGCCGTTGGTAGTATATTCAAACTCCACACTATCTCCCTTTTTTAAATTCAGCTTTTCAAAGCTTGCTCTTACACCGTCAGAAATCCTGAAAGCTGCTGCTTCTGACTCACCCGCAGACTTTAACAGGTTCATTTCAATGCTGTTACTATCTATTTGACCAGTATATGTTCCTGTTCCTTTTTGAATGTCACCATCCCTGATTGTCGGCTTTGATGTATTAGCTGGGCTGCTTGTTTCTTTACCTATAGAATCGCTTCCAGTTTTGGACCCCGATATAAAATAATTCTGGGCTTTCTGCCTTGCAATCTCTTCCAACTCAGCAGAGTTTGTTCTGGTCAGTATTTTTTCATGATACTCTTTTGGAAACATCTCTTTTATGGATGCTACATACTGCTGTCCATCCTTCGGAGCTTTATATTCCACAACAGTATATTTGTTATTCCCATCAGTACTCATGATTAATACAAGAGGTATACTAAGCCCTGCTCCATTTTCCAGCTTTCCGTCAACGTACTTGTATTCCTGCTGAACACTCCAGATATAGGCATATGTTTTATCCTCCTTTTTTTCAACCCCATAAAGCTCATGGGCTTCAAATGCAACGCCGTCTATAGCCTTAAACCCAAATTGCTGCTCAAGGTATTTGCTGATCACATCATCAATATTATGCTGATTATCAGATTGCGTGAGTTTCTTATCCTCCACAACAGTTACTTTGCCAACCTCCATTTTGGGTACTGATGCTATGTTCCCGCAAGCAGTACTAAATAGAAAAACAGTTGAAACTAAAATTGATATTTTTTTATTCATAATCATTCCTCTTTTCTCTGTAGAATATGATTACATTTTAGCAGTGAGTTTTCTCCAAAGAATTTCAAGGTTGTAACGAAATTGTAACGATTGTTCCTTCCCCCTCTTGACTGTCAATGTCAAGTCTTCCGGCATGTGCATTTACAATTTCCGAGCATATCGAAAGTCCCAGTCCATTTCCGCCAAGTTTCCTGCTTCTCGATTTTTCAACCCTGTAGAACGGCTCTGTAATACTATCTAAATCAGCTTTAGGTATTCCTATGCCGTTATCCCGTATTTTTATATAGATATCCTGTTCCTTCCAAAGCTTTATCTCTATAAGAGACCCTTCCGAGTACTTAATTGCGTTGTCTATAATATTCATTACAACCTGCTTGATCTTTTCTTCATCCACGCTGGCTTTAACATCCTGAAGCTGACAATTTATTGTTATTCCAAACTTTCCTGCCCTATCCTTCATAAGCTCTACAACTTTTATAATGATACTCTTTAAATCAGTCTCCTTTTTTACAATTGAAAACTCGTATTGATTGAGCTGCGACAGTTCTAAAAGATTATTCACCATACTTAAAAGTCTTTTGCTTTCATCGATTATATAGGTATAGTATTTATTTCGCTGCTCCTCTTCCTTTACTCTGCCTGAAAGATCTGCATAACCTATTATATTTGTAAGAGGCGTTCTTATTTCATGGGTTACACTGTCAATAAACTTCTTTTGTTTTTGCTGTTCATCAGTGAGCTTGTCTATCATAATCTTTATATTCTTGCCCATATCATTGAAAGAATGGGCCAAATTCTCAATTTCATCCCTTGTATTTACCCCCACTATCTCATTAAAATTACCCTTTGAGTATTCCTTTGTAGTAACGGTAAGCTTCTCCAAAGGCTTGATCATTCTGTATGAGAAAAGATAGCTCAAAAGAAATGATATAAAAAGTGCAAAAATAAGCAGAATAATCAAAGTTATCTTAAGGTTTCTTTTCATATTGTCCGCTTGATAAAGTGAATATTCCAGGCTAACCGTACCGATTATGGAGCCTCTTATCATAATTGGAAACGACATAAGCAGCTTTCTGTTCAAACCTTCAGTGTTTATAAAATACACCTTTTCGCCAGAAAGAGCACTGTTTTCCATTTTATTCTCTGCTACTTTTTTATTGTCTTTAATCTTTACATCACAGCCTGACTGCAGCCTTAGTTTTTCTTCAAGAGAATTAATATTAAGCTCAAGTGAAACCTCAGGTTTTTCACTGATCTTAAGGTATTCTTCAAGATATTGTTCTGTAAAATTACTTTGGCTTAAAACGTACTGATATGAGGTATATAGATTAAAGTTATCAATTGTCCTAATAACTATAATTCCGCTTACAAGCAATATTGCTACAATAATAAACATGTTCATTGATATAACTTTAAGTCTGAGTTTCATTTATTGGCTCCTTATAACGATATCCTATTCCAAAAACAGTTTCAATGCAGCTACTGTATTTTCCAAGCTTTTTCCTAAGCCTTTGTATATGAATATCCACAGTTCTTGAATCACCAAGATAATCATACCCCCATACCATATCAAGAAGCTGCTCCCTGGTAAAAACCCTCTGGACATTGCCTGCAAAAAGCATAAGTAAATCAAACTCTGTAGGAGTCAGATCCAGCTCTTTTCCATCTGCCAGAGCTATTCTGGTTTGCTCGTTAATGCTTATTACGTTGCCATCAGTCTTTTTTTCATTATCAGTGTGCTTAATGGATATCTTTTCAAAACGGCGTATAACAGCTTTGATTCTAGCAACAAGCTCTCTGCTGTCAAAAGGCTTTATAATATAATCATCAGCTCCCATCTCAAGCCCTACAAGCTTATCAGACATATCACTCTTAGCAGTCAGCATAATAACTGCAGTTCCCGTTCCCTGCAGGCGTTTGCACACATGAAAACCGTCAAGCTTGGGCATCATTACATCGAGCACAACCAAATCCGGCTTGTAATCACTGCAAATTTCCAAGGCTGAGGCTCCATCATGACATACCTTTGTATCAAAGCCCTCAAGCTTTAAATTTTGCTCTATCAGGTTTGCTATTAATTCATCATCATCTACTACCAATATTTTATGCACTTTTTAATCCTCCAGGTCGTTTTACTGTTCTGACACGTCATCAGTAAGATTAGATTATAACTATATTAACCACTTTAATAAAAAATAGCAGTTATAATAAAATTAAAAAAACTCCAATCTCATAAAGAGATGAAGCTACTGTGAGTTTTCTTTATTATATTAAGTTTATCAGAAATTATCAATGCTTTTTTGCTTTTTGGAACTAGTTGCTCCCCTAATGATAAACAAACTAAATAATATAATAGTTGTATAATTTAAAAATCAATAATTTTAATCACTAAATTTGATAGAAATATCTAACTAAATTATGTCATATATATAGCACTTTGTCAATCATAAATTACACAGCAAATGAGCTGCAAATATAATCGTTATACTCCACAAATTATTTACAATGGCCCATTTCATCAAGGATTTAAGATATTTGTCCTATATCGAATGTCTCTGCAAGGTGTAAAATTATTACTTATTTTTACGCAGATAATGAACGAAATCTTTTAATAAAGCCTTATCATCAATTTGCTTTAACTCATCGTTTTTAATAAAAAGGGATAATATCATTAGGCCAATAAACACATCTATATACAAGTCCTTCAAGTCAAATGTAAAAAACCCTTTCAGCATTATGTAATCCAAACTTCCATCCCAAAAAACCTTATCAATTAACGAACACGTGGCACCGGAAAATAAAAAAGCAAACATTATATTAATGATTTTAACATTGCCTACTCTTTTGTTAAGAAACCTGTAAAACAAAATTACTAGTATGATCATAATTGCAACTACAGATATGTGTAACCCTTTGCTGTTACTAATTTTCAACATGGAATTAAACCATGAATAATGCCTGTTGAACATTGGTTCAAAATATAATACAGGAGGTAAAATAGCAAATCTTTTGTCAAAAAAGTTATTATAAATAATTATTTTAATAATCTGTTCTATCGCTATCAATAAAAAGATTCCAATCCATATCGGCTTTATTTTGGTTTTCATATTTATACACCACCAAATTAAAATTATTTTAATTGTACCATAATAGCATAATAAAGAATGGTTAAAACACTAACTTAGGTTATATATTATTCGTTATTCATAAAATCAATGGTATATTGTGTAAAAGCATTAGTCAAGTATGAAATATAAATTACTAATCACTAATTATATTCGTAGAGATTTTGCACGCTCTTTAATCAATTTAATCAATATCAAAATAACGAAATAAGTCAATCTTTTGAAATTTCAAGATAAATCAATCCTGGTGGAACTAGCTGAAAAAAAAACTGATAATTTTAACCAAAATACCATTTTTTAAACGAAAACAGCCTAAAACAACATTTTAATGTTTAATACAAAAATGTTATAATTATAATATAAAAATGATATCAAAATAATATCATAAATTAATCAAAAGGGGCGAGAAAAATGAACGAAAAAAACAGAGAGGTTATGTCAGGTCTATTCATGTTTTTGGTGGACATATTAATGCTTTTGGCATCTATTGGCGGAGTAGTTTGGGGAATCATCAAGACCAACACAGATTCTTCAGCGCTTTCAATAGCATCAATAGTCGGTGGTGCCGTTCTTTTTATAGTTTGGTGCATATTTACAGGAGGATTTTTTACGCTTCAACCAAACGAAGCAGCTGTACTTATATTGTTCGGTGACTATAAAGGAACAGTTAGAAAGTCAGGATGGCACTTTGCAAACCCATTTTACACTAAAAAGAAAATATCCCTTCGTTCAAGGAACTTAAATGGTGAAAAGTTAAAAGTAAATGATGAGGCCGGTAACCCAATAGAAATTGCTGCAGTGGTTGTGTGGAGAGTTGAAAACACTTTTCAGGCAATATTCGATGTAGAAAACTATGTTGATTATGTTAAAGTACAGAGCGAGTCTGCAATCAGGCATATCGCCGGAATGTATCCTTACGACATAACCGATCAAACTCACAACATATCATTAAGAGGCAGTGCCGATGAAGTTTCTGAAGCTCTGAAAAAGGAACTTCAGGAGAGATTAGGAAAAGCCGGTGTCATTGTTGAAGAAGCCAGACTCAGCCACCTAGCTTACTCACCTGAAATTGCCGCAGCAATGTTACAGCGTCAGCAGGCATCTGCTATAATTGCTGCAAGACAAAAAATTGTTGAGGGTGCTGTAGGTATGGTAAGAATGGCCCTTGATAAACTTAATGAAGATGGAATTGTTGATCTTGACGAAGAAAGAAAGGCAGCAATGGTAAGCAATCTATTGGTAGTGCTGTGCGGTGAACGTTCAACCCAACCGGTAATTAATACAGGAACACTTCATAATTAAGGTTGTGATTAAAAATGGCAGAGAAAAAAACTGTACTACTAAGGCTAAACCCCAAAACATGGGAAGAATTAAGCAAGTGGGCCGAGGAAGAATTCAGGTCAATAAATGGCCAGATAGAGTTTATACTACATGAAGCAATCATAAAGAGGCGGAAAGTAAAACCCGCCTCTTTAGAAGATGGCAAAAAGGACGATGAGACCTAATATTGAACAATAATGCTTCAAACTATACCATGCTTTAACAGGAGTGTTTTATGCTTAACATGGCAGAAAAATTTATATTATTATCACTGCAAAGTGATAACGGCAAAACTTTTGCAAAGGCTACCTATTTAAAGAGATACGGGCTCTCAGCTGCACTTCTATATGAACTTATAAGCAGAAAAAAGATTGGATATCAGGGCAAAAAAATATTTGTAATTGATGAATCTTCTACAGGAGATGCTATACTTGACAGAGCATTTAATGAAATAAAAAAAGCAAAAACAATAAACAAATGGATATTTAGCTATGTAAGATTTAAAACAAATATAAGAAAAGAAATTCTTTATAAATTTGTTGATAATGGAATTGTACAAGAAGATGAAAAAAGATTTCTTGGCTTTATCCCACTAAAGAGATATCCGGTAATCAACGATAAAGAAAGAAAAATTGCAGAGCAACAGATTAGAAATGTACTTCTTGATGGCAACAACGAAGACTTCTCTATGGTTTTTATGTCCAGTATAATTGTTGCCTGCAGAGCCCAAAGCTTAATACTAACAAAAGCGGAAATGAAGACAATTTCAGATAAGCTTAAGCGTATTGCCAAGGGTAAGTACTACCCTACCGACGATGATCTATTGCCAAATACTCTAAAAGCCATACGTATGGCAATTGCTGCCGAATCATCAGCATAATTTTAAAAAAAATTTAAAAAAACCATTGCATTTTTCTTCACCAGGTGGTATACTGTCTTAGCGAAGTTAAGTTCGCGAAGTTAATATGCCGAAGTGGTGAAATTGGCAGACGCACTGGACTCAAAATCCAGCGATAGTGATATCATGTCGGTTCGAGTCCGACCTTCGGCACCAAGAACCTTTAAACGTTAGAATCTCAAGATTCTAGCGTTTTTGCTTTTTATGGATAATCCAAAAGTGACGTTGTTTGTTTCAATAAATCCAGTGCACCTAAACCGCAATTTTAACTGGCACTGGATTCATCAAGAAGTAATTCTCCGTTCGTAAAAAAATAATGCGAAAGGAAGATTATGTATGACAAAGAAATTAACAAAATTGAAGGATGATACTCATTCGTCTTGCAAATGGCAAGAAGCTTTACAAAGCTTCCTATTCCTTAAGCAAGCACAAGGCATAGGAAAAACTACTCTCAACGATTACAAAAGACACGTTGAATACTTCTTTAACCGTTACCCTACAGCTTGGCAATCCTCAACATTGAGAAACTCTATAATGAAGTATATGTCTGATGAAATTATGCCAGCTACATTTAATTTACGGTTAATCTATTTAAAAGCCTTTTTCGAATGGTCTGTTAAAGAAAAGCATCTTGAAGAAAACCCTTTAAAAGATTTCAAGAAACGAAAAGCACAGGCACGTATAGTTGATATTGCAGAAGATACTTTACAAAAGCTGATAGTCCTACCAAACTGTTCTACGTTTGCAGGGTTAAGAGATTATGCACTCCTTATGTTCACTCTTGATACAGGTATAAGACCAAAGGAAGCACTTTCATTGAAAGAGGAAGATTTTGATTTTAAACGCTTTCTTGTCACTATTCCTGCTGATGTTGCCAAAACAAGAACATCAAGGACACTTCCCCTACTACCTCCAACAGCTGAAGCAGTTCACAAGCTTATTAAAGTACGGCATCCATCATGGAACAGTAGCTTACCTGTTTTTTGTAGTTGCGAAGGTACACCGCTAAATCACAGTACTTGGAGACATAGGCTTATCAAATATAGCACAAAATTAGGTACAAAGATTAGACCGTATGATTTAAGACATGCTTTTGCCCTTCTCTATCTTCGTAGCGGTGGTCATGCTTTTGGATTACAAAAAACACTCGGACATGCAGATATGACCATGACTAAAAAGTATGTTAATCTCACGGGACAAGACTTACAGGAGGTACATAGGACAGCCAGTCCTTTGAATAGGTTGGTTACAACTAAGAAAAACCAACGAGTAAGGTCACTTGTTTAATCAAAGACCGTAAGTTTAGGAATACATAATGCTAGTTCTAAAGTTGAACCCTCTCTAAAATTCGATGTTCAACTAATTGGAGCATCACAACAACTATATAAACATGATGAATCGTGGGTTTGAATTACTATATTTCCAAAACCAAGTGGGTATTGCAAACTATAATTAGATTTGCAGCACCCACTGCTTATATAAGAACTATTCACGTAAGTTCAAGTTTATTAATGAATAAAAAGCAAAATTTATATATTGAAATATTGAAATTATATCATTATTTGGTAGAATATAAATGAAAGATTTACCAGCAGTACCGAAGTAAGCAGTATCAATATAGCAATAAGGAAGTTGGTGAATTATATGCCAGATAAAGCAGCAACAGGGGCACAAGCAGCGGCAAAAGCAAACCTATACATAGCTTTACAAAAAATGTTCCCCACAGCATCAAAAAGAGCTATTGATGAAATGGCTAAAACTATATTAGAAAAGCATGCTAAAATAGCAAGATTTAGAGAAATAGCAGGATTACAGCCTTATTCCGAAGATTCAGGTGATACAGTTGCAATGACAGAAGTTGGCGGACATGCTATATTTGGTGTTAATTCCTCTATTACCAAAGAATCTCATGAAGCAACAAAAGAACTTCGGCAGAAATGGTTTAAAATGGTGAAATGGTGTCCACCAAAGAAGAAAGAACCAAAGCACTTGGGACATGTACAATCATTAACACATGCTGAATCACATGCTTTAATAAGAGCTTATGAGAGATTGGGGAAATTGCCTAAAAGAATCATAATGTATGTAGACCGAAAAACATGCAATATGTGTAAGGGTGAAATGCCAGCCTTGTTAAAACATTTAGGAGTAGATGAACTTACAATATTTAGTGGAGATAGTTTAGAACCACTTATTTTAAAAGCTGTTAAATAACTGAAGGGAGAAATATTATGAAAACTATCACATACAATAATCCAACTGGAAGCCCTGTAAAAGACCCAAGTTTAGAATACTTGAAGGAAATTATATTTAATGAAGGTGCAGACTTCTGGAAAAAGGGAAATGGTGAATCATGTATTGAAATAGATGGAATGGATGAAAGAATTATATTCTTTTATGATGAACCTTATGGATTCTTTATCATGAGGCATCCTGATTATTTAGCACCTTATGATGAAAGTGTAGAAATAGAAGTTGTAGAACATAAAGTGGGCGGTGAGCCTATGAGAATTCCAAGTTGCTGTTATGTCTCACGTGAGAAAGCATTTGAAATAATAAGTGAATTAATAAAAACACAGAAGATACCTGAAAATATTAACTGGACAGATATATATGATATTGAAGGCTTTGACCATGGATATTAAGATATAATGATACCAGAAATTTAGACAGACAAACGGACTAATTTAAGTTAGAATATTATCATGGAGAAGAGAAGAAATTTTAAACCGGAAGAAAAAGCAAAGATTGTACTTGAAGTCTTAAAGGAAGA
>Ga0255341_1005345_pt1 | contig 12758 bp, 18 predicted proteins | sample wastewater_treat_8_FD_192418 | JGI IMG/M metagenome (GOLD analysis project Ga0255341, IMG submission 192418) | Wastewater microbial communities from Lulu Island WWTP, Vancouver, Canada - plant12 | ecosystem: Engineered > WWTP > Wastewater > Unclassified | place: Canada: Vancouver, British... | reverse complement strand
CGATGGGAGCAAAGCGACGCGTTGGTATATAATGGGATTACGCTACGCTCCATCCCATTATATACCAACGCAAAAACCACAAAGTGTTCGAGAAAAATGTGTCAAGTAATATTGACAAGATCATATTGATGAAATAGAGGTAATTGGAGTTGATGGCGGAGGTTGTGTGGCGTTAACAGCATTGGGTGCCATTAAGGCAGGATATAAAGTTACTATTAATACAAATGCAATAGGTACTATGTTTCACAAAAGAGCAAGTAAGTATAACGAAAAATTAAAGAAACTGGGAGCAAGTAAGCCAATGCATATTGATATTGATGCTTTGGAATATCAGTACTTTATTAAGATTGTTAAAACACAACATGCATAATCTCTGCATTGCTTAATCCTCCTTAAAAATTTTTATAAGAATAATTTCGTTGTTTCATTCAAAAAGTGAACAACATATTTTTAGGCACGTAAATTTTAAAATATCATATAACTGCGAATATGTCAAATAATTAATAACTTTTTAACTTTTTATTTTAGCAATCTATCTTGAATGAAATATTCATTTAAATACCCCTAAAATAAATTGATTTTACGCATTGCTTTATATTAAGGATTTTTGCATAATGGTAAGTGATTTTATTAACAAGTGATGCACTTTCTTAAATAATTTGATTTGGAGGGATACTATGATAAAAAAATTATCGGCTCTTTTATGTATCATATTTTGTATCACAATTATATCACCGCTTAACAATATAAATGTATCTGTTGCTGCAAATCCTGATATCATAGTTGCTAAAGATGGAACAGGAAAATTCACCACGGTTCAGGATGCTATAGATTCAGTTCCGGCAAACAATACCAAACAAGTAATTATATATGTGAAGAATGGAACTTACCAAGAAGTTGTTACAATAAGAAAAGATAACATATACCTTATTGGTGAAAGCAATACCGGAACAAAAATTACTTATGGGAATTATGCCGGAAAGGTCAAATCAGACGGAACTACATATGGCACATCCGGCTCTGCATCATTCTATCTTTATGGGAAAAATTCTATTCTCGAAAATATTTTAATAGAAAATTCATTTGATGAAAATACAAATACGGATGGTAAGCAGGCTGTTGCCGCCTATATACAAGGTGACAGGAATATAATCAGAAATTGTGTTTTTACCGGTAATCAGGATACTTTGTATGCAAATGGTGGAAGACAATACTATATTAATTGTAAAATTGTAGGTGATACAGATTTTATATTTGGGGGAGCAACAGCGGTATTTGACAATTGTGAAATCGTTTCAACAGTAAGAGGAGGGTATGTTACAGCAGCAAGCACTGATATTTCCAATTATGGGTACTTGTTTTTAAACTGCAAATTAACAAGTGATGCACCAGCAAATTCCACGTATTTGGGAAGACCCTGGCGGCCAAACGCGTATGTCGTTTACAAAACATGCTATTTAGGAGCCCATATCAATAAGAATGGCTGGACTACCATGAGCGGTAACTTACCTGAAAATGCCAGGCTTTTTGAGTATAAAAATACAGGCCCTGGAGCAGTGGTTAATTCCTCCAGAAGACAGTTGACAGATGCCAATGCTCTGGAATTTACCGCAGAAAACCTTTTAAAAGGGACTGATAACTGGAACCCTGTTGCAAGTGTGAAACCAACAACTGCACCAACAATGACCTCGACAGCAACATCAAAACCTACACCCGAATCGGGATATTCCATTTATCAGGCTGAAAATGCTGCTTATAATCAAGCGATATATGAGACAAAGAATGCAGGCTATACAGGTACAGGCTACATCAATTATGACAATGTGGCGGGTGGATATATTGAATGGTCGGTGAATGTTCCGGCTAGTACCAAAGTAAGACTCAATTTCAGATATGCAAACGGTACTACAAACAACAGACCTATGGAAATTAAAGTTAATGATGCTTCGACAGTTGGCAGTATGGATTTTACCCCGACAGGTTCGTGGACAACGTGGAATGAAAACAGCACGGATATTTATCTTACTAAAGGCATAAACACAATAAGAGCTACTTCACTAACTGCAGAAGGTGGTCCAAATATCGACTATATGGAAGTATCGGAAATAAAAAATACTCCAACTCCATCCAATTATGTAAGTGCCGATTTAAATGGAGACAAGGTAATTAATATGGCTGATATAATTATTTTGGCATCATCCTTTAATGCAGTAAGAGGAGATGGCAAATATGCTGAAACAAGCGACTTAAACAAAGATGGATCCATTAACATGGCAGATGTTATTATCATAGCGGCAAAATTTAATTCTTATATATAACATTTAATTTTGCAAAAACACCGGAAAGTGGTTGGAAAATTTCCGATATATCAAAATAAACTAAGAGCCCTCTAGTTCATAAATTTATATAAAATCCCAAGACATTTAGTATTTACCAGCGTATATTATATAAAAGAAATAAAAGAATTATATTTATGGGGGGGCATAATGAAAAAAGATTTCAATTTATTTGAGTACATGAGCAGTGGGGTTCATAGCGTTATAAAGGGTATAATAAAGGCTTCATTCAGAAACCCAAAGGAAACAGCTTTTATATTGAAAAAAGAACAGCTTTCCAATGAAATTTGGGGTAGAATATTCAAGGAAGCTGAGGAGTTGGGGATTGCGTTTATACTTCTTGCAGGTGGAGAGCCTTTAATAAGAAAAGATGTAATTGAAAAAGCAGCAGAGTATAGAAAAATTATATTTCCTGTATTTACTAATGGAACAATGTTTGGTGAAGATTATTTGAAGCTGTTTGATAAAAACAGAAATCTCATACCGATACTTAGTATAGAGGGGAATCAAGAGCAGACAGATGAAATAAGGGGTAATGGAACATATAATGCTTTAATGAATGTTATGGAGATCCTTAGGAGAAAAGGCATACTATATGGAGCTTCTGTAACTGTGACAACTGAGAATATTATAACTGTTACAAGTAAAGATTTCTTTGACATTCTGTATGATAAAGGCTGCAGAGGGTTGATTTTCATAGAGTATGTTCCGGTTACTGAAGATACAAATCACCTGGCCCCGACCGATATAGAACGTAAAATGCTGGAAGATAGGCAGCCGTACCTAAGAGAGATGTACAATGATGTGATATTTCTATCCTTTCCCGGTGATGAAAAATACTCGGGAGGGTGTCTTGCAGCAGGAAGAGGCTTTTTTCACATTAATACCGATGGGTCGGCAGAGCCATGTCCATTCTCACCTTATTCCGACACCAACTTAAAAGACTGCTCATTGAGAGAAGCTTTAAAATCACCTCTGTTCAGAAGGCTTGATGAAAGAGGCATGCTGCTTGGGGAACATGATGGCGGGTGCCTTCTGTTTCAAAAGCAAAAAGATGTAAAGGAGTTGCTTGGTAAGGAATGACTAGAATATTATAGACAACCCAGTTTTAGTGGTATAAAATTTTAATGAGTGAATTGAAGTTATCACAGAAGTAATGGTGAGGTTTTAAATGAAAATTTCATTTGATTTAGATGATACATTAATATTGACTGACAAGGACGCAATATATGAAAAGCCAGTTAGAGGCTTTAAAGCTTTATTTTACAAAGAAAAGCTGCGAAAAGGAATAATAGTTTTAACTATTTATTTTCTCATCCTGATGTAGCAGGAGAATATGGAAAACTCAAGCTCGAGTTGAAACAGAAGTTTGAGTACAATAGAGATGGATATACAAATGCAAAAACAGATTTTATCAAGAAGATTACTAAATTAGCAAGAGCTGAAATGGGAAACAAATACGGTATATAAACTATACCATTTACACAAGGTTGGAGGAATAGTATGAATATTACATATCTAGAAGGAAAAGAAGAATTACTATTATATGTTAAGCCAATCTGGGAAAATTCCCGAGATTATCATAGTAGTGTTTCAACTTATTTTTCATCAGAATTCGCTTCAAAGAATTTTGAGTTGAGAGAAAAAGAGATTATAAATAAGTCGGCAGATGGACAACTAAAAGTAATTTGTGCAAAAGACTTAGATATTGACGATTACGTAGGTTATTGCGTAGCAGTTATTGATAAAGAAAATATTGGGGAAATTGAATCAATATATGTTAATGAAGCTTATAGAAAGAAAGGGATTGCTTCAAGATTAATGAGTATTGCTTTGACATGGATGAATAATAACATGGTGAAAGCTAAAAGATTATCGGTAGCAGTTGGAAATGATACCGTTATAGATTTCTATAAGAAGTATGACTTTTATCCATATCAAATTGTTATGGAGGCAAAGGAACAAGATTAATATTTAACTTTTTTGCGGCATTCAAAAAGCACATCGGGCTGTACCCCGGCGATAAAGCTATTGAGCATTTCAGTGAAAGGCTCACGGAATACAAAACAAGCAAAGGTGCGGTGCAGTTTCCGTTCAACAAGCCGTTACCTCTCCCGCTTATAACCGAAATAGCAAAGTGGTGTTACGATACCGGAAATCATCACTGATGTATTATCTCATAAATTTTATTTACAATTTGTAATTGAGATTATGAGTACATTGAGTAATTACGTTGTTCCACTTTATTTAGAAAGTCCGAACAAATCTGTAAAAAATATCGAGGAATTAATTCAAAAATGGGAAGGTTAAATTCATCAGCAAAACATTATGATGTAATTACTATTAATATTTTAGAAAATTCTTCCGATATATAGATGAGATTATAATTAAATTGAAAGGATATAATGATATTAGAAGAGTTAAAATATTACCAACAACGATAGGGTAAGAAGCATAAATGGCAGATTTATTATGATCTTGTTATTGGACACACATTATTACTTTCAATATTAATTTTGAGTCGTCAGATTTCTAAACAGGAATGGGAGTTACTCTTATTCTAATTTATTAAGAATTAGGAGGCATACAATGGCACTAATGTGGACAAAAAACTTAGAAGTTGGAGTAGATTTAATCGATACTCAGCACAAGAAATGGTTTGAAAAGGCTGACCAGCTTTTTGAAGCAGGTAAAGGCGGAAAATCAAAGGAGTATATTATTCAAATGTTTGATTTTCTTGATGATTACACAAAGACACACTTTAAAGATGAAGAGAAGTATATGGCAAGCATCAATTATCCTGAATTAGATCAACAAAAGCAAATGCATCAAGAATTCATTAAAAAGTTATCGGAGTTAAGAAAGAATTATGAAGAAGCAGGTGCTAACCTGTCAGTAATTTTAAAAGCCAATCAATTTATTTTAGACTGGTTAACTAAACACATATCAAATGCAGATAAAAAAATAGGTGAATATGCAAAACAAAAAGTATAAAAAAGCCAGTTAATTCTTCATTGAAATTTTGCAGAATGTCGATTTTCAATAAAAGTAACTTGACTATATATAAAAGCTCATAGCTCTGTATGCTATGAGTTTTTATATGTTTGAAGTTTTTTTACTATGGACAATCCAATTCGTGTGGTATAAACTGTTATTAATTGAATTGAGTTGTCGTAGGAGAAAATCTTTTGAGAATCACCAAGCTTGATCTGATTTTTATTTCAGGCTTGCTGTATATGCTCAAGGAACTTATCTCCAAACTTCTTCCGAGGGGAGATTTTAGTAATTGTGAAAGAAATAGTTCTAGGATCAATAATGGGCACGGCTGTTGGGGATTCATTAGGATTATTATATGAAGGTTTATCAGCACAGCGTCAAAAAAAGCTATATAGAAATATCCGTAGTCAAAAGTTTTTTATGGGTAAAGGTCTTATTTCCGATGACACAGAGCATACGCTGATGGTTGCCCATGCCTTGTACCGTTCCTCAGGAAATGAAGTGATGTTTATAAAACATCTAGCAAAATCTTTGAGGAAATGGATAATATCAATGCCTTTAGGGGTTGGTTTTGCATCATTAAGAGCATGTGTAAAATTACTTTTTGGTTTTTCGCCAGAAAAGAGTGGCGTTTTTTCAGCAGGCAATGGTCCTGCCATGAGGAGTGCGTTGATAGGAATTGTTTATGGAAATGATATTGATAAAATGAAACGTCTGGTAAGGGTTTCTACAAGGATTACCCATACTGATCCAAAAGCTGAAATCGGTGCTTTAGCCATTGCATATGCTGCTTTTATTGCCAGTACAAAAAAGACAGTGGAACCTTCAAGTTTTTATGAGGGATTGAAAAAACTTCTTATAGATTACGAAAGTATTGAGTTTTTAAAGCTTATTGAAGATGTAGTAAAGAGTGTTTACAATAAAGAAAGTTATAAGGGATATGCCAAACGGTTAGGATTAGAAAAAGGAATTAGCGGATATATGTATCATACTGTTCCTTTAGTTATTCATGCATAGCTCAGTTATAAGGGGGATTTTAGAAGAAGTATTATAGAAATGATTGAATGTGGTGGTGATACTGACACTACAGCAGCTATTTTAGGCAGTATTTGGGTGGAAGTGTAACAGTGGGAGGAATTCCGGAAGACTTGCGAAATAAAATCTATTTATTTCCATATTCTATGAAGTATTTTCAAGACTTAAGCCAAGTGCTCGGTAATAGAAACAAGAAAGGTTCTGAAGTTCAAATTAAAGAGCCTTTTTGGGGTCTGAGCTTATGTCGAAATCTTATTTTTATTCCTGTAATTGTATTTTATGTTATCAGGAGAATGTTTCCTCCATATTGAAAGAATAGTTGTTAGGGTATTGTTAGTCTGCTTGAGATAGCTCAAAAAAAGGAGTAATTAAGTATGGGATTGTTTAATTTATTTAATAATAAAAAATCAGAAACCAGAAGTTCATCGGCAGATACATTAGTAGGATTTATTTTATTCATTTCCAAGCAAATAGATTGGGATGCTTTTAATACAAATTTGGATAAAGATTGGGAAATAAAAATTTCTGAAAAACCAACAGCTAGTGGCCAATTAGTGTTCGAATTTGATGAAATGATGGTTGCTTGCGGTTTTGTTGAAACCACCGTGCCAAATAATGAAGCTGAAGATATTGCCAAGAACAATTTTCAGTGGAAAGAAGCAGTTCAAGTTACAGGAACGCATAAAGCACATGTCATTTTATCAGTTATGAGAGGTACTAATGCTATTGAACGAAATTTATTTTTACAAAAGTAGCATGCTCTTTATTGAAATTAAATAATGCAATTTGAATTTGTATTTAAGATCGGAGGTACAAAAATGAATCAACGTAGAATTATTGAATTTTTATTAAAAGCCAAGAAAGCCACATATGCAGGTAAAGGACCTGAAATGAATCCATGGCGTCCGGAATCCCATGATTTAAAATATGAAGAGAATGATTTGTTATATATTGACACATATTTGGGAGGAGAAAAATTTGCAGGCGAAGAAGCTTTATGGGTGAATAATAAACCATTTTGGGTAATGAACTATTGTGGTCGTGTAACCGGAAATGGATTTGACGGAGATTTCTTAAAAGAAGCGTTAAGTAATGTTTCGGAGGATAAACCCTACCGTGGGCCAGAAGAATACATCAAGGGAGACTATATTTATAAATGTTCAGTGGATGGAGATTTTGAGTGGTTTAGTGGTTTTGAAGAAATCTTTAAAGGTAGTCAAAAGATTTTTGAATGTATGTTTCATGGCGGGTTTGTGAAGCCCTGATACGAGGGTTAAAATATACATTTTTTATGAGGGAGGTTAATGAGGTTTATGTATGAACAGGTAAAACAAGCCAGAAGAATAGTTGACCTGATGATGTATATTTATATTGGAATGAGCATTATATTAATACTTATTTTTTTTATTCGATTTGGTATAGGTGAGGGGATTTATAGAATTGTTACAATAGGAACTGGGACAATGATTTCAATTGCACTTTTTAACGCAATAAAGGAAGGAAGTATTGGAGCTAGAGTAGCTCAAAGCACTTTATCATTAATTTCAGCTTTAATGGGTTTTTATTCAATATTTTTTATAAATGAGATACAGTCAAATGTTTTCGGTAAAATTTTCATTTCTGTTATAACTTTGTATTTTTTAATTTGCGGTATTTTCTTGTTATTTTCACCACATATTAATACCGTTAGTAAATATTACAAAATATCCAATAATTTAGATTGGTTATGGAGTTGGAGTGGCAAATGTATAGGTTATAAAGATAAAGGATTTTTATGGAGTTCAGATGGTCAAGTCATAGGTAAGTTTGTCGATAATGAAATATTTTCTCCTGATGGTAAGTATCTTGGTGAAATGTATACAAATAACAATAGGTTATGATATATCTTCATTAGTACCATATAGCCAATATGAAGATTTTAAAAATTTTTAATTTAATTATTGTGAGGTGACTTAAAATGGATTGTAAAATACGTCCCTGGAGAATTGAAGATGCTCATAGTCTTGCAACAGCTTTGAATAACCCCAAAATACTTGATAATTTACGTGACGGATTGCCGTTTCCATACACGCTCAAAGACGCAGAAGAGTTTATTTCGGCCATGCTGAGTGCAGATAAAGATACAACTTATTCTTTTGCCATAACCGTCGATGATAAAGCACTCGGCAGCATCGGTGCATTCCGTCAAAGTAATATACACGCTCAAACTGCTGAAATAGGCTATTATATTGCTGAACCATATTGGGGTTTGGGCCTTGGTACAAGTGCTGTTAAGCAAATATGTAAGTACATTTTTGATAATACAAATATTATCCGTATTTTTGCAGAACCTTTTGCTAACAATATTGCATCTTGCCGTATTCTCGAAAAATCCGGTTTCGTTTGTGAAGGTATTCTAAGGAAAAATGCTGTAAAAAACGGGAAAGTACTTGATATGAAAATGTATGCTTTAGTAAAAGAATAAGGGTCTATAAGGAGATTTGAAATGAAGAAGATTATAATTTTATTAAATTGTATAATTATGGTAATTTTAATACCGGGTTGTGCCATAAATGATAATATTGAAAAAGAAACAGAAAGCACCGTATACAATCAAAAAGTTGAATATTCCAATAGTATGGAAACTGAATCACCTAAACCGGGCACATCGGATAATACCGAAAATACAATTGTAACCCAAAGCACATCTCAAGACGGACAATATGAAGTTACCACTGAAGTTAACCAAACCCAAGGTATTTATAAAGTAATACTTTCAAGCGGTGATGGAAATAAAATATTAAATTCATTTAATATAGTAGGTATAAATCACTCATATTTATGGTCACCGGACAATAAAAAAGTTTGTGTTTCATATAAAGGAAGAATATGGGGAGATTTTAGTATAATTGATGCAAGCAGTCAAACATTAATAGAACATCCAACGGTAAAAGATATTATGGATAGGTTTAAAACCAAAAATAACAAATTTGATTATGAACTAAATGATAATAGGCCTGATCCGTATCTTACTCCTGTTGAATGGTCGCCGGACAGTAAGAAGATACTAATTTTTTATCAATGGCACGATACAAACTATCAAACTCAAAACGGTGTATTTACATATGATTTAGAAAAAAAAGATGTATTAAATTTAATTCAAAATAAGCCTGATGGGGAAGGCGGCCAAGTTGATGTTAGAAAACCGGAAGAATTTAAGTGGTAATTGAGGAGCGGAAACATTATGTATAAAGGTCATTTTATGCTTTTGTTGATATTAACAGTAGTACTTTTATCAGCTCTTATTATATCTAAAAATAAAAAGAAAGTTTTTACTTATTTATGCTGGGGAATATCAGCAATATTTTTCTTTATTTCATTACGCTACTATTACGATGTCTATATTTACAATCCAACATCGGAGGGATTTGTCCTGACAAATTCAATGTACTTTCTAACACATAATGAGGATTTTTTGAGCAGGAATGGAAAAAACTTCGGATTGTTATGGGGTGGTAGAATAACGATTGTTTCATTTTTCCTTGGAATGATATATCGTATCCATTCTGGCACAAAGGAGCACGTGGAGCTTTTTGGGCTGTATGTTTAAAATATAACAACAAATTGATAGGTAATGTTTATTTTAATCAGCAGGATCCAAAAGAGTTTTCAAACTGGGAAATCGGATATGTTTTTAATCCTGAGTATTATGGTAATGGCTATGCTACAGAAAGCTGCAAGGCAATTATCGATTATGGATTCAAAAAGTTGAATGTGCGTAGAATAGTTGCTATGTGTAATCCGGAAAATATATCATCATGGAAGTTATTAGAACGCTTAAAGATGAGGCGAGAGGGACATTTAATTAAAAATATTTTTTTTAAAAATAATAAGAAAGGCGAATCCATTTGGATTGATACATATGAATATGCCATCTTAAAAGATGAGTGGTATGTTTAAAGTAAAGAATTACTTTGCATGCAATTCTTAGGAAGTAGGAACCGAAGAAATTTATACGATGTGTAGGAGATTAAAGCAATGAAAAAAATAGTATCACTAATAGTTATTACTTTATTATTTAGTTTTATTGCCTCATGTGCTTCAGAAAAAAGCTATGAGAGTATCATGGAAATTGATAATGGTAGTCGTCTTAAATGGGGCAACAGAACCTATACTTTTTATAGTGCTGTACCGAAGGATTCTCTTATAGGCAAGCAAATTGCGATAATAGATGGAGACAAAAAACACAAGGTTTTTGAGGTAAAAGGATATAGTAAAGAAGACTGGATTATTGAACACTACGATGTAATTATGTCTGTATATAGTTTATATAAGGCTGATAATGTAACAGATATTCCAACAGAACTCCAACAGAAATGACATATACAAAAAGATTTGAAAGAGATGAATTGGGGGTAGGAAATATTGAGATTTGAAGAAATTGACGAAACGAAGATAAGTGAACTGGCACAAATGTATGTAGAGACATTTAATTCACCACCTTGGAATGATAAATGGACTATTGAAACAGCATCAAAGAGAATAAAACAAATGATAAATTGTGAAGATTCTTACGGGTTAATTGCTTATGATGGAGTCGAATTATGCGGAATGATCCTGGGTAGTGAAGAACAATTTTATGACGGAAAAATGTTTAATCTGAAAGAATTCTGTGTCAGAAATGAAAGAAGAAATCAGGGATTAGGGACAGAAATTTACACTGAATTTGAAAATCGATTGAAAGAAAAGAATATAGATAAAATTGTTTTATTTACACTTAAAGATGAAGGAACAGAGATATTTTATTCAAAGAGAGGTTTCTATAATCAGTCAAAAATGATTATGATGATGAAAGTCATATAGGTGATTAATAAAATATTAAGTAATTATGTTAAGTTAATTTTAAAAAATGACGATATTGAAAAGCAGAAAGGTTGTGTTAGGTAAAAATATTAACGAGGAGAATTTAGTCTATGAAAAAAACAATAATTGTTTTATTGTCAATTGTAATGGCTTTTGGTGTCTTGACAGGATGCGTATCTGACCCTGTAGCTGAAGAGCTTGAAAAGTTCCTCAATACTGATATGGTGGAGATAAACGCAAAATATAAGGATCTGAAAGCAGAAGTGGGAAAATGGAGCAACTTAGAAGATGATGCTGCATTAGCTGCCAGTATAAAAGAAACTGTGCTTCCGAATATTGACTCCTCTCTTGAATTACTTTCTAAAATCCAGCTTCAAACTGATGAAGTGAAGGAAATCAAAGCTAAGTATCAAAAGGTACTTGAAGTATACAAAGAAGGATATCAAATTATGCAGAGTGCAGCCGAGAAAGGTGATGAAACTACAGCCAAAACTGCAGAAGCAAAGATTGAAGAGGGAGTTAAGCTTTTAGACGAATATAATAAATCTGTGGAGGCTTTAGCAGCAGAAAAGGATATGACAGTAGAGTATTAGAAAGAATATATGAAAGAAAAACTGCATTATGGCTAGACCTATTACTAGGTCTATGAAAAATAAAGATACTTGGATGGAGCAAGGATGTTTCTTTGCTCCATTTTATATTTTCTTTTTTTACGTCAAACTTTGAATTTAACTCCTATTATCAAAACCATATGATATAATTATTTTATATAGAATAAAATGACTTTTATTATTATATTAAATACGATTAATCTTTTACATTTATCTATCGCAAAATTCCGTTAAAGCGTTCGTTATTTTGCTCTGCTAAATGTAAGATTAATAACGTATTTATTTAATGTAGTTCTTCAACTAATATTTTATGGGGTGTATTTAAGAATAAAAAAAATTTTAAAAAGAGCACTGTCTTTTTTGACAACCATTTCAATGACATGTTCCTTTATTTTATCCATGCCTGGTTCTGTTATTGCAGACAGTTCCTTGCCTGTGGATGTTGAAGCGGAAGCTTATACTCTAAGCAACGGAGCTGTAGTTGCAACCAATGTCTATGGAACCAATTATCCTGGATTTTCAGGTGACGGATTTGTATGGGTTTCAAATGCAGGAACAATAACTCTTGAGGTAAATGTTCCTAAAGATGCCATGTATGAGCTTAAAACAAGATGTTGGATGTATTTAGGAAAAGAAGACGAAACCCGTCTTCAGGCTGTTACTGTAAACGGCGTTTCATATAGCGATTACTATATTCCAAATAAAAACGGTCGGATCGATTATAGCTTTGGATTCTTCTTTCTTAAAGCAGGTACAGCAAAAATAGAGATCGGTACATCCGGAAGCTGGGGCTTTATACTTTATGATAAAGTAAAATTGATTCCACTGCATAAACTCTTTTTTTACAATAGATGTACCTTGACAACTTCACGCAATAACCATTATTAGGAAAATATCAAGGGTGTTTTGCTAATATTTACTAATTTGGGGTCAGAAA
>Ga0255341_1005338_pt1 | contig 12774 bp, 10 predicted proteins | sample wastewater_treat_8_FD_192418 | JGI IMG/M metagenome (GOLD analysis project Ga0255341, IMG submission 192418) | Wastewater microbial communities from Lulu Island WWTP, Vancouver, Canada - plant12 | ecosystem: Engineered > WWTP > Wastewater > Unclassified | place: Canada: Vancouver, British... | reverse complement strand
GTACCGTGCCGCCAATACGCAATACATTGCCGATTGGTTGAAAAAACGCGATGAGGGCCAATAGAAGGCTAACCACGATGCCTGTTAATTTCAATATCGTTGGATATTTCAACAAGAACAATTGCCCCAGTGAAACAACAAGCGGGAAAACAATCCAGATGACCGGGGCGCTCATTGCTCATCTCCAGGGATGGTTGGCATCAGCAGATACGAACCCACCCATGCAATCAGCAGCATTACAGCCCCCAGTAAACCATTAACCAAAAGGGACTGTTCAACCGCGCTGTATAACACCTCAAAACCGGTAATGATGGTGAGCAGCCCCATAATGATTCTAAACGGATGCTGCGCGATCCCCAACAAGATGAAACCGCATAACAGGACCAACAGGGCGGGCATGCTCTGATCCTGACCAACTGCCAGAAAGCGGGTTGTTTTTTGAATGGTGAAAAAGACCAAAAGGATGCAAAAGCTAAAACTCACACTGTAAAAGATCCTGCCAGCGCCTGATTTAATGGTATTGGCTTCAATATGCTGCCCGGGGGTTAATGCCAAAATGAGCATCGCCATCAAGCCTGTAAGGAATTTGCTTGCGGCAAAACCAAAAGACCAAAATTGAATATTGATTGAAAAAAGCATCAGCACCACCACGCCAAACGCAATCATCATCAGGCGTCGCGTATTTGCCAGGATCAGCCCAAATAAGGCAACCGTTAGAATGAAAATCAAGAAGTAATTAACCCAGTTTTGCATCAAGGAACCTGCCGGGTAATCATTAATGAAACCAGCAGCACAAGGAAGAGGAAAGACCATAGTACACCGCCATCGCCTTCCAATACCCTCACGAAAATATTCACCGCACTGCTGAGGATAGACCCAATCGCTGTAAACAGCTTCATCAGCCAGGTTAAGCTGAATATCTGGTCGACTATTTTGAGTATTTTGTTGAAAAAAGTGAACACCTTGTGCGGACGGGGCTGCTGAATGGAAAACCGCCTTTTATAGAAATAATCTGCCCCAAAAAAGAATCCCATCAAGACTAACACCGACCCAGATAACCACCAGTTCGCCTGCAGCCTAACCAAAGACCCTGTGAGACCAACAATCACCCAGGGCGACAACGCGATGAAGTACAACGAGAAATGATGGAATAAACGCGTCCAGGGCTCTGCCAGGCTCAAGTCATCCTCTTGGCTGAAACCGTGTTTAAGTACTCCGGCCAGCAGCAACGCGTACGTGGCTACCGCCAGTACCTGGTTGAAGCGAAAAATTCCAGGAGTAAAGAAAGAGAGGATGCCAACCGTCGGAGTGAAAGGTAAGGCGAGCAAGCCAACCAGTAAGAAAGGAAGAAAGGCCAATCTCTTCAACGTTTTAGGTGAATACAAAAAGAGGCCACTGCCGGCTGAAACGGCAATTACCGCGATCCCCGGCAGCGCCTCCACCCTGTTGACGAGAAACGCCATCAGCCCAAGTAACCCATTGGCGAAGAACCAATAAGGGCGACCGCTGAGCTCGTCCGGTGAAAAAAACCACAAAATGGCTCCAAATAGCCCGGCCAATGAGAGGGCAGCCAGGGCGATATGTGAACTTTTTTCAGCGAGCATCAGGCCCGGGAAAATGCTGGCAAACGCAATTGCCGATACAAAAGGAAGAGTTCGTAACAAGGTTCGGAATCCCCTGCGCAGCCGAGAATCATCTTCCTGGTCTGGCAGGATAGGGAGGATACCCAGTCTTAACAGGAAAATCAATCCCAGCAGCCAGGCGATAAGGGTCGGGGTCGTATCTCCGGGGTGCAGGTTCTGCTCAGGTGAAACCGCCATCAACAGCACCAGCAAGATGATCCCCAGTTCGCGTAACAAAACAGCCGCAAACGATGAACGAGTTTGCATGGTCTGGTCAAGGGCAATCGTTAAGACGCCGAATTCAGCCAGGTCCATCAAAGACCAGGTCAACACAAATGCGAGCGGCGTGCGCGACAATACCGCCATTAACCCGAAAGCCGTCAGAAGCATTGAACCAGTGATCTTATTGAAAAAATTAGGCGTATCTAAATACCTTGAATTGAATAAGATTATCGCCTGCAATAAAGAAACAAGCAGAAAACCCAAGACCCAGGTCTCTCTGGTAAACTGAAAAGTTATCTCTGTAAACTGGTGAGGTAAAGAGAGCCAGTTGTCAATCATCACCGCCGGGGGGTGGAGGACGCCCACAAGGATCATGCTCAACCAGGTAACAGAGCCAAATATCATGGCCATTAACCAGGTGCTGCCTGCACGTTTGGTCGTCCTTCTGACAACCTGGATTGCAGCAGCTGAAAGCAACAGGAGAATAACCGGTAAGAAAGACAGCATTGCGCTTAGACCAACCCTGTGAATGCAGCGCGGTGAATGAACTTACCACTGCCCGGCTTGCCTGACCAGGTTCCATCGCAGTACACAGTCCGACCGCGAGAAAGCACCCGCAGCGGGTAACCGGTTAATTTCCAACCTTCATACAGGTTGTAGTCTGTGCGCTGTTGCGCGTGAGCCACCCCATACACCACCTCTAAACGCGGATCCCATAACACGATGTCAGCGTCCGCGCCGGGTGATAAAGAACCTTTGCGGGGATACATCCCGAAGATCCTGGCAGGGTTCGTACTGGTAAGCGCGACAAACTCGTTGATCGAAAATTCACCCGAACTGACCATTTTCGTCCACAAAACCGGTAAACGGTCACCAACACCTGGTAAGCCATTGGGAATCATGGTGAAATCGTCACGTCCCAACTCCTTTCCGGGAATGGCTACCTCTTTTCCTTCGTAAAGAATCGGTTTCGTGCCATTCAAAAAGAAGGGGCAATGGTCGGTTGAAATGACCTGTACCGTTTTGTCTTTCAGGCCTTTCCAAATGCGCTGCTGGTCTTCGGCAGTCCTCAATGGCGGAGAGCAAACCCACCCTGCGCCATCTGGGCGGGCAAGGTCATCTTCGGTAAAGAACAGGTATTGCGGGCAGGTTTCACCCATCAGCTGCACACCGTGTTCACGGGCATACCGAAGCATATCCACTTCTCCGGAGGTATTGATATGCACGATATACAAGGGCGCCTGGGCAACAGCGGCTAACGCAGCCCCGCGCATCACCGCCTCTACTGCGCCCCAGGCGGGTCTGGTCCGGGCGTGCCAAACAGGGCTTTTTCGGCCATTCAGGCAAGCCTCCTGAACCAGCAGCTCGATAAGGTCACCGTTTTCCGCATGGAGCATCGTCAACAGCCCATGTGCACCGGCAATCCTCAGCACACGGAAGATTTCATGGTCCTGCAGGCGCAGCCGTCCATTGTAGGCGGTAAAAACTTTCAAGCTGGTCACACCTTCTTTGACCAAGAGAGGAATTTGCTCCTCGACCCGTGGGTTGAGATGGGTAATATTCATGTGCAGCCCATAATCAACCGCCACCCTGGCATCTGCCTTCTGTCGCAACTTGGCCACGCATCCCAGCAGGTCATCGGTTTCTTGCGAAACGAAATCGATCACCGTGGTGGTTCCTCCGCATGCAGCGGCTTTTGTTCCGGTGTAATGGTCATCTGATGACACGGTATTGAACATCGGCAGGTCAAGATGCACGTGAACATCCACGCCTCCCGGAAGCACAAATAAACCATGGGCATCAATGACTTCGGCCGCATCTTCCGCCATCAAGCCCTGCCCTACGCTGATGATCTTGTCATCCTCGATCAGCAGATCCGCTTCTTCGGTTTTCGTAGCGGTTGCCAATACACCGTTTTTTATCAACGTTTGCATCTTGTTTCCCTGATGACTCGTCTAGGTATTTCTCTCTTTTTTATTCTACCAGCATTAGCTGGGCGGTTAATAATTTTCCAGGTCGGTGTCAGGGAGATTGGAATTCAAGCCCAATAACAGGTCCAACACCTCAGGCGCAATCTCCACACCCGGAGAAACCCCTGTGCGATAGCGATTCACCTCCCGGTTTCGCTCGCGTAATTTTTTCCACAAGACGGCGCGCTCTTCTGTGCGCACGACCAGGTCATTGATCGTTTCAGCCTGGTTGAATAATTCACCCGTGGTAAAAAGAAATGTGATACGTTTCCAGCCAGCGGAGACAATTGGAGGGTCAACGGGCAGAATTGGCCCCAGTTGGATCTTGAAGTATTCTTCGTTCGCCCTGGGATGGTTTGGCTGGTCGCGCAATAAATCCGCCCGTGTGGTCAGTTCATGTCCGTGGTACTCAGCGAAAAATTCAACTCGCCAGCGATGTTGCTCACCAAAGTTCGCACCCTGATAAAACGCCAGGTAGTCCACTTCAATGACCTTGGGAGAGGACTTCAGCGGAACACGATACCATCCCAGCACCCGGGCAATTTCAAGGTCTCTGGGCGAGGGCAGAATTCCGAGCAGTAGTAGCGCGTTAGGAGAGATGCTTCTTTGCATGTGAATTCAATTTTGTTATTCTTGTCCTGAAAGCAAAGGTTCTCAGGATAAGCGAAATGCTAAAGCAGGCCAGTGCGCTGATTGAAATCAATTATCAATTCATCAATCTCTTCCGCCTGACCTTGAACGTCTGTCCAGTAGGTAGGGTCATACCATTGATCCAGAATTTCTTCGTATGTTTTCCCCTGCTGCTCAACCCAGGTGTAATACTTCAGATTGTGCACCCGTCTTCTGTCCTGGTAGGATAATTCGATCAGGTTGTCAGTTCTCTCACCAAGCAGGTAGCGAGAAAAAGCGGCAGCAGCCTGGAGTTGAGTGAGCTCGCCTTTTTCTTTTTGTATTTCAACAACACGGCTTTCATACAGTTCCATAGAGTCCGTAAGGACGGTGAGAACGATATCCTCTTCTCCCAGCTCATAGTATTTCGCAAATTTAATTGCCGAAAGCAGGTTGGCGATCCCTGAAAAACCTAACAGGTGTAATTTGGATACCAGGGCTTCTGCAAGACCCAGGCTGGCCAGATATTTTTGACCCTCAGGCTCATTAAAAACACGCATGATTTCCATGACCGCGTTGTCATCGATCGCCACAACCAGGTCCGTATTCTTGATATTATGGATCCAGGGCACGTGTTTATCACCGATACCCTCAATGCGATGGGCTCCAAAGCCATTTTCGAGCAAAGTAGGGCATTGAAGCGCTTCGCTGGCGATGATCTTGCTTTCCGGAAACAACTGCTTCAAGTAATCGCCGCTGGCGATGGTGCCGGCAGACCCGGTGGTCAACGCAACTCCCCTGTACCTGTCGCCCGGGCGCATTTCCTTTCTAAGCACCTCCTCCATGGCATGCCCGGTGACCTCATAATGCCACAGATAGTTGCCAAACTCGTCAAACTGGTTAAAAATCATCAAATCTTCACCAGACCGGCGCAGCTCCCAGCATTTATCAAAAATCTCCTTAACATTTGACTCTGTTCCAGGCGTCGCGATCACCTCTCCGGCCACACGGCTGAGCCATTCAAAGCGCTCACGGCTCATCCCCTCTGGCAGAATGGCGATTGACTGACAAGCCATTAAGGCGGAGTCATAGGCGCCACCGCGGCAGTAATTACCCGTGGAAGGCCACACCGCCTTTTGAAGCGTCGGGTCAAACTGCCCCGTAACCAGCCGGGGCATCAGGCAGCCGTAGGCTGCGCCAACCTTGTGCGCGCCGGTTGGAAACCATTTACCCACCAGGGCGATGATCCGCGCCTTAACCCCGGTTAATTCGGTTGGAAGCTCTAAATAATTCGCTCCACCGTATCCGCCGCCTTTTTCCAAGGGTTCGTTTTTCCAGGTAATGCGAAACAGGTTGCGGGGATGAATATCCCACAAACCGATTGAAGAGAGTTCCTCTTTGATTTTTTGCGGGATGAGATCAGGGTTCTTCATTTGAGCGAAGGTTGGAAACAGGATATTCTGCTTCCGGCAACGTTCAATGGCGCGCTGTCGGCGTTCTTCAAAGATTTGTAGGTCGATCTTAGCCATGAGGTTGTCTCTCCTGTCAGGGTGTTTTCAGTGCATCATCTGGGGTTTCGCTGGTTGTGTACAATGGGCGCCCTTTCACTTCATCATAAATTCGGCCGACATACTCTCCCAAAATACCAAGCGAGATTAACTGCACGCCGCCAAGGAAAAGCACAGCGATGAGCGTTGTCGCCTGTCCAAAAAAGAATTGCGATCCAACCAGTCTGAGTACAATGACCACAGGAATGGTGATGATACTGATGCCAGCTGAAATGAACCCCAGCCACATAGCCAGCTGCAATGGGACATAAGAAAAACTGGTCACCGCCGTGAGGGCAAGCTTGAGCATTTTCTTGAACGGGTATTTGGTGGAGCCAGCAAAACGAGCCGCGCGTTTGTACGGCACCCCGATCGATTTAAACCCCACCCAGGCTGACATGCCGCGTAAAAAACGGTGCCGCTCGCGCATGCTGTTCATCACATTGACCACTTTACGGTCGAGCAGCCTGAAATCTCCTGTATCGAGTGGTATCTTAATATCCGTGATGCGGTAAATAGAGCGGTAAAAAACAGAAGCAGTTACGCGTTTGAACCAGGTCTCCCCTTCGCGCTCAGTCCGCTTGGCATAAACCACCTGGTATCCCTCGCGCCACCTGGCGATTAAATCCAATATTACTTCAGGCGGGTCCTGTAAATCCGCGTCGATAATCACCACAGCATCACCCCGGGAGTAGTCCATCCCGGCTGTCACAGCGATCTGATGACCAAAGTTACGCGCGAGAATCACCTTACGCACATGCTGGTCATTTTCAGCGAGCTGGTGGATTTTATCCGTAGAACCATCGGTCGAACCGTCATCCACCAGGACAAGCTCCCAGGGATCGCCTGTTTGGTCCATCACCTTCTGGATCCTGTCCAGCAGGGTATCCAGGCAGGCGATTTCGTTATAGACCGGGGCAATAATCGAAAAAACTGGTTTCATTAAATACGACTTTTTTTCTCAAGGTGAAGTTTTAAGGCTGACATGGTCGGTTCAATTATAGCCGGGTTTGGAACCGCCATCATGGCCGCGCGAATGTCTTTGAGACCGTTTCCGCTGTTGATCACCAGCACCGGGTCATCCTCCAGGAGATCGCCTTCAGCAAGCGCTTTTTGCAGCCCCGCCAAGGCAGCCGCCCCGGCTGGCTCGGCAAAGATGCCTGCTGCCCCCAGATCGGTGATCGCGCTGATGATATCGGCGTCAGCGATCTTAATGTAAGCTCCTTCTGTTTCCACAGCAGCACGCACTGCTCTGCTGCCATCGCGTGGCAGGTTCACACTGATGGAGTCCGCGAGCGTGGTCGCCTTGACCGGTGTGATCACCTCAGTACCAGCCAGGTAAGCGTCCGCCACCGCTGAAGACAGCTCCGACTGTACGCCAAACAGCCTGGGCATTCGCTCCAGCCACCCCAGAGCCATCAGGTCTTTGAACCCTTTATGCAACCCGGAAATGATGTTGCCATCTCCAACAGAGACAAAAACGCATAATGGTTTGTTACCTGCGCGAAAGTGACGCAGCACCTGTTCCCATATTTCAAAGGCAGCGGTTTTTTTGCCTTCGGTTGTGAAAGGGTTATACCCGGTGTTACGGCAATACCAGCCAAATTCACGCGAAGCCTGGAGGGTCAGGTCGAAAGCGTCATCATAACTGCCATCCACCAAAACAACCTGCGCCCCGTAGATAAGGAGCTGCGCAATCTTCGCTGCTGGTGCGGTTTTGGGCGCGAGAATTACGGCGTTCTGTTCGATTGCAGCTGCCATACCCGCCAGCGCCGCGCCGGCGTTGCCAGTAGAGGCGGTTACCACCACTTCAGCGCCTATTTCTCTCGCCCTGGCTACCACAATAGCACTGGCGCGGTCTTTGAAAGAGGAAGTGGGGTTTTTCCCTTCGTCTTTCAGCCAAAATTTCCGCAAACCCAGGCTGCGTATTAACCTCTCGGGCTGGTAAACAGGGGTCCACCCTGCCGCGTGGAGAGGGGTCGCTAAGCCACCGGGATCAGTTACCGGCAGTAACGGCTCATATCGCCATAAAGAGCATTCAGCCCTGGAAAAAATATCCTCCGGGCGATACTTCTGCTGGATGCGCCTGTAATCCAGTACTACGTCCAGGTTCCCGCCGCACGCCGGGCAGATGTAAAGAATTTCCGTGGGGGAAATTTCAGTATCACAAAACGTGCACCTATAGCCCAGGTAGTGATTCATGCCGCCTGCTTACTCGTTCTCAAAAGGCACTCCGATAGCTGAAGGGGGCGAGGTGCGCAGCGCGTGCAGAATCTTTGAAAGAACCTTGCGCGGTCTTTCAGGCATGGCGGCAAGCTCCCGGTCTACCCAATCCGCCCGGCCTACATTGACCAACAAGAGCGTGAAAATCATCAACGGGAAGGGTGCGGCCTGTAAAATCTGAATTGGAATATTTGTCGCGGACTGCAGGGTGATACCCAATTGTTGCAAGCCACCAAACAGGTAAGCGCCAATCGCCACCCTCAACGGGTTCCACCCGCCAAAAATGGTTATCGCCAGGGCGATCCACCCGATCCCATCCAGCCCTGAAAGCTGACCCGCCCAGCCAATCTTTACAGCCAGGGAATACATCGGCCCAGCTAGGCCTATCAGCGCGCCGCCAGTAATGGTGTACAAATAGCGCAGCCCTTTAACATTCGCCCCGCGGGCGAAAGCCGCCGCGGGTTTTTCGCCAATTCCCTGCAGCATTAAACCCGGGCGCGTTTTGAACATATAAACATACGCGATGATGATAAACAGGTATGAAGCATAAACAACCAGTGAATGGTTGAAGAAAATCGGACCAATGATGGGAATATCAACAAGATAAGGAATGGGTACTTTGGAAAGAAAAATACCCGGCTTGTTGGTGAAGGGCGCGCCGAGAAAATAAGCCAGGTCACGGCAAAGCATCGCCAGCACAAATCCAATCGCTACCTGGGATTGTTTGAGCGTGATGCTGCTGTAAGCCACTATGGCAGCCACCGCGGCTCCAATAACCGCTCCCACAAGGAAACCCAGCAAGATGCTGCTGGTTGTGAGCGCCACTACGAACCCGCCCATTGCGCTGAGGATTATTGTGCCGTTCACTGAAAGATTGATCAAACCGGCTTTTTCGGTGATATTCTCGCCAATCGCGGCGAAAAGCACCGGAACCGCGAATTCAACGATTCCCGCCAGTGTTGTGAGAGTTGTCATTTCCATCGAGCCGCTCCTAACGCGTTTTTACCAGTTGTTTGCGCACGCCATCTACCAGCACAACAAATAAAACCAGGAAACCCTGCAACACGCCGGCAAAATACGAATTCAGACCCATGTATTGCAGTTCTGTATTGCCAATACTGAGCGCGGCGAAAAAGAGCGCAACCACTGACGACCAAATCGGGTGGTAATTGACGAGCATAGCCACGAGCAGGCCCAGGAAACCATATCCAAACCCGGCATCCGGGATAAGGCTGTATTGCTTGGAAGTCACCAGGATGGATCCAGCGATGCCCGCGAAGAAGCCGCAAATTCCGAAAGCCAGCAGAAAGTAACGGGAAGTTGGAACGCCGAGGATGTAAGCGGCCTTGTCATTTTTGCCAATGGCTTTCAGGCGCAGCCCAAAATGAGTGCCCTTAAGCATGACCGCAGTAATAATGGCGATAACGACAGCGATAATGAGAATCGTCAGGCTAAGATTGGTTCCTGGCAGGTAAGGCAGGCGGTATTGAATATCGATCCATTCCGTCCCACTCCCCGATGCCACACCGGGGCGCTTCCACGGGCCAAAGATGAGCCAGATAGCCACTGTTTTCGCCACGAAGTTTAACCCAAGCCCGCCAAATATCTCGTTAACGCCGCCAAATATTTTCATTAAACCGGGTAACAAAGCCCAGAGAATTCCGCCAACCGCGCCGGCGACGAATGCCAGGGTGATAACGAGAGCAGGCGCCAGCGAGGTGTCATCTAAAAAACGAAATGCGCCAACCGCAAAGACCGACCCCATGATGATCTGACCTTCCATACCGATATTCCACAATCCAGCGGTAAAGGTAAACAGCAATCCCGAAGTGGCGATCACCAGCGGCACCCACGAGGCAATCACCGAGGTCAGTTTAATGGTAGAGCCAAAAGCGCCGTGAAGAATACTTTTATAAGCCTGTAATGGGTTAGCCTTGGCAATGAGCAATATCACCGAAGTGAACAATAAGGCCAGAATAATAGCTGAAAGGCGAATCCCCACATTTACCCAGGCACTTTTATTCAATGACCTGGCTGATCGGCTGTATCTCAGTTCTACAGACATCCAGATTCTCCGTCACACATAATTACCATCCCTTGCCGCCTATGAGTTGACCCAACTCATCCACAGTTGTGGTGGTCGCGTCGATTGGTTCTGATACCAGCCCGCCAAAAAACACCAGAATGCGATCGCTGTACTGGATGATTTCATCCAGGTCAGAAGACGTGAAAACCACGCTGGAGCACTCTTTACAGCGCTCTTTCATCTTGGACCAAATCCAGATTGCCGATTCAATATCCAACCCCCGGGTCGGATGTTCCATCAAGATCAGTTTCAATTTTCTGCGCAGCAACGCCAGCAACGCGCGCTGCTGGTTGCCGCCTGAAAGCTGCTCGATCATACTCACCGGGGTTCCTTTGATGTAGAAGTCCCTGATCCTTTCTTCTGTCAGGTACAAAGCGCTTTTCTGATCTACAAATAATTCGCTGTGCTCTTCTGAAAGAATGAAATGTTCGGTCAGCGTCATCCCCGGGATCAGCCCTTCTTCCAGCCTGGCAGCCGGCAGGTAGGCCACCCCGGCCTTTTGGAAAAAGGGATAGGTTTTACCAGTAAAATCTTCACCGGTCAATTTGATTTTACCGGTCACAGGGCGCAGCAAGCCGGTCAGCATATGCAAGAACAGCCTTTGACCGGAGCCTTCCATACCCGCCAGGCCGATGACCTCTCCCTGGTAAATTTCAAGGTTGATGTTACCGAGGTGCAGGCGGTAATCTTCCAACCCGATATTTTCTAATTGAATTAGCGGCAGCTCAGTGCAAAATGTCTTTTTTTCCCCCACTTCGACTGACTTACCAAACATCATATACACAAATTCATCCGTGTCGTAGGGTGGTTCGACTTCTCCAACAACTTCACCCTGCCGGAAAACCGCCACCCGGTCGCATAATTGCTCGACTTCCTCCAGCTTGTGCGAAACAAAAATCACGGTCAAACCCTGTTTGGCCAGTTTAATCAAGGTGGCAAATAACTTATCCCTCTGATTGGCTGAAATGCCAGTAGTGGGTTCATCAAGGATCAGCACCTTCACACCCAGCCACAGCAGTCGCAGAATCTCAAGCTGCTGCCGCTCTCCCACCGTCATCGTTTCAACATAAGTGTCCGGGCTGATCTGAAAATCGAATTCTCGTGATAACCGAAGGATCTCTTTTTCCACCTCATTTCGTTTTGGAAACAAGCCACCTCTGGAGCCAAGCAGGAAGTTATCGATCACCCTCATAGGAGGGAAATCCAGAGGGTCCTGGTGCAGCATGCCAATGCCCTGTCTTACCGCGTCTACAGGTGAAGTAATCTTCACCGCCCGGTCATCCAGCAGAATTTCGCCTGAATCCGCGTGGTAGTACCCGGTAAGGATTTTCATCAGGGTGCTTTTTCCCGCGCCATTTTCACCCAGGATGCCCTGAATGCTTCCCGATGGAATTACCAGGTTGATATCGTTATTGGCGTGCACATTTCCAAAACGTTTATGAATATGTGAAAATGAGATTTTCAAGCGCGAACCTCGTATTTATAAAAACGTGGGGGAAGGGAAACCCTTCCCCCACGCGGCGTTCTTTATTACTCGCTCTGACCTTCCATTCCTTCAAGCAATTTCGGCAGGTACCAAATTTGCTGAATTGTTGCCACTTCACCATCCGCCAGGTAAACCGAGCCATCCTGTAGGTTCAAAGGACCTTTCCACAGGTTCAAGCCAGCTCCCAGTTCAGCGATGAACTGGTCAACCTTAGCAGCATTTTCCGCAGAAAGACCGCCGCCCTTGATGAAGCCGACACCCGAAGTATCAGGGTTGTTGATATCCTTCCAGTCCGGTGGCACCAGCTCAAAGCTGGATTTCCAGGTTCCGTCCAAGGCAGATTTGATGGCATCCACATAAGCGAAGCCCCAGTTGAAGTATTCCACGCCCAGGCAGACATCTTGCGCGCCTTCGCATGCGCCATAATAGTCATAAGGAACCGCCCAAACCTTCTTACCGTCAGCAGCGAGTCTCTTGGCTTCCACCAGCGCTTCAGTGGTATCGATCGAGCTGATCACCACATCATATCCGGTGTTGTAAAAGTCATCCGAGACCTGGGTCGGATCCAGGGTCACGCCGGGGATATTGAACCAGAAACCGATCCAGGTAACCTTGAATTGCAAATCAGCAGGATCTTTTTGCAGGTAGTTTTCCCAGCAGTACTTGGCGCCAAGGTACGCAGAAGCCGCAAAGCGGCGGGTTTCCTCATTGATCAACGGGCCAAGGAAGCCAATTTTTCCCGTCTGCGTTGTGAGTGCCGCAGCGCAGCCGGCGATCATTTTTCCGTATTCCATCTCGCCCATGATGTTCTTCATGTTCGGCAAGTCAGCGAAATTCTTGCCTTCTTTCCAGGCGGCATCTCCCGAAGCATGAATGACAAACACATCCGGGTGGTCCTGAGCGAACTTAATTGCGTTATCTTTTTGATCATCTGAGTTAAAGATGATGATATTGGCGCCTTTGGTCACCATATCCGCGGCCAGTTCGGCGGGAGTCTGTGTATGCGAGG
>Ga0255341_1005334_pt1 | contig 12782 bp, 10 predicted proteins | sample wastewater_treat_8_FD_192418 | JGI IMG/M metagenome (GOLD analysis project Ga0255341, IMG submission 192418) | Wastewater microbial communities from Lulu Island WWTP, Vancouver, Canada - plant12 | ecosystem: Engineered > WWTP > Wastewater > Unclassified | place: Canada: Vancouver, British... | reverse complement strand
ACCGGAAACGGTCAGGCCGACTTTGTAAATTCCTGGTTTTTGATAGGTGTGAACTGGCTTTTCATCCCATGAGGTGTAACCGTCACCAAAATCCCAGAACCATAAAGAAGGTTCTCCTTCGGATGTGGATTCAAACCTCACACCTGAACTTCCAGGGGTAATATTCCAGTTAAATGATGCCCTGTGCACCCTGACTTCCCCGGTATCTTTTGCATGATTGCAGGTATTCTGAACCATGTAACTGACTTTGTAAACTCCTGGATTTTCATACCTGTGGTAAAAAGGTTCTATGGCAGAAGAGATCGTCCCATCCCCAAGGTTCCAGGATCCTGACAACGGGTTGTCAGAGACCGACCCGGTTGAACGCTGGCTGAACCTGACTTCAAGGGGTGCATAACCAGACAGGGGTTCAATGGTTATGGTGGTGTTCACTTCAGGGACTGTTCCTGCAGATGCCTGCCTGTTCATCAGATACCAGACCTGGTTTGTTGCATCTGCCGGGTAGGTGACAGTGAATGCATCATGATGGATCCCTGGCAGGAAAACAACCGGCTGACCCCTGTCTTCAACACCTGGATAAAACCGGTTTTGTTCACCAACCGGGAGTGAAACAGGATAATCATGCCTTGATATATAGCCAAACCTGGCGGTAAAGGATCCATCATCATTCCTGCATACCACCCCTGACTCTGGTACCAGCATACCTGGCACCGGAGATCCTGGCACAGGTGTCTGAATATAATCTGGCGTACTCACCGGCACAGGAGGGAGAGATGCCATCAGGCTGTACTTGTTCAGGATTGATGTAACCATCTCCTGATCCATTATGTACCGCGCTCCATGTGTCCGTTCGGTGCTTCCATCCCATGAGAGGAACCTTATCATAGCAGCATGTGACCCGTCAGGAGGCTTTCCCTCAATTGAATATGACTCTGGATCAGGCTTTGACTCCTGTGGATAATCCTGGAACGAGTAGGTCCTGTTCTTATCGTCGACCCAGAGGATCCTGACTATCCATGTCTCTGCTCCGTCCATGTCAGTCCATGTATTGCCCTGATTGATCTGAATGATAGTATCTGTTTTCTGTTCACGTCCAGGTCCGGAGTTAAATAAAACTGATATTCCTGCAGCGATAATGAGTGATATGAGAATGATGATAAGAACAAGCCGGTACTGTTTATCCAACGGGTCCATAGCAGTTCTTACATCTTTTATGTCATAAGCCAAGATGGCTTCCCATCAACCTATGTTTTACAAGGAATATCTTACCATGAATAGAAGTATTATCCCAATAGAGAACATGCCGCGCAGAACCAGCCATGGGAAAAGTATCCCACTGGCACTCTTAAGCTGGTTCTTTTTAACCGGTCTCTTCTTCGCCATTTTCCCTACAGGCCTCGTGACTGCTGATACAGTTTCAACGGCAACTCCTCCGGGTATGAACCTTTCAATCAACCCTGGAGAAGATTTCTTCTCATATGCAAACTATCACTGGATCCTTGATAATCCAGTACCTGAAGGGAAAAAATTTTATACGGCCTTTGAAGAGGTGGAAGACAAGGTTGAAAGCCGTGTCAGGTCCCTTGTAGAAGAGGCTGCCTCTGATCATGATGCAGAGGATGGTTCGCCAGGGCAGCTGCTTGGATCATTTTACCGGGCAGCACTGAATGATGATTCAAATGCTTATATTGGTCTTACTCCAGTCCAGGATGAATTAGATGAAATCTCCAGGGCATCTGACAGGAGTGAGGTTCGCATTGTTGCATCAAACCTGACGGCCAGGGGACTTGATCCTTTTTTCATCCTGTATATAGATGAGAACCCGGAGAAGAGGGCAGAACTTATTGCAACCATCGATACAGGTGATTTTACCATAAGGTTTCCACCATTTTACGAACTTGAGTATGACGAGCCAGTCAGGGTTCGAAACCTCATGAAAGACTATGTCTCCGGGTTCTTTATGGACCAGGGAATGGACAGGGGCAGGGCCGCCAGGGCAGCTGATGTGGTCTTCAGTATTGAACGAAGGATGGCACAGGCTGAGATGGGGGTTAACACCACAAGCGCTTACTCTTCAGAAGAACTGAAACCCGGAACCTATCTGGTTAATGATCTTGACAGGCTTTTTCCAGGGATAAACTGGGATGTTCTCCTGGACAGATCTGGAAGGCCGGATCTTAAAGAGATCTATGTCATGAATCCCCATTACCTCAGGGAAGTAGGCAGGATCCTGTCTTCTGAACCGGTCGATGATCTTAAGACTTTCCTGACCTGGCGGGTTTTGCAGTTTGCAGCCCCTTATGCCACTCCAAAGATGCAGGAACAGTATTATCACTTTTATGATGTCAGCCTGTCAAAAAAGGAGATAACACCACAAAAAGATCGGATTTTAAAGATAATGAACCTGTATTTAGGAAATCCGATAGCTCACCTGTATGTTGACCGCTATTTTAGTGCATCTGATAAGAAGATCGCAGAGGAGATAATCAGGAATATCAGGGAAGTAATGCGGGAGAGGGTGATCAACCTTTCCTGGATGGGCCAGGATACAAAAGATACTGCACTTCTTAAGATGGGTTACCTTAAAGAACAGGCCGGATACCCTGAGGAATGGGGCCAGTACAGGAACCTGACCATCGGGGACAGATCGTACCTTGAGAACATGCTGGCCCTTACCGAATATTTTACCGAAGGGAGTCTTCAGCTGTCAGGTGAACCATCTGATCCTGATATATGGTACGTATCCCCCCATGGTGTGCAGGCACACTATGACCTTGTCCACAACCGGATTATTGCCCCGGCCGGTTTTTTAAACCCGCCATTTTTTGATTCGATGGTCGACGATGCCTGGAATTACGGTTCATTCGGATGGATCTATGGTCATGAGCTTATTCACATGATTGATATCGGAGGCCAGCAATATCACCCGGATGGTAAAAAAGAGAACTGGTGGACCGATGATGATGCAAACCGGTACTTCCATGCAGCATGGCCATTGATAGTGCAGGTAAACTCAACACAGGTCCTTGATAATCTGACACTTAACGGAACAAGGATGCTGATTGAGAGCTCAGCAGATCTTGGAGGGCTTACCCTTGCATATAATGCATTTATCAGGTCAAGAACTGATCCTGATTCTCTGGATGTACCTGGGTATGATGGCCTGAGTGATCGGCAGCGCTTTTTCGTTGCATTTGCCCAGGCTATGAGGGGGAACATAACCGACGAAGGTCTTCGGGAAGTGACAACAAAAGAAGATCATCCCTGGAACAGGTTCAGGGTGAATACCATACCTTTCCACCTTGACGGGTTTTATGAGGCTTTTCCGGATATCGGCCCTGGTGATCCACTCTACCTGAATGAGAGTGACAGGTCAGAACTCTGGTGAGATTTGAAATGATACAAAAAGACAACTCATGCAAAATAATCATGGCAATGCTCATTGGCGCCTTTATCCTGGTACCTGCATTGCAGGCTGCTTCTGTTGTGGCTGATGAAAATTACATGAACATCCAGGCAAAGACCGATCGTGGTTACTATAGCCCTGGCGATATCATCAGGATAAAAGGGACAGTAACCGGAGAAGATAAATCTCCTGTCCAGGCAAAACTGGTCTTTCAGTTCCAGGGAATGAACATAACCGCTTATTCAGACCCTGACGGATCGTTCATTACAAGAGTTCCAGTCTCCCTTATAGAGCCTGAAAGCATATACAGGCTTATAATTTCTGCCCATGTAGAAGGATTTGAAGAGAAGAACCTCTCAATTCCCATTGTTATCATGGGAGAGCCTTCCTCTCTTGCCCCAGCTCCGCTTATCCCGGATGAGTTCTCTTTTATTTAATTCTTACAAGTGAGACATCTACATTCCTGACTTTGTAGGGATAATCCCTTTCAAGTGCAGAGCGGAGCACAGGTATGTCCTGCCCATCCCTGTCCCATCCTCCGTCAAAAGATCGCCTGATGGTATCAGTGCCATACTCTCCGGTTTTTGGATCATAATAAAGGACAAGTAGCTGTACAGCATCGGCCCCCCTGTCCCGTGCAATGATGTCTCCGGCCCTGTACCCGGGTTCTGTCCCCGGCGGGGATGAGTCTTTACCTATACCTATCTGGCTAAGGGCTATCCTGCTTATCCTTGCCGGATATGTGCTCTCAAGATCTGCACGTTTCATCCATTCAGCCTTTAAACCTGGCCGGTAACCCCACTCTCCGGTGTAATACTGGTGAATTTGGTCTGTGGCATACTCGTCAGTTGCAGGATCATAACCCAGTATTACATGCACATCATTTGTCAGGCCTGGTGACCTTGAGATAAGATCTCCAGGGACATAGAGCGGATTTTTTTCAATCCCTGATGTCCGGATACTTATCGCCTGGTATGGAGTTCCTGGTCTGAACTTTAAGTCTGCAGGTACTGGCAGTTCTGCGGACTTTAAAAATAAAGATTCATACTCTGCCATGCTTCCATTCCTGGCAAGCCCATGCTGGATGATGAAGTTACCATCATTGCTCCTTGTAAGTTCCTCTAACCTGTACTGGTTGTCAGGAAAGAGATCAGTGACAAGCATGTAGGTTCTGTTCTCTTTGTTTATCAGAACATCTCCTTTTTTATACAATGGATCATGAGGGACAAACACAGGCTCTTCGATCACCGGCTCTTCTTCAATTACCGGAAGGGTCAGGGTTTTTGACAGTACTTCACGGTACGACTCGTCATTGAAGACTGCTGTCACACGAAATGTCACTTCATTCTCATCTGATAAAGGGTATAAAGAATCAACAGGTATTGCAAGGGTGGCACCAGCATAATTACCAAGAGTCCGGCCACCTGTGCCAGCTACTTCGAGGCTTTGATTGTTTACTGTAATTTCAAACTCCTTAACCTTATCAAGACCAGGACCATCAGAGCTTCTGATTAAGACGAGATCTTCAGAGAGATCTGCAAAAACCAGGATATCTCCGGATGTTGCTGACTGTGGGAGAGGATTTAGAATGGGGGGGAGGACCAGGGCGAGGATTATCAACAGGATAACAGCACCGGTGATGCCTATTACAGTATATGGCTTTTTAATATCAGGAAAATCCGGGATTTGAAATGATGACAGATGATCTTTTATGCCCCGCCTGATATGGCCTTTGTTCCTCTCCCTGTTTCTCATGTAAACTTCATTTGAGGGATCAAGGATGAGCGCATTCTCAAAACACACATCTGCATCTTCGTACTTCCCCATCTTAGTAAAGACTACGCCAAGGGCATTCCAGGCATGATGATCCTCTTCGGTCGTTTCTACTACCTGCAAAAGGAGCCCTGATGCTTTCTGCAGCTCACCCCTCCGGAATGCCTCAATTCCTTTTTTATATATTATTTGAATCTCATCTTCATCTGTCATTATCACACCATGGGAACTAAAGCAGTCACTCCTTAATTCAGTTATCGTTTTCAGGTGAAGAAAGGGTATCCCTGGTTGCATTACTGATTTTTAAGGGATGATCCTGCTCACCGGTGAAGAACCTTTATATTGGCTTTCCCCGAATATTTCAGTAATGGGGGAGTGAAACGTGCTCAGGCGATACTATCTGATATTTTTATGCCTCACGATAATAATTCCTGGGGCAGTACATGGTGCTTTTCCAGGAGATATCCTGAAAAATCTTGTATTGGGTCTTCCTGAAGGGCCTGAATGGGGTTATGGCCTTGATACCACAGCTGACGGGAATACAACAGTATGCGGGGTTGCTTATCCTGATCCATCCCTTGACATCGGGCATCTTGGTAATGGCGATGCCTGGATAATAAGGCTTGATGCAGATGGCACAGTACTATGGGAAAAGCTCTTTGGAGGTAATGAGACTGATTATGCCTTGTCTGTCAGGAATCTTCCGGATGGGGGTGCAGCGGTTATAGGAACCACGGGTTCATTCAATGGGGATGTCTCCGGCTATCATGGAAACGGGGATATGTGGTTTTTGAATATCGGGCCTGACGGAAATATTCGCTGGGATATGGCCCTTGGTGGCAGCCTGACAGATGAGGGGTCAGATCTTGCATTATTGCCTGACGGAGGCTATATCTTATGCGGGTATACCATGTCTTCAGACGGAGATGTAAGGAGACAGCTGGGGGGCGGAGATCTCTGGCTTATCAGGATGGATTCTAACGGAACCATCATGTGGGAGAGGACTTATGGCGGCAGCAGGCGTGACAGCGGGGCAAGTGTCACCCTGACCAGTGACAATGCCATTGTTGCATGCGGGAACACCAACTCAACCGACGGGATGGTCCTGGGTAACAGAACAACCAGCGATGTCTGGGTGATAAAAACTGATCTGAACGGAACCCTTCTTTGGGAACGTTCTTTTGGTGGTTCAGGGCTTGACTGGGGTCATTCTGTCGTGGAACTGGTGTCAGGAGATCTGATGGTTGCTGCTGTTACCTCATCTGGCGATGGTGATGTTGAAAAAGGTCATGGGGCCAGCGACATCTGGCTGATCAGGATCACCAGGGACGGAACACCGGTCTGGAAAAAGACATATGGCGGTAGCTTTAGTGATAATGTCTGGAAACTGGAGCCGTCTCCAGGAGGGGGAGCGTACCTTGTCGGGGATAGTTACTCGGTTGATGGTCACTTTACCGGCAATCACGGAGAGTCAGACCTGCTGATTGGTGAGGTGGATGGTGATGGGAATATGCTATGGCACAGGCAGGTGGGGGGCTCCTCTGTCGACCGGGGTTCATGGGTGAAGAGCACAAGTTCTGGTACACTGATGATCACCGGTATGACTGCTTCGTCTGACGGGGATGTATCCGGCGATCATTCAAGCGGCGATCTCTGGATACTCGAAGTTGAAGGAAGCAGAAATGAATCAGCTTCCATGCCAGTCTCGCAGGTAGAAAGACCTGTTACTAAAGAGCCTGCAATCGGTCCTCTTGGAGGGGACGGCCCTGTGCCGACAGACCCTGACGGTGACGGGAGATATGAAGACCTGAATGGAAACGGGATCCTGGATCTTCAGGACCCTGCGATCTTCTTTAAATATTTCAGCTGGCTGCAAAGCCAGGGATATGTTTATGCATTTGATTTCAACGAGAATGGCGTCCTGGATCTTGGCGATGTCCAGGCATTATTTATGAAGGTTCAATCATGAAAATTACAGGATTACAGATCATACTGATATTACTTACAGGAATTATCATCACCGGGGCACAAGCTGTGACGGTATCTGTCCAGCCTGTCACTCTCTCTTCCGGGGAGTCAGGGACGGCAGATATCATACTTGACTCTGCGCCCACAGGTCTGTCAGGGTACCAGATGACTGTGTTGTCTGAAAATGGTGCTGTGGGAGTTGTGACCGGGGCGACATTTCCATCCTGGGCAGCCCTTTCAGAAGCAGTATCTGCTGAAGGGGGCTCTTATGCTATCAGGGCTATTGATCTCAACAGCAAAGTTGAAGCAGGGGCAACAGAGGTCGTTTTTGCAACCCTGTCTGTTAAGGCTGTGGGTAGCGGTAATACACAGATTACAATAAAAAACCTGCAGATCGATGATGATGCAGGAAATGCTTTATCTGCAGAGACTAAAGCCGGTATTTTAACAGTGCAGGGGGGCGCTCCTCCTGAACCATCCACAGAAGAGTATTCAGTCAGTCTTCAGGCCGGATGGAATCTTATAAACATCCCAATGCAGCCTGCCGATGGGTTTGATCGCGCAGATGTGTTCAAAAATATTCAGAGTGCAGGTCATTCCATGCTTACCTATGAAAGTAAGGCCGGATGGATCACTCTTGGGAAGGATAACAGGCTTAAGCCCATGACCGGATACTGGCTGTATTCTACCGGCCCTGTCACAATTTCCCTTAAGGTAAGTGGCCCTCCGGAAGAGGCAAAACCTCTTGATACCGGTTGGAACCTGGCTGGTATAAGTGGTAAAACTGCAAAGCCTGCTGAAACAGCTCTTTCAGGACTCTCATCCTGGTCATATGTTGTCAGTTACGATCCGGCAAGGCAGCAGTACAGGGATGCAGGAGTAAAGGGCGGGGGCAGTGAGACCCTGCTGATGCCAGGGGAGGGGTTCTGGGTGTACCTGAACGCGCCTGAAAACCTGAACCCTGGAACATAAAACAAACCCTATATTTTTAAACTTCCTTTTCTTAGGAGATATTCAGAGTGGAGACCTGGAACATGAACTACAAAATTATTGTCTGTTTTCTGTTGATTTCTCTCCTTACCGCGGGAGTATCAGCAATTCCCCCGCTGCCCTACGAGTTCTATGGTAATGTTTCAATTAATGAAACACCGGCGGAGGCTGGAGTTGTAATTATTGCAAAAGTGAATGGGATTGAAGTTGGAAATGTAACAACAGCTGCGGCAGGAACTTATGGAGGACCTGGAACATTTGATCGCCGCCTGGTTGTCAATGGAGCCGAAGACCAGATTGGTGAGTTCATTACATTCTGGATAGGTGATAAGCAGGCAGTCCAGAAAGTCAGGCTTTATGCAGGTGAGTCACAAAAACTGGACCTGACTTTCATTCCTGGAAAAGAAGGGAGTGTGGATGCATCTGTTACACCCTCCCAGTCAGGAACCCTTGCCAGTGTGCCAACAGAAGAGGAGACTCCGGCTGCAACAGCAACTGAGACCAAAGCTCCGATGTTTATTGCTCCATTAGCTGCAGGGCTTGCTCTTTTCATCCTTGGACGCAGGGTATAATCCTCCCCCGCTTCTCTTTTATGTGACTGGTACATAACTATTTCATATGTCAGAGGTCACGGTTTATTCAACACAGAACTGTCCATACTGCCGGCTTGCAAAAGCATTCCTGGACAGGAACAATGTTCCGTACAGATCGGTTGATGTGGGTATTGACCGGAAGGCGGCTAAAGAGATGGTAGAGTTATCAGGGCAATATGGCGTTCCGGTGATTGTTGCAGGTGACGAGGTCATCATCGGGTTTGATACCGACAGGCTGAGAGCCCTTTTCACTGCTGATGTAAAGACCGACATTTATGACACGATCATTGTCGGAGCAGGTCCTGCAGGCCTTACTGCTGCCCTGTATTGCGCCAGGAAAAACCTGAAAACACTGATGATCTCACCAGATGTCGGAGGACAGGCGCTTGAGAGCTGGAATATTGAAAATTACATGGGGTACCGGATGATCACCGGTGATGACCTGATGGCAAAGTTTGAGGAACAGTTAAAGGAACTTGAGATCAGGATTGAACTGGACCAGGTAAGTTCCCTTCTCCCTACAAGCGGTGGTTTTTCAATAAAAACGGTCTCTGACCTTGAGTATAAGGGCAAAACTGTAATTCTGACGCAGGGCAAAAAGCCAAGAAAACTTGGAATACCAAGGGAGAAAGAGTTTACCGGCAGGGGCCTTTCAGTATGTGCAACATGCGACGGACCTATCTTTAAAGACAAAGTGGTTGGTGTAATCGGGGGTGGTAACTCAGCTCTTACTACCGCCATAGAGATGAGTGGTATTGCAAAAGAGGTGCATCTTTTTGTAAGGTCGAGTATTCGCGCGGATGCCGTATACACATCCCGGTTTACTAAAAACAGAATATCATCACCCATATCGGCTATGAGGTGACCGAACTTATTGGTGAGGACAGGCTGTCAGGTGTGAGTATTACTAACCGGGAGACCGGGGAGAAGAAGGAGATCTCTCTTGACGGGCTGTTCACCGAGATAGGCTGGATTCCGAACACCTCTTTTGTTGACGGGCTGCTCGTATTAAATGATCAGAAAGAGATAGTGGTGGATATCGATTGTAAAACCAGTGCGCCTGGAATATTCGCTGCAGGTGATGTGACATCCATCTCCGGGAAACAGATCATCATTGCATGTGGTGAAGGTGCAAAAGCTGCTCTTTCAGCTTTTGACTATCTGATGACGAATTGATTCCTGTGAAGATGTGAACCCATCCCGGCCAGGGATAACCTGGATATTTTTTCCTGTCTGTTCTGTTATTGGAAACGGTCCTTCATCCATCATGAGGAGGAATTCTGTCTCATCCTCTGGCCTGCTATGTAAGGGTGATCCTGTCTGTCCGGGCTTTTTTTATGAAATAAAACAATCCGGTTGGTATTCGTCCCTGCTGACATATTCTGCACACCCCAGATATTTGCTGTCTTTGTAAAATCCTGCTGGTTGATGATGACAGCGATGCAGGTAAAGCCAGCAGCAGTTCCAAGTGGGATTACATGTTCATCAAGTCTTACTGAGCGGTTTCTGACCTCCCCAACTTCAAATGCAACATACCCGCCAGGTTTTGTTATACGGTACAGCTCCCTGAAAACCCCTCCCATTACCGCCTCCCAGTCGGTCAGTTTCCTGGTGATGGTTATCTTTTTTCCTATCTCATCTGCGTCAAGACCATTAAACCAGCATCGCAGCCAGTTGTCAGAGGTATATTGCACAATATCCAGGAAAGGTGGAGATGTCACGGTGAGGGATACATGATTACCAGGAATTTCGGGCGTGGCACGTGCATCCCTGGTCAGGAAGATTGCAGAATCTGCCGCACGAAGAAGGTTGTCTCTCTGTTTTTGTTCAATTCCCTTTAGTAGATGCCTTGATTTTTTCAGAATTATCTCCCTGACATTCCGGTACGGGGGGACCTGGTTTCGTTCACGATTGATGGTAATCTGGCGTTCGGGAGTTACTGCCTGATTGGGTGGAAGGGTATAGACTGAAAAAAAACCTGGGGAGTGGCCTGATAACCGGTTTGTTCCAACCATCCTTATCCACATGTCAGTCGCATCAGAATCTCCAGTCTTCTCTTTTTCAAGAAGGTAGCTGCGGATACTGCATAGCGCCCGAAGAGTATCCGGATGGTAAAACATCGAGAGATCAATCTCACATGATATATCTGCACTGTCAGGGATCGAATACAGACGGGCCCTGATATCTTCATATTCAGGCAGGTTGAGCCTTGGCTCTGTTAATATCCTGGAAAGGGGATTGATGTCATTGGAGATCACCTGGCGGCCAAGTAATGCTGCTTCAACAGTTGTCGTGCCCCTTCCGGTGAAGGGATCATAGACTACCTCTCCAGGCCTGGTAAGCAGGCTGATGAAAAACCTGGGAAGCTGGGGTTTAAAACAGGCACGGTACGAGATCTCCTGTAGTCTTGATGCCTGTCTCTGCTTTGCTGTCCAGAACTCATTGGTATACCTTGGATACTCTTCATTTCCTATATGAAGAGTATCACAGCTGGTTGTCTCTGCCGGTTCCAGGGTGGTCTGGCCATCCTGGTCTGGAAGGGAGAATGTCCGTAAAAACTGGTGGACAAAAGATGGATCCCGGTTCATTGCAGGCTGGCAGGTTCTTTTCCAAGAGCTTGAACAAGGACAGTCATGAGGTTTTTTACCGGCCGGTCACTGTGTTCCTGGATATGATATTCGCAGAACGGGCAGATGGTCACGACGATGTCTGCACCTGTCTTATTGATGGCCTCCCTTCGTAGCTCTCCAAGTGCCGCTGCAACATCAGGCATTCCTGACCTTACACCTCCGCCAGAGCCACAGCACTGTGCAGGCATCTCAACAAACCGTTCCACTGCCTTTTCCAGGATCTCACGTGGCTCTTTTGTTATCTGCTGGCCATTTTTCAGATGACAGGGATCATGGTAGGTTGCAGTCACCGGCACCTTTGTCAGCGGTGGAAGACCAAAACAGGTAAGGACTTCAGACACATCCATGACTTTAAATGGTGTATCATAATCATTTTTCAGGGTTGCACCGCATCCTGCGCACATGGTCATGACGATTTTTATTCCCCGGTCCTGGAAAGCCCTGATATTCTTCTCTTTCAGTTCATCAAGGAATGATGTCTGTCCGGTTCTGATAAGCGGGGACCCGCAGCAGACCTGCTCTTTTGGAATAATTACCCTGATGCCGGCATTGCGCATCACCTCAAGCATGTCCAGTGCCCGTTCAGGAAGTCGTGCATTGAACATGCATCCGGAGAAGAACCCCACTTCCCCTTTTACCTCCCCGTAAGGTTCAATGACCTCATCTACAAGGTCAAGAAAGGCATATTTTCCAGATTCAACACTTCTGCCCGTGGTTTTGACAAGGTTGGAAACCTCCTGGTGACGAGGTAGTGTAAGCCCCTCCCTATTTGCAATCTCCCGTAGCTTTTCTATGGCTTTCCCTGGAGTCTCGATATTTTTAGGGCAGACACGCCAGCACCGGTTGCAGCTTGTACATGTGAAAAGGCCCTGGGAGATGGCCTCTCGAACCCTGTTTCCTGGTTCACGTGGATCGAGTGCGATCCGCATCTGCGATCTCATGGAAGTAGGGCCAAGAAAATCTGTGACTTTCATGGCCGGGCAGACAGACACGCAGGAGAGACATTCAATACAGTCGCGAAGTGGCTTTATCCGTTCGATATCTTCCTGCTTTGGAATTATCCCGCAATCACAGGTATTTATCCTTGGAATGGACGATATGCCTGATACAAGATCTGTCATCAGGTCTTTTATGACCGGAAGATCCAGTGGTTCTATGACCATGCCATCAGCTGCTTCTTCTGTGCAGGCAAGAGCCGGTTCACCATTCACCTTTACAGCACAGCTTCCGCACTGACCTGCACGACAACTGGACCGGTATGAGAGAGTCGGATCAAGTGAGTGTATTGCGTCAAGAACATTGAGGACACGCGCTCCTTCTTCTACTTCAACCGTCCAGGGTTCAAGACGTGGCTCTGAATCAGTGTCCGGGTCAAACCGTGAGACTTTAACAGACAGCTGCATCAGTTTCTCCTCCGTTCGA
>Ga0255341_1005333_pt1 | contig 12783 bp, 14 predicted proteins | sample wastewater_treat_8_FD_192418 | JGI IMG/M metagenome (GOLD analysis project Ga0255341, IMG submission 192418) | Wastewater microbial communities from Lulu Island WWTP, Vancouver, Canada - plant12 | ecosystem: Engineered > WWTP > Wastewater > Unclassified | place: Canada: Vancouver, British... | reverse complement strand
AATCCCAATCAGATGCATCTTTTGCTAATTCTTCTTTCAGATTTTTCATATCTTCTTTATAAGCTTCTTTGTTTTCTTTAAGCCAAGATTTTTCTTGTTTAATCATCTCATTAATCTTTTTGAGCTTTTCTTTATCAACCATCTTAAAAATCCTCCATTTCAATTTTGCTTTGAATTCCTAGTTCTTCATTCTCATAAATAGAATATTTTTTACCTAGCAATTTAAATTCTTGAACCAGATAATCTCCATCCCATCTTGTGTTGGTGCATTCTCCACTTTTCTTAACGATATCAAAAATCTTCCAGTATTCTATATTTTCATCTCCTGGAATGTAATAGATAATGTTTTTCATGTAAGCTCCTTTGCTTTTATTTATATTTTTATTTTATAACAGATTGATTAAAAAGTAAATACTTTTTTTTAATAAACTTTTTTCAACTTTGAGTAGATTCTTAGTTTTTCGTTAAATGGCATCTTTATAAGAGTAATTTCTTTCTCTCTTAAAGTAGAACCTTCTACGAAAGGAAGTAATACGTCGTTCAATTCTTTCAAAATCTTTTGTTGCTTTTCAAATTCTTTCTTGCTTAGATTGTCAGATTCAAAAAGTTCATAAATAGTCTTCATTTTATTCTCCAATTATTTATATTATAAAACTTCTTATCAAAAAAGTAAATACTATTCATAGATTCCAGAATCAACTATCCATTCTTTTTCTGTTCTATATCCAGAAAAATTCATCATATCGTCAACAGCAATAATTTTATTTATCGGAATTTCTTCTACAATAACATTATCTATGTTACCGTGTGCAAAGTTAACTGCAGACATCATAGAATCAGTGTAGCTAACGAATTGTTTCGGTTTATTATCAAATTTCTTCGGTTCTCCCCTGAATAGCTTCTTAGAAGTAACACCTGATTCATAGAGAATTGTTTGAATATAAGCTTTATATAATCCAAATGCTTCTGAATCTTTTTCTAGAATAATCCCTGGTGTATCTAGAAACAATCCATCTTTTCCTCTTGGACCTAGATTTGTTGACCAATCATAGAAGAGATTTTTAATCTTATAAAAATCATTTTCTGTTAAGTTATTTTTACATAGAGTTTTAAAATTATTTTCTATCTCATCTTGAGAATATGCAATTCTCAATGTCATTCTGTCATATTCACCAGAATTCCACTCTATATCTTTTTGTTTTTCAACTAAATCAATTATATTTTTATAGTTTTCAGCACCTTTTTTTGTTGCTGTTTCAAATCCATTGTCTCCAACACCGTTTAGCCAAAAGTCAGAATACTTTTCTTTATAAGAATCAATTATTTTAGAAGGTGAATTATTTGGTTTTCCTTTTCCTCGTCCTTGTCCGGGATTATGATTCCCTGAATTAGGTCCACCATTCAAAGCTACATTTAATCTTATGATATTTGAGTTATTTTCATTAGTTTGAATGCCTGTAAGTTCAATTATAAAGTTTTTGAAATCATCTTTTGAGTATTTATTATTGCATAGTGAATCAGAGACATTCTGTGTAAGCTTTGAATAATCTGGACGTGAATATGCTTCAGCAATAAACTCAGTATAATTTCTATGAGCATATTCTGAAAAGTTTTCAGTTGATTCATCGTTTAAGTCTATATTTAATTTTTTTGCTTCATTCTTCACAATCATTTCAGCAAATAGATGAGCTGATTTTGGTTTTATTCCGATTTCTGCAGCTTTCTTATACATTAGAACATGACCAAACTCATGGTCAATTATTGCTTCAGATGAATTGTCTGCAACAAATGAATGTTTATATACATCTTGTTCTTTTTTGGTGAATTTTTTAAGAACTGGTTTGATAAGATTTACTATCATTTTTGAGTCAATATTGTCTCCGTCTACAACATTAACCCATCCATTATCACCTCCGCTAGTGTTAGAATTTACAAATTCTAGTTCAACATTATCTAATGATATATTTGTCTTTTTGAGTCTATCAATACATTTTTCAAAAGATTCTTGAATTTTCGGATTTAGTTTTTCATAAAATTTTTTGCTATTTTCAGACATTTTTAAAGATGGAAATGATGACTTTACAAATTTACCAGTTTTGTTGTTTGGTTTTCCAACACCCCTACCTTGTCCAGGATTATGATTCCCACTTCCGGGTCCACCATTCCATATAAAGTGAAGTTCTTCAAGAATAATATTCATAAGTAAATTTTATCAAATAGAATATAATTGATATACTAACTAACAAGGAGTTGTGATGAAAACACCAGATTCTGTTTTATTCAAAGAACATGAAATTGAAAAATTTGACAAAGAAAAATTTATTAGGAGTATAAAACAGTTCGGTGATTATAGTTCTGAAATCATTGACAAAGGTCTTGAAGAATTATCTATTTATCCAGCTGTTCACTTTTCTAGATTAGTAGAACTTGCTACAAGCTCATTTAAAAATGATGAAGATGCGAAAAGATATTACGACAGATATTGGAAATATAATGGAATTTTCAACAGATTAAGAAGAATTACTGGATATATCTCTTCAGATTTGTCAACATGGAATGATGCTAAAAAGGCTGAAGAAAAAGCTAGAATAAAGCATATTTCATCAGAAAGAAAACTAACTTCACAAGAATTAAAAACAATTAAAGAAATAGAAAAACTAGAAGAACAAAAGAACTACGGGAAAGCTTAAAAATGCCCAAATTTTAAGTGATTAAATTCTAAATGTCTTTTCATTTGAATATCATATACTATCTTTCCACAACTACATTTAGTAAAATTAGTCATACTATTTCTAATTTTTCCTTCTTTGCATGCTTGCTTCATCCATTCAGAATGCTTCGTATTTTTCTTTCCTTTCCAATATGCTAATTTTTCTTTATTTTTCATCTTAGACATTGCTTCTTTAGTTCTTTGTCTAATGAATTCTTTTTGTTCTTTGCTTCTCTTTTTGCCTAAATTTTTCTTACTGATTTTTTGCTTTGTTTCTTCTTTAGTAATATGAGATTGATTTTTTCTAGCTTCAAGTGATTTTACCGGATTATTTCCACCTTCAACTAAATTATATCCATTCGGATACATTGTTTCAAGCTGCTCTATCATCTGATATTCAAAAGAATTTAATTCTTCATCATCATTTGCTTCTAATAAAACATATTGTTCAAAATTTTCTTTTCCATATTTATTAATTGCATTTTTGATATAATTTCCAGAACCCCAATAATTCTTATCAAATTTATTTGAATGATGAAGTCCAATATAATCCATATTAGTAATATTGCAGTGAATTAAATATACGTATCCTATCATAGTTATATCGTATAACAGGATAAAATCTTAACCTGTAATTCTTCTTAATGATGGCAAAAAAGCAGAAGAAAGAGAAAGAGTAAAGCACTCAATTTCTTCTAAACTTGATAATGAAATTTAAGTTTCTCCGTAAACTCTAATTTTAAGACCTTTTTGTAAAGCTGGTAGAGTGATAACTAATGCATATAAATTAGATGCAGATGTTTGAATTCTACCAGTCCAGTTTTGAGAACATGTTTTTTGTGCTGCATCACTTGAATCATAGTTTCCACCATAAGAATGACTTGTGAAACAGACATAATTTGAAGAGTTTCCTGTCGGATAAAGATTAATGTCATAGAAAAATGAATTATATGCTAAAATTCTGTTATCGCAGATTTTCGCTTGAGACCTATTTATATAAGCCATACTTCCTTGCCAGCATTCCCATCCTTGAACAAAACATGTAACACTTGAAAAGCTTTTATTATATACATATAATGGAACTGATGAAGTTGTTCCAGATGATTCACCTGAAATTGTGATTCTTAACCTTGAGATGTCAGTTCCAAGCTGGTATAGATGACTAGTCCCTCCTACTAAAGAGTGGAGATTATTTATATTTATATAATGCGTTGAATTAGAAGATGTAGCTTCTCCATCATAAGAATAAAATAATTTTATTGGGTCAGAACTTTCTTGATAAATTCTCTTATCATCATTTCTATAATCTTTTATCTTAGTAGACATACTTTTCCTTACTTAAACATTTTATATCTAAAAGTAAACCCAGCTTTTCGTGCTACAGGATTTATTTCGATTGCATACAAATTTGATATAGAAGAAAGAACTCTTCCAGTAAATACTTCTGTGCATGCAGTAGAATTATCATAACTTCCGCCATAGCTTTCTGCAAAAAATGTAGGATAGTTTGAACTTTGACCATTATATAAAATCACATGATAAGTGTATGAACAGTTTGCAATTTGCCTTGCAGAACAAAAGTTTCCAGCATTTTCAAGTTTTCTATTTATTTGCGACACAGAATTATTCCATGTTTCTAATCCACATTGAAACATAGTAGGATAAACTAAAGATGTCCCAGACCTCACAACAGCTCTAGGCTGAACACCTGCAGGTGAGTCAGTTGTTGATTCTCCTGTTATCCAAAACTCAATTCTAGAATAATTTTGAAATTTGCCATAATATTCTGTAAGAAATCTCAATTGTTGAGTTGAAGATACAGCTGAATCGTAAACAATTTTTCCATATTCCACAGGTTCAAAAGACTCAACATAAATCCTATTATTTACTTGATTCTTGAGCTTCATTGTCATAATAAAATTATACCAAGAAAAAGAGGAATATTTAAATTCCTCTTTATTTTAATACCAATGGTTAGAATTCCAGAAATTATATGCTGATTCCCATGAACCATATCTTTGATTTACATAAGAATCCATCCAATTTAAAGCAACTACAGGATTTTCCCATTCATCTCCTATCTTACTGCAAGGCAGTGCTTGAGCCAAGCTACAGCTTCCTGAACTAGGATTTACTGCTTTTGGATTCCAAGAACTTTCTCTACCAACTATAAAATCTACATATTGATAGCTTTCAGCTGAAATAGAAGTTTGAGATAGCCATTGTTGTTTTATCTCAGAACTAATCCAATTATCAGATAGAGTAGAGGAAACTGCATCTCCCTTCGAACTTTCATTTCCATTTTGTTCGAATTTTTCTTCCTCTACTTGCTCTACCTGATTATCTTCAGAAATATTTTCTATTGATTGTTCTGAGCTTGGTCTTTTAACTGAGAAACTTCAAGCTTTGCATTTTCTGCTTTAAGACTTGCATTTTCATGAACCAAGTTCATCTGAGTGCAATTCATGTGATAGCTTGTAATATAACCAAGTGCAAACATAAAGATTGAAGTTGTAAGAACTGCAATAATCAAATTCTTACGATTATCTTTCTTTGATGCATTTAGTTTATATTGTAAAAGTTCGTTTGACTCATGATTTTGAGTTGTAGTTGTTTTGCTTTTGTTATTCATTTTAGCTCCTTTGCTTTATTTTTTCTAACCATTTTTTAATTGGTTATGGTTAGATTATAATACATTTTTGTCAAAAAGTAAATACTTTTTTGCAACTTCGTTAAAAATTGCATTTAAGATATCTAGAATGAATTCTAAGAAACTTTTTCTTTTAGATAATATTTTATATAACTTTAGTGTAAAAGTTTATCTCGCGTCTTCTGGTGACCTCACATGATATTTGTAGTGTTTTTATCATCTCTAAATCTTATAAAAACTGGGAAACGAAGAGATTTTTGTCCAGCTTTATTTTCAGTGATTTCCATAGTTTGAACTTCAACTATTTTTCCTAGGAAACTGTTTCTCTTTTGCCAGTATTCAAAACGCTGTTCTTTAGAAAATCCACTGCCTACAGAGCATTTAATAGTATGTTCATCATCTTCACATATAAATGAACCGAGTTGATTAGGATGCTTGAATTCTTTAAATCCTGTAATTCTTAAATCTACTTCTGTAAATGGCTTTAACTTGATGAAATCAGAAGAACGTTTTTTCTGATAAATAGAAGACGAATATCTGAGAACTAATCCTTCCCAACCTTTTTCTTTTGCTTCTTTTAATAATTTGAATGCAATTTCTTTTCCAGTTCCTTGATAAACGAACGGAACCATTTTAATATTTTTTAATTTGCTCTTTAAGAAGATATTTTCTAGTGTATAAATTGTATTTGAATATGGTGTAATGAATTTTTCAGAATCCCATTCATCAAGCGTTTGATAATCAAAAATCCAATGAGAAATTTTCTTATTTTCTCTTTTAGAATTTAACTCACCTGTTGAAAGACGATAGAGTTCTTTTCTATCTTTTGCTTCATTCTCATCTGAGTATAGAGCTTCTCCAAAGTATACACCGTCTGGAAGTTCTTTATATTGTTCAACTAAATCTGTTAAACCATCAACTTGTTTTCCTTGTCGAGTAAAGAATGAGATTGATTCTCCTCTTTTAAAGCAAGTAAGATTAACACCGTCTAACTTTTTTGTAAGAATATAATTTCTGTCAAAGTCTACATCTTCGTTTAGTCTTTCACCAAGCATGATTTCAAACTTTGGAATATGAATATATTTTGAAACTGTAGTAGTAGAAATTCCAATATTGATGTCTTTTGTAGCAATTTGATAAATCAATAGTTGTTCATAACCTGTTTCAAAGCGATTAGCAAAAGATTTTATTCGTTCAACTGTTTCTTTCTTTCCAGTATTATTTTCTTGAACAAATTTTACAAGTTCTTCTATTGAATAAAACTTTTCTGTTTTATCTAAGATTTTAGTATTAGCAGAATTCCATGATGTCTTAGAAATTCCAGTTGAAATCATTGGATTGAACAAATGATTTAATACTATTTTTAAATCGTCTGAGTATTCAGATTTTAATGCAAACTCTAATAATTCTTTTTTAGCATTAGTTCCTTGAGTATTTTCTATACTCTCAAATAGCAATGAAATTTCTTTTACATTAATCATTTACTTGAATCTCTAAAATTTTATAATCATGAGTTGAACCATCTGATTCTCTTTGCAAGAAAGAACGCCATAGAGAACTGTCATATTCTACAACATCATATCCATTTGCTAATGCATTTTTAGTTCTCTCATTTAAAAAGCTCATAGCTTCTTGTGATGTTTTGTATCCTAAAGAACTTATTTTTCCATCACATTCAACAACATAAAATTTCATATAGCTCCTTTCAAAAACGATTAATTATCTGTAATTACTACGTCCCAACGAACATCTACTTTGTTTTGTTGAGGTTTAGTTGTTTTCTTATTGCTCATAAAATCTCCTTTTATTTAATTATAATACTTTTTCTAAAAAATAAATACTATTTTACAAATCTAAAATTACTGTAATATCGTCGCTTTTCTTTAAAGCAATTTTTATCAATTGAGTCTTTTATAATTTTTTGAATTTTTGGAGAATCAATATCGAATTCATCTACGATGATATATTCCATCCATTCTGGAACCAAGTTAAAATCAAACATCTTATCTTTAATTGCATATTCTAGGATGAATTTATCTATAATTTCTTGAATTGATTTTGTTTTAATTTTTGATTTTAGTTCATTTTCGAACAAATTGTTAAACTTGTTGATTGCATCAATTTCTTGATATTCTTCTGAAAACTTTTTTAATACAAGCTTTCCATCAACCTTTTTAAGTTTATAGAATTCATAAGCCATATATTACCTCCTTTGTTATTTATATGGTTTTATGATTTAATTATAATCCTCTTGTGCTAAAAAGTAAATACTTTTTATACTTCAAGAACTCTTTTTGCTTCATGCATTATGTATTTATATCTTCTGTCATTATTGTTGTAGTCATCTACATAATTAGTCATGAATAAGCTATTTCCTTCTGACAAAATATTCTTATATTTATCAAATGTTGTAGGGAATACAGTTACATCAAAAGAAATATTCTTTCCTAACATTGTTAAGAAACACATCTTTTGTCCTTTTTTAGTAGTAATAACTCTACAAGATTCAATAGTTCCTAAACATTTCACTGTTTTCTTTCTTTTATTTTCTAAATCTTCTTGAGTATTACAAGCTTCTTCCCAATTTTCATCTTCAATTTCTGATGCATAATCCAATGGGTGTCTTGATACGAATGTTCCCAATACTTCTTTTTCATAAATTAATGTTTGAATTTTAAATTTCGGTAATGGTTCTAAAATTTTAGGTTCATCTGATTCTAGTTCAAATAAAGATTGTTGTTTTCTTTTAACATTTTTCTTAGTTTTATACTTATTATAAATTTCTTCAAAATTAAACAGCAACCTAGACCTTGATTTAATTAACGGGTCTTTCTTGCAAATATTATCTAAAACTCCTGCTTTAGCTAACATTTCCATTTTTCTTACATTTAACTCATTATTCTCAAACATTGTAAAGAAATCTTTAACAGAATTGATTTCTTTTTCTTTACGTCTTTCAAGAATAATCTCAGAAGATTTACCTACACCTTTTATTGCGCTAAATCCATAAAGAATATTTCCTTCATTGTCTACAGTAAAGTTAACATCAGATTTTTCTGCATCAGGTGGAAGAACTTTAATTCCAATTTCTTTTGCATTTTTAATTGCTCTTCCTAATTTATCCTTATCACCAGAGACATGATTAAAATATGCAGCATAATATTCAGAAGGATAGTGTGTTTTCAAATATCCAGTTTGATATCCAAGAAATGCATAAGCTAATGCATGTGCATAATTAAATGAATATCTACTAAATCCAATTAATGAATCCCAATATTTAATAACATTTTCTTCAGAGTTTCCATATGCAATTGCTTTTTCTTTGAATGTTGGCCAAATATTATCTAGAAATGCTTTATTCTTTTTAGCCAATGCTTTTCTCATATTATCAGTTTCACCACCAGTAAAACCAATTTTTTGAGCAATTCTCATGCCTTGTTCTTGATAAGCAATGATTCCATATGTGTCTTTAAGAATATCTTCAGTATCTTTTAATAGGTAAACAGTTTCTTCTTGACCAAATTTTCTTCTAACAAGATTTTGAATATAATCCATTGCTCCAGGACGATAAAGTGCATTTACTAAAACTAAGTCTGAAAACTTATCAACTTTAAGACTTCTTAATGTTTCTTGCATACCAGGACTACTAAAAGTGAAAGTATCTTTACATCTTCCTTCACGATATGCTCTTAACGTTTCTTCATCTTCTCTGTCAATTGCATCAATATCAAGATCGATTCCTCTAGTTTTCTTAATAAATGCTAGAGTATCAGAAATCAAATCTAGCGTCGAAAGACCAAGAATATCCATTTTCCAAAGTCCTCCGCTTACACCACCTTCTTCAACATCATGCATTGGAACTGTTGTTGCAATTACATCATTAGAAATTTCTGTTGGGAAGAAATTCCAAATCGGAGTTGGACTTACAATAGTTGCACAAGCATGAACGCCATGATTTCTAATTTTTCCCTCAAGCTTAATAGCATAATCTACAATTTTCTTAACTTCAGGTTCAGTATTATATCTTTCTCTAAATTCTGGAGTTTCACATTTCTGTTCTGGATTATTATAAAGTTTTTGCAATTCTTCATCAGATGCAATGTATTCTTTAAGTTTTGGAGCACCTGTGTGTTCTGCATCTGGAAGCAATTTAGTTAATTCTAATGATTTTTCAAAAGGATATTCCAAAACTCTTGCTACATCTCTTACTGCATTTTTTGAACGCATTGTAGATTGAACACCGATTGCTGAAACATGGTCTTCACCATATTTTTCTTTTAAATGATTGATAACTTTTTGTCTACCTCTTGCTTCAAAATCAGAATCAATATCTGCTAAACTAATTCTATCTGGATTGATGAATCTTTCAAACATCAAAGCATCATCACCCAATGGATTAAGTCTTGTGATATTTAAACAGTAGCAAACTAATGAACCTAATGAAGAACCGCGTCCAGGACCAGTTCTTACACAATTATTGTTAGCCCAATTAATATACTCTTGAACAATTAGAAAATATGAATTAAGTTCAAGTTTATTAATGACACATAATTCCATTTCAAGTCTTTCAATGATATTCTGACCTGTAAATTTCTTATTATGAAATGTATGTTCTACTTTTAATAATTCACAATAAGCATCTTCTATTGTTTTTGGATTTGAATTTTTACAAAATCTTTTACATGCACCAATATAAGTTAACTGTTTGAGATATTGAACATGTGATAAATTATCTGGTGCAACAAATTCAGGTGGAATTTGTTGTTCAAGATTAAACTCAATATGAACCTTGTTATTTATCTCTAAAGTATTTTCTAATACTTCAACATCATCTTTCCATCTTTCATATAATGATTCCGGAGATTTAAGTGATAAATCAAATTCATCTAATGTCATTCTATCTTTGTCAGATAAATATTTACCTGTTCCAATGCAGAGTAAGATTTCATGAACATCATGGTCTTCTACTTCAGAGTAATGACAATCTGATGCAAGAACTCTTTTAATATTTAGCATCTTTGCAATTTTTGTTAAATCTTCATTTATAGATTTTTGAACAGACCATTGTTCACCAGTTGAACGCATAGGATGGTCTTGTAATTCAATATAATAATCGTCTCCAAATTGCTCTTTAAATTTTTTTGCTACTTCTACTGCTTTATCAAAGTCATATTCGTAACCATCATCTCTTCTAAGATGAGAATTTATTTCAGAACCTGCACATCCACTTAAAACTATTAATCCTTCTTTATACTTGAACAACAAATCATCATCAATTCTTGGTTTATAATAAAAACCATTTTTGTTCATCAAGTAAGAAAGATGATAAAGATTTTTCACACCTTGATTATTTTTTGCTAGAACAGTGATATGCCATCTATCTTTATTTTCTGGAGTTTTATCATCATATTTTCCATGAGAAACATAAAATTCACATCCTATTATAGGATTTATATCATTTTCTTTACATGCTTTATAAAAATCAGTTACAAGTCCTATGCGTCCATGGTCAGTTTTGCTTAACCCTGGAAAACCATACTCTTTCGCTTTTTTAATATATTCAGAAATACTTCCCAATCCATCAAGTCAAAGTAACGAATCATCACTGTGCAAGTGAAGAGGAACATAAGTTCTTGATTCGTTTTTCATAAAACCTCCTTTCTGACGATAGCCATTTTTAAGTTAATTCCCAAAAATTTTATCCATCATTTTTATAATTATAAAAAATAAATACTATTTTGTAAACTTTTCAAATATCTCTTTAATTGACTCATCTAAATGAGAACTATTAGAGAAAAAATTACAACATGTATTTCCGACATAGAAATCTACTCTATAAGACATTCCATTATCTTCATCTTCTTGTGTAAATTTTTCTTTTTCAAAAACTAAAAACTTACCTTGTTTGATTTCTTTAAATCGATAATCAGCGAATCTCTTCTTCTGATTTGCTAATTTATCAGCCATGATTTTATCACGCTTCTTTTCTTGTAAAGTATAATATTTTACGTGGTCAGAAACTTTATTTTCGCTCATTTTTTCTCCTTTCTCTTAATTAATTTCTGATGTTTCCATTGTTCGATAGCTCGTTGTCTTAATTTTTCTTTTGTTTCTTCAGAGAGTTTCTTTCCTTTATGTGAGTCAGAAATTTTCTTTTTACATTCTTCAGTAAGTTTTATTCCTTTATTCCAAGGTTTCTTTCTTTTTCGAGAGAATCTAAAATTATCTAATTCACCAGACAACGACTTTTCTTTCATAATTTTTCTCTGAATTTCTGACCTCTTTTTTCTGTATTCAGGATTCTGCCACATTTTTACTCGTGAATTATGATATTTCTTTTTATATTCTTCAGTAGATTTTGTAGCTTTTATTTTGTCTCTAATCTCTTGAACTCTTTCTTGATTCTCTTGATAAAATTTTTTAATTCCCTCTGACTGCTTCTTTTTCCATTCTTCAGAGAATTTCTTTCCTGAATTTCCCCAATGAACTCTATTCTTTATCATTTTTTTAACAGTTTCTGATTTTTCTAATTCTGTCATCTTAGACCATCTTGTCTTTTGTGTTTCAGAAATTCTTCTTTTATATGAATCTTTTAATTCTTCTGGCATTCCGAACATTACATTTCCACCTATTCCTCCAGAAGCTATATTTATATTTCTATCATCATTTATGTATTTAGAAACATATTTCTTTTCAAGTTCATTTAATTCTTCTAAACTATTAGCTCTTTCTAAAATTTCACAATATAAACCTTTATTTTTGTATTTCTTTTTATAGTCTTTTAAAATTTTTCCAGAACCATAATAGTTTTTATCAAACTCAGATTTTTGTCTTTTTCCAATGTAATAGCATCCATCAAGAGATGATTCTTTGTTTCTTATTGTAGTCTTGTATATATAACCGAACATAATATATATTATATACTTCTTTTTAAACAATATGTATAATGCTCAGACGCTACAGCCATTATTTTCCTCCACTTAATGATTGTTCAACAGTAGTTCTATTCTTCAGAATCAAAACATGTTATTTCATGGTCACAATACCATTTTGCAGCTTCTTCTAAATCATTATCCATTGTTAACCTTTACAAAAACAATACTATTAGTAGATTTTACCGGGATTGAAGTTTGTTTAATAACATTAATTTTCATTTTGCTCCTTTGCTTTAGTTTATATTTTAATTATATATAAAAATAACAAAAAGTAAATACTTTTAATATTCAATGTAGCTCATAGCATTAAGTGGAGCTTTTCTTTTTCTTGGCATTTTTGTTTTTATCGTCGTTTTTAAAATTTCTTTTTCCTCTCTGCATAATTCATTTATAGTTGTCTGTAATTCGATAATCTTGTTGAGTTCTTTTTCTTTCTGTTTTAAGAGCTTAATTTCTTGTTTTCTTTTGAACAAATTGAACATATTTTC
>Ga0255341_1005327_pt1 | contig 12801 bp, 13 predicted proteins | sample wastewater_treat_8_FD_192418 | JGI IMG/M metagenome (GOLD analysis project Ga0255341, IMG submission 192418) | Wastewater microbial communities from Lulu Island WWTP, Vancouver, Canada - plant12 | ecosystem: Engineered > WWTP > Wastewater > Unclassified | place: Canada: Vancouver, British... | reverse complement strand
TTAAATTGTAAGATATGGGGATGCCACTACGGTATCCCTTTATTTGAGTTATCATTAGGCGTGGGGTCAAAGACCGTGTTTAGATATTAGCACAGGCACTCCATGGTGGGAATGCCTGAGTAGTAACCTTTATTTTAACACAGTAGAGTAATTTTCAAAACATCATAAGAAGCAGAAAAGGTACTTGCTGCAAGGGGGGCAACTTACCTTCAGGAAAAATTTTCATCAATGGCGGATGTGACCTGTTTTTTCTTGAATGAGTCCTTTATATACTATGCCTGGGATTCAAAGCTAATTGGTATTGACAGAAAGTCAGGCAAAGAGAGGAAAGCAAGATAAATATTGTTTGATATGAAATTTCCCATTGAAATTGCAAAACATAATATTATAATGTACATAGTTGATTCCTTATTATATATATTTAATGAAAGCAGGGGTAATTTGGTATACGAATTCTTACAAGACTTCCATAGGCGGGCTGAAATTGTTGCCATAGTGGATTTTATCACAACGAGGGTATCAAGAAAAATCAAATTCAGAGACTATGAGTTTGACGGTTCGGAAGCAATAAAACTGGTAATGCTGGTTTTATGTTTCATCATGGAGAAGTCATTGGTTGAGGAAATTTGTTCGAAAAATGAAGTGGCAGGTTATATAAGAAGGCTAGATATAGATTTTTTAAAGAAAAACATTCCTGATGAGGAATATATAAATATAGCAGACTATCTTATCAAGGATTGTCTGCAAAATAGCGGGATACCGCACTACTTTACAACATATAATTTCCAGAAGAATAAAGAAGAAAAAATAAATGTAAAGCTTATTGATGATAAAAGAGTTATGATTGGAAATGAGGTAGTTTATTCATATTATATGACACCACAGGGATACAAGTTTATGTTCAATACTTTGGAAATTGAAGATGCAATGAAGGTTTCCATTGAGCAGTTCAAGCTTGGCCTTTCCATTAAAAAAAGGAACTTCAACGGTGCAAGAAATAACGTAGACAGCTTGTTTAATATCAGTAAGACCCAGATACAGAGGATAAACTATTTTATAAAAAGAGTAAAGGAAGATATAGGAAGTGCTGGCATTGAGGAGTATGAAAGCATATATAACAGCACTTTTTCTGCTATAAATGAGCAGAAGGAGGGATATGACAACCTTTATGAGTTGATTGGCAAGGTTGAGGCCTCTATCTTGGAGAGTAACTCAGCTGCTATTGACAGGGTTGCAGTGGACAAGGAAATTGAGAATATAGCTTATATTAAGAGTAAGCTTAAATATATGATTGGTGAGCAGTCCAACCTCCTGTTAAAACAGCAGGAGCTGCAAAAAATATACAATGAGGCAGTTGATAACATACTGTTTATCGGCTTTGAAAACAGGCTTGATTTTGAGGAGCATGTTGTTAAGAAGTTTGAAGAAAATCCCGAATTGGCATTGCCGATAGTTAAAATTTTAAGGCCTCTTTTTAAACCCGGTTTGGATAAGATTTTCAACATTAAAAAAGCACTTAAGGAACAGAGAATTTCAGCATTGGACGAAAACTATGAAAGCAGTTCATATCTTATGACGGATAGGCAATTTAACAGGTTCGAAAGTGAAAATGAGATAAAGATTCGTAAAATAAATGAGATGTATGTGGATATATTTGAGACTATATGTAAGAATGCAATGTTGAGTAAGGATAATGAAATCTCACTTTCCCGCCTTGTTAAAGAGTTGCACGAGGATTATGCCAAGTTTGTCCCTGATCTCAAAATTCTGACAAATGTTCTTTTGCAGCTTACAAGTATTAAGGAAATAGACTTTACAGCAATAATGAAACAGAAAGAAAAGACTGTTTTCAATCCATCCGAGGCATTTGATATAAAATATTGCGTTCTTGAGCTGATAAATAGAAATACGGCATATCATACCATAAAAAACTTGAAGATATTCCTTTCAAGGAAAGATACGGTTTTTGTGCCCCAAAAGCTTCTAGCTTTGAGAGAGGAAGGATTATTTTCTGAAGAAAGTGTAACAGGACTTAATTGTCCTGATTTATTGTTTAAGGTTGAGGTGAGTGGCAATTGAATGAGTTGAATCTTGAAAAGGCAATGAGAATATATTATTTTCTCCTGAAGGAAGGAGAACTTACCTTTGAAAACAACAGGGATTTATATCTTGATTATTCGGACAGTGAAGTAAGAGAGCTTCTTGATATAATGGCCAGAGAAAGCAATGTAACCATAGAGAAATTTAACCAGGTAGTTTATCTCATACCCGATGAAGAGAATGATGTGATTGGTATAAGAGATATGGATTTACAGAAGGTTATAAGCTATGATGCAAGAAAGATTGACTTTTATTTGTCCCAGTATATAATCATTATAATAATTACCGTGTTTTTCAGCAGAAAGGGCAGCTTTGTAAAATCAAGAGATTTCATAAGAGTTTCGGAGCTTGAAGAGGTTGTAACATCAAGACTCAGATATGCAAATTCCAAGATTACAGCTTTGTTCAGGAGTTGAAGGACCGGAACAGGGGAATGATATTACTATTGATTGAGAAAATAAAGCTAACCGGTAATGCAAGATTTATACCGTTGCTGAAAGTCTGGAAGGAAATTGAGTACAAAAAGGTACAAGCTGAAATTCAGAGTGCCATAGATTATCTGGTGAAGAACGGAACAATAATTTAATGAATATTCCACATACATTAGGAGACCATGCTGAATTAATTGAAGATGCTTACAAATAGGGATATAACTGGAAAATATAATAACAAATCCTATTTTACTGGGCTAAAGGTTTTTAATAAACTATCAGTCTCCTCAAGTATTTATTGTACTTTTTCCCAATCTTTTTTAGCTAAATCCAATTCAATTTCATCAACTTCATAATCAGCTGTTTGCCTAGCCGCACTTTGAGTATCGGCAATTTCATATAATCCTCCCAAGTAAGAGCCTGTACCAGTGGCAAAATAATAATTTATCCCATTTACTGTACCTATTTTTCTCACACTGTCTAAATTTTCTTCTAGTGCAGATTCTTTGATAATCATAAACATTGGTAGTCCATCAAATCCATAAGGCTTTAAAGATATAGTACCGGTTTTACTTTTACCAAAGAAGTTAATTCTAACAATATCATTATTGATCTCATCGATTACATAATATCCTCTCCAACTTTCTGGGAAAGTCAGTTGATATCCACACTTCGAATTTATATAAACCAGACTATTATCCGGTGTTTGACTTGAAAGTGAACTTTCATATGCTGGAGTTGCTGTAGCCCCATTTTTTTCAGTGGTTACATTCTGGTTTGCATTTTTTGTTGGAGAAGGTGCCACAACTTTTTCCCTCTCTCCACATGAAGTAGATATGGATGTCGTACAAATCAACAGTAGTAATAGACAAATTTTTTTCATACTATGCTTCCTTTCTGATGTACCAAATTTTGCGGAGTTTTACGCCTAATTGTATCATAAACATGATTGACATTCTACCTTATATAAAGGCTGAACGAAGGAATTAAGTGCAATACGAAGAAAATTAAAGATTATTGAGGGAGGTTGAAAAATCAGACAAGTGTTAATAATATTTATGATATGATAGAATAAAATCTACATGTGGGTCACTCCCCAAAATTATGTGGAGGTTATGTTTAAGTTCATTAATAATTAAAGGAGGCAATAATAATGAAAGCACCGGTTGAGTTTTTTAAATGTGAAGTATGCGGTAACATGGTTGGTTTGATTAAAAAAGGCGGTGGTACACTTGTGTGCTGCGGCAAGCCAATGACAGAACTCAAAGCAAATACAACAGAGGCTTCAGTGGAAAAGCATATTCCTGTTGCTACAAGAGGCGATGGAAAAATTACTGTGCAAGTTGGTTCTGCTTTGCATCCAATGACTCCGGAACATTATATTGAGTGGATTGCATTAGTAAGTGAAAACGGAACAGAAAGGATTTCTTTATATCCTACAGATGAACCAAAGGCTGTTTTCTGTGAAAAAGAAAATGCTGAAGTATATGCATACTGCAACCTTCACGGTTTGTGGAAGGTAGATGTGAAATAAATCGTTAGATTTGCATAAATTAAAAAGCTGCAGGCAGGGAAGCTGTCTTGCAGCTTTTTAAGGATACTTACATAAATTGTTGTATTATGCATAGATGATAGTGTAAAATAAGGTGAAAAGTGACAATTTAAACTAATGGAAACTAAGATGACTAGTAAATTTACAAAGAAGCCAATTCTTTTTTTACTATTATGGGAGTTTTATATCTGGTTTGTGTTGTTGGAAGTGCAGTTACTTCTTCCAAGGAACTTTCTTGCGGAGAATATGCCATATGGCTAAATTCTAATTCTGAAGGTTATGAGCTGGAAATAGGTGCTTTTGGAATGGAATTTGAAAGGATATCTTTTAGCCACCAAATTATAAAACCTGGAGATAAAACATTCACTGCTTTTATTCAAAAGTTGTCTGCAGAGCCTTCCAATGTCGTAAGCAAATACTTTGAAAACTATAAGATTAAGCTCGGTAAACTTTCGCCGGGAAAATATGAATTTATTCTAAAAACCAGTGGTGACTACTGTTCTCAAATGTTTCTAAGAAGATATGAATTCATTATTCCTGATACATCAATCAACTCGACTGTAAGGGATAATATTAAGATTGACCTCGATACTTATAGAGGTGAAACCGGATATGATGAAATACGAAGTAAAACTGTGGATGAAAGGGGGAAAACCATCATATCTGTTCCTTTGGTGTTTAAGGATAAGGATTCTTTTAATGTTCAGGAGCAGGAATTAAATGTTTTTATATATGATGAAGAAGGCAATGAGGTATCAAAGATCACAGATTTTGAATCCGCTGAGTATACTTCTCTTGAGCAAAAGGAGATGACTCAAAATATTCCGGAAGATAGTACATCTGCTTATGAATATAAAAGTATTTCAGGAACAGATGAAAAATTTATAAAATAAATGGAAAAGAATATGTCAGGGAAATGAATTATCATAATGTTGAAATTGAGAACCTCAAGGAGGAGATAGATACAAATACCGAGTATATTTATTGCCTGGATGATAGTTATACCGGTGCTAAGAAGTATACATACAACATAAAGGTAAATTACAAAAAAATCGACTCATGCGATGAATATGAATTATATGCACAACCCATTAGGAACGGCTCTTTTGAAAATAATTCACTGCTCATGAAATGCCCCAATTTCATATCGGGCATAAATGTATTCGTTTCTGATGTTAATACAGGCGAAAGCTGTTGCTTTGTGATTTTTGGGAAAAAAGGGGACAGATATATATCAAGATCAAATATTTTTACAGTAGATAAAAAAATAAAAATCTCTAAAGATGGTTCATATATAAAGACTGATGCTGATCCAGTCATTGTTAATAACAGGGTATTAATTCCCATAAGAGTAGTCACAGAGTCTCTTGGGGGCACTGTAAATTGGAATGATAAAACAAGAACAGTAAATATACAATTAAAAAGTGGGGATCAAAGCAAACAGGTAGAGAAATTTGAGTTCACAGTTGGCAGCAAGATTTCAAAGGTAAATGGAATTGAAAAATTAATGGATGTAGCTCCAATTATTATAGATAACCGTACATATATACCGATAAGGTTTTGGGTTGAAAATGCTAATTATAATATTAGCTGGGATGCGGAACATAAAACCGTTGAGTTACTTTTATGAGGATGAATAAAAAATTAAGTCTTGACACAAAGAACTATTTGCATTTATAATGACCCAAATAGCCAAATTCAATGAAGAGTGAAGTATCCTTATATAATTCTACCAGCGAGTAGGAATAGAGTGGAAGTCCTACAAGATGTTATAAGGGGAAAAGGGCCTTGGAGAAGCTGCCTGAGCAAATAAAGCTAGGGTGTGCCGTTGACTGCGTTAAAGTTATGAGTGGATTGTGGAAACAATCAACAAGAGTGGTACCACGGAATATGTCCGTCTCTTATACTAAGATAAGAGGCGGTTTTTTAATTTCTCACGAAACGATCTGTTTTATAAAATTGCAAATGATTGTTTTCAAAGTTCATAGCAACAATATGATTGGAGGTTATTAGTAATGAAAAAAATAGTTGAACTTATAACAGATATTGTGAAAAGTGCTTTTGTGCAGTGTGGTTATTCTGATGGATACGGGATAGTTACATTGTCAAATAGGCCTGATTTATGCCAGTACCAATGTAACGGTGCATTGGCTGCTTCTAAAGAGTATAAAAAGGCACCTTTTATCATTGCATCCGAGATAGTGAACTTGTTAAAAGAAAAGCCGGAATTTAGTGATGTAACATGTGTTATGCCCGGATTTATCAATATAATTTTAAAAGATGGTTTTATTGTAGAATATTTAAATAAAATGAATAAATTGGATAATTTTGGTTGTGAAAAAGTTGGAGAGGGTAAAACCATTATTGTAGACTATGGCGGACCCAATGTAGCAAAGCCCCTTCATGTAGGCCATTTGAGAACAGCAATAATAGGTGAAAGTATCAAAAGGATTGGGAAATTTTTAGGATATAACATATTGGGTGATGTTCATTTAGGAGATTGGGGACTGCAAATAGGTTTGATAATAACGGAACTAAAAAGGAGAAAACCTGAATTAATCTATTTTGATTCAGATTATAAAGGGGAATACCCTATTGAAGCTCCTTTTAATATAACTGAGCTTGAAGAAATTTATCCTAAAGCAAGCAGTTTTGCAAAATCTAACTCTACTTATATGGAGGAGGCAAAACAATCAACCGTTTTGTTTCAAAATGGGCATAGAGGTTATGTTGCACTATGGAAGCATATTTTAAATGTATCAATTGCAGACTTAAAGAAGAACTATGCTAATTTAAATGTCCATTTTGATCTATGGAAAAAAGAAAGTGATGCCCAGTCATATATTCCTAAAATGCTGGAAGACTTAAAAGTTAATGGATATGCATACATAAGTGAGGGAGCACTTGTTGTTGATGTGAAAGAAGATTCGGATACAAAAGAAATACCCCCATGTATTTTGGTTAAATCAGATGGAGCCACATTGTATAGCACAACTGATTTAGCGACAATTATTGAAAGAATGGAACTTTTCAATCCCAATGAAATTATTTACATCGTTGATAAAAGGCAAGAACTGCATTTTGAGCAGGTTTTCCGTTGTGCAAGGAAAACAAACATCGTTTCACCAAGCACAAAACTCACTTTTTTAGGCTTTGGCACAATGAACGGTAAAGATGGGAAGCCTTTTAAAACACGTGATGGAGGAGTAATGCGACTGGAGCATCTTATTAGTGAAGTAAGTGAAAAAGTTCACATGAGGGTTACTGAAAATAAGGATATTACAGAGGATGAGGCGATTGAGATATCTAAAAAAGTTGGATTAGCGGCACTCAAATATTGCGATCTGTCTAACCAAATTTCAAAGGATTATATATTTGATATAGATAGATTTACTTCTTCGGAAGGAAATACAGGGCCTTATATTATATATACAGTAGTGAGAATAACATCTATACTTAACAAGCTTTACTCAATGAATCTTGATTATAAGATAGAAGATATATTTATTCAATTGCCATATAGTGAAAACGAACGCAATTTAATGCTTAAATTAACACAGTTTAACGAAGTTATAGAGAGCAGCTTTATTGATTATTCACCTCATAAAATATGTCAGTTTATATATGAGTTGTCTAATGAATTTAATAGATTTTATCATGAGAATAAAATTATCATTGAACAGGATAAAATAAAACAATCCTCATGGGTAAAGCTTAGTATTTTAACAAGAGAAGTTCTAATTACTTGTTTAGATTTGTTGGGAATAAAGGCTCCTGATAGAATGTAGCTAACATCATGCGATTCAGATAACAATAATGCAAATCAAGTGACAGATAATGTGGTTTACGATATAGCACAATCAAGCTATATTTAAAAATGCAGATTCTATGAGCGAAGAAAACATGTATAATCTTTTTAGTTATGACCATGCTGAATTTGAAATCAAGTATCAGGATATAAAAGAAAATGTAAAAACTGAAAATGGAATATGGAATGATTTGTTAAAATGATTTTTGCATAGAATAAAATCAGAGGAGCTATCAGTTGTACAAATGATGGATTATTATCAATTTTACTGTAGTTTTTTTAAAGATCTTTATATATCATGTATATCATGTATATTAATGTATAATAAAAATACAAGTTTTGTATTAAATTGATATTAGGGGAGTACAAGAATGAATATGTATAGTAAAAAAGTCATCTGCTTGGTTTTAATTATCTCATTAATGGCAGCATTAATGCCGATCGATACTCATATGTCCAATGTAATAGCTGAAGGTAATAATAGCTCAGATGAGTCTTTAACGACATCGATGCGGATTCCAACTGCAACTTCTGTGACGACTATAAATATGAAAAACTATGGCTTTCAGCAGATTATGATGCAAGCTATGGCGTTTGCTGATAATAAGAGAAATGAATTTGTCGGTTTACTTGAGGATTTGAATAAACAAAATATTGATTCTAAAGTGAAAATAATAAAAAGCGATTACTTTACATACATGACAGAGCCGGACATTTATGATGCTCTAGGGGTGTATATGGAATTGCCATTTTCACCAAGGTTAGCTATTATTGTAACAATAAGACATGGCTATGAAAAAGATCTTACTGATGAATTTATAATTCACGCTTTGCCTGCAAATATTATTGAAAAGGTTAATAAAGATTTTAGTGGAAATTCGGAAAATAATAACGGAGTCAGATTTATTATGACTATGTTAATCAATATGAAAGGATATACATACGAGAGTATTGCAACAGATCAACATATCGATATAAGATTAGTTAAATTTAATAGGTTTGAACGGTATAAATCTGTAAAGAGCTTAGTAAGCATTGTACTAAGCATTATAGAAACATTGCCGTGTCCTGATACAAGCTTTGATGGATTTATAGACTATTATGAAGAGTATATTAACAGTTTAAGCTACGACGATATAAAAGCTTATAAAACATTCCTTAATGGGCCTGCAGGTAATTTGGGTTTGTACATATCAATACCGACACCAACAAACACTCCAATACCTACAGAAACTCCAACGCCTACGCCTACAGTAACTTCAACTGCCATAGCTACCAACACATCATTACCAACAGCAATGCCAACATCCACACCTACACATGAGGCTACAGAGGCTACTGTTACACCGACTGCTACAACAGATGTTACTCCTACACCCATTAACACAATGACCCCAACGCATACGGCAACACCAAAATCAAACAGTTTAGTTTACCAAAATCAAGCATATGTGCCAGAAGCAACGCCGAGATTTACACCAACACATACGCCAACATACACACCAACATATACGCCGACCATTACTCCAACACCAATCGCTACTGTAAGACCTACAACAAAGGAGCAAGTAACAGAAATCCCAGGTGGCAGTTTGTTTAAGGATTTATTGAATCACTGGGCAAATGAATATATTGCAAAGCTATACTCAAAAGGCATTATTAATGGATATCCTGATGGTACTATAAAACCTGATAATGATATTTCTCGTGCAGAGGTTGCCGTAATCCTGGCAAAAGCATTAGGTGTAAATCCTAAAGCAACAAACGCCTCAAAATTTAAGGACATTTCTGATGTACCGGAGTCGATGCTGCAGTATATAAATGTGTTGGCAGAAAAAGGTATTTTTAAAGGCTATGAAGACGGTAGTTTCAAGCCTGATAATAAAATAACCCGAGCAGAGTTTATAACAGTTATTATGAGAGCTTATAATATTAAACCTTCAGATAATAAAACGAAATTTATTGACAGTAATAAAATACCGAGCTGGGCGGAAGGATATATTGCTGTATCTATTGAAAAAAATATTATTAAAGGTTATCCTGATGGCTCATTTAGACCACAGCAAAATATAAAGAGAGGAGAGGCGTTTTATATTCTGTTTGGTTGTTTAAATTTAAGTAATACAGATTGAAATAGTGTTTCTATAAGACGACCTGAATAATAATTACGGCTGTTACTTATTGTAGCGGCCGTTTATTATTCAAAATGTCTATGGACCTGCCATATTATTTAATATAGATTAAATACGATTAATCTTTTACATTTATCTATCGCAAAATTCCGTTAAAGCGTTCGTTATTTTGCTCTGCTAAATGTAAGATAAATAACGTATTTAATATAGATGGAGTAATTTGTACATGCGATAAATTCAACTCCCCATCCGGTCCGCCGTACTGTGTGATTATATATTTTGCCATTCTTGGATTAGGGTTAACTATCTTAACCGGATATTCCAGTTTTTTTTCATAAATCCACATTGATAAGCCTCCTTTTTGATACTGCATTGAAACATATTATTTCTCCCATGGCCAGGGACTTTCTATCCATTTCCACGTGTTACAATAGTTTGGACTTTGTTGATTTATCGGACCATACATTCTTTCATATTTGTCCTTAAGCATTCTTGACCTTAGAACACTTGAGTTAAATAGCATTATTGCACGCTGATCCCAGGGGTGTGTGTTAAGATATAAGCCAAGTTCAATAGATGTAAAATCTACACTCATAATTTCTTTCAATAGAAGATCACGGTTCTTATCCATTTTTATACCTCCAATCAAGCGTCAACCGTATATTCAGGATCTACACCATAGGGCCTGTCAAGCTCAGGAAAAATTGTTCCTCTCTTTAATCCTACTTCAGGTGTATATATGCAGGTTAGGTACTGGAAAGGAACATAAGCATGAGCCAGTTTGGGCATTTCCGCTGGAACAGGGCAATCATTGGGGATGTTGTTAATGTTGTTTTTCATTCTATTCCCTCCAAAATTCAATCATTCTAAATTATTCGGTATTGACTTAAAATAATATTTTCATAGTGATATTTTAGCCATTCCTTAGTTTATAATTACTGGATTAATATTAATATATGTGTGTTTACATAAAGTGGTTACAAAATAAGGTAGCAAAAGACAGGGAAAGACTATTGTAAGTTGCAAACCCAAAGCTTATTCTTTATAATTAAATGACCGATATAAATAGTGGTAATTGATTATATTGCAAAAAAATACTTGAATTATGTTTTTTGAAATGCCTAAATAAAATTTAATGTATTTTCATATTTATTAATATCTGGCGTTCAAAGGGGTGTATTATAATTGACTAAAACGTATGTGCTTGATACTAATGTATTGCTTCAAACTCCCTATGCATTATATTCTTTTGGCGATAACACCATAGTTATACCTGAGGTTGTATTGGAGGAACTTGATAATTTTAAAAAAGACAATTCAGAATTAGGAGCAAATGCACGTCAAACAGCAAGACTTATTGATTCCCTTAGAAGCAGGGGAAATTTGAATGAAGGAATTAAACTGGAAAATCAAGGTACTCTTAAGGTTTATATTGATGATCTTGGAGGCAAGCTCCCAGAAGGATGGGAAAACAGCAATGACAACAAGATACTTAGACTCTGTAAAGGGCTGCAGGAGAGAGGGGAAAATGTATTTCTTGTAACCAAGGATGTGTTTGAAAGAATTAAGGCCGATGTAATTGGTATCGTAGCTCAGGATTTTTATGCCGAGCAGGTTGCAGGGTCTGAAGAGCAGTACAAGGGTAGGCTTAATGTATATACCTCCGAGGAGAAAATAAATGAATTTTATAAAAAGGGAAGAATGAACATAGACGATGTATTCTGTTATTCTCCCGATTACTGTAAAAAAGAGCTTGAAGAGAAGATCTGCAACCAATTTTTTATTATTCATTCGTCTACAAATGAAAAGCAAACTGCATTGGGACGTTTCGACGGGAAGGAAATAGTATCGTTGAAATACCTTCAGGAGAGGCCTTTTGGAGTAACACCGAGAAACGCAGGACAGAAGTTTATGCAGGAAGCATTGATGACGGATGCGGACAAAGCACCTCTTGTAATAATAAAGGGTCCTGCCGGTACAGCTAAAACTTTCTATTCTCTTGCGGTGGGGCTTCAAAAAATAATGCTTGATAGGAGCAAACTATATAGAAAGATACTGGTGTGCAGGCCGAATATCAAATTAGATGAGGACATTGGCTTTCTTCCGGGTACGGAACAGGAAAAGATAGCACCTTTCTTAAGGCCGATTGTTGATAATCTGGAAGTGCTAATTGATAATGATGAGGAAGAACGTTATAAAAGTGAAAAAGAGCTTAAGGATAAAGTGGATGAGCTTTTTGACAGAAAAATCATTAATACCGAGGCTATCGCATTTATTAGGGGAAGATCAATTGTTAAACAGTGGGTGATAATTGATGAAGCACAAAATCTTACACCCAAACAGGTTAAGGGTATTATTACAAGAGCTGGAATGGGCACAAAAATAATTCTTTTAGGTGACCCGGAGCAAATAGACCATCCATTTCTTGATATAAGGACAAATGGTTTATGTTATGCATCTGAGAAAATGAAGGGCAGTCCCCTTTGTTATCAGGTGACTCTTACCGATGGAGAGTGTGAACGCTCAGAGCTTGCCTATGAAGGTGCAAAGAGGATGATGTAAAGAGGATGATGTGAGGATAAATTTATTAAGGCTTTTGCTGCAAAGTTATATTGGCAAAAGCCTTTCAAATATCTAATATTCACAAGATCTAATATTGATTCCACTGCATAAACTCTTTTTTTACAATAGATGTACCTTGACAACTTCACGCAATAACCATTATTAGGAAAATATCAAGGGTGTTTTGCTAATATTTACTAATTTGGGGTCAGAAAT